>OHUC01000029.1_pt1 | contig 91851 bp, 72 predicted proteins | sample 1579121 | NCBI WGS metagenome assembly OHUC01 (sample SAMEA3879555, study PRJEB24766) | human gut metagenome | biome: human-associated habitat; feature: feces | place: USA | collected 1985/1987
CAATATTGCAGCGCAAAAGGTTTATTTGACCTGCGGTTTTGCCAGCGAGGGGATAAGACCAAATTATTATGAAGATAATCATGAAAATGCAATAATCATGTGGTTATATAAGGAGGGTAAGCCTGATGTCTAAAGACGTGTATATTTTGGGCATTGAAAGCAGTTGTGATGAAACTGCGGCTGCCGTAGTCAAAAATGGACGTGAAGTGCTTTCGAATATTATTTCCTCACAGATTGTTATCCATCGAAAATTTGGCGGTGTTGTACCGGAGATAGCTTCGCGTAAACATATTGAAAATATTTTGCCGGTTATTGACGAAGCACTGCGTCAGGCTAATGTGAAGCTGGAAGAAATAGACGCTGTCGCAGTAACTTATGGACCAGGGCTTGTAGGGGCGCTTCTAGTTGGTGTATCGGCTGCCAAAGCGCTGGCTTGGGCTAATGACAAGCCGCTGATTGGTGTCAATCATTTGGAGGGACATGTTTTTGCCAATTTTTTGAATGATAAAGATCTGGAACCTCCTTTTATGGCTTTAGTAGTAAGCGGCGGGCATACGGCGCTGCTAAAGGTAACTGATTATAACAGCTTTGAATTACTGGGACAAACTCGTGACGATGCTGCAGGTGAAGCTTTTGATAAAATTGCACGTGTGATGGGTCTGCAATATCCAGGAGGACCGGAAATAGAAGAATTGGCGGCAGCGGGGAATCCGCAGGCGATCGATTTTCCGCGGGCACTTTTGAAGGAAGATTATCAGTTTAGTTTCAGCGGCTTAAAGTCAGCTGTAATCAATTATCTGCATAACGAACAGCAGGCAGGCCGTGAAGTAAATAAAGCCGATGTGGCCGCTTCATTTCAGGAAGCGATTGTAGATGTGCTGGTGCAGAAAAGTGTGCATGCGCTGCAGGAAACCGGTTTGAAAAAAATAGTTCTGGCCGGTGGTGTTTCGGCTAATAAACATTTACAAACAGCGTTAGCTGATGCTGTAGGCGGGATTGGAGCAAGTTTGGTACATCCAACTCCGATTTTATGCACTGATAATGCTGTAATGATAGCTTGCCGTGGTTATTTTATGTATCAGAACGGTGAATATAGTCCTCTGGATTTGAACGCTGTTCCATCGTTAAAATTAGGTTGAACAGTGTCCACTGAAGTAAAAGAACTTGTGGATTTTGTGGATAAAATGCTGAAATATAGCTAAAAAACAGTTCTTGCTGTGCATAAGTCTGTGGATAATGTGGAAAAAACTGTGGATTGATGGGGATAAACAAGGTAATAAGAAACAGGGGAATGAATGATATGCCCAAGAATTTGACTGTAGAACAAAAAAATATTTTATCCTCTATGAAAGTCGGCTCAGCTTTTGCTGCCGATGTTGCTCATGCATGCATAACGATGTATGTTTGGGATGATAACCCCAAATTTCTGTATATTTATCATCAGGAACTGCCAAGAACGCAATTTTTGGGTGAACTGCCTGATAAAACAGGTCGCGAACTGCGCGGTAATGAGGAGCCTTTAGTGCAGCGGGCACTGCAGAGAGGTGTGCCTTTGTCAGGGAAACGTGAGCTGTCGCTGGGGCTTTTCGTCGATTTGCGTGTTTATCCTATTCAAGATAGTAAAGGAAAATGTTTTGCCGTAGTTGCTTTTGATACCAATGAACCGGAAGAACTTTTCATTATGACGGCAGTGGAGTTTTTAAAAAATACCGGCCGACAGATTTTGAGCAGTAATTATTACGGCAGATTGCTGCCTGGCGACGGGTTGATGATCGTTGATAAGGACAAGGTCATTATAGCCGCGAACAGGACGGCCAGACATCTTTTTAAAGTGCAGGGCTTATCTAATTTAGTTGGACGAAGGACAAACAGTTTGCAGATCAACTGGCCTTTGGTTGGTATGGTGCTGAAGACGGGTGTCGCTGAAGGAAAGGAAATAGACATGCAAGGGCTGCTGCTTGCAATGAGGGTGATCCCTGTTACGAACAGGCCTGATACAGCGGCCGCTATTGTTATTCTACAGGATATAACAGAGCTGAAAAAGAAAGATACAGAGCTGCTTATCAAATCTGTAGTTATTCGGGAAATACATCATCGCGTTAAAAACAATTTGCAGACTATCGCCAGCCTGTTGAGACTGCAGGCACGCAGGGCTCATACAGACGAAACGAAAATGGTATTGCGTGACTGTATTAACAGGGTTACCAGTATCGCTGTTGTACATGAATTTCTTTCACAGCAGGATAGCGGTAAAATTGATGTAGCTGTGGCAGCGCAGGGAATTTATGAAGCCATTATTGCCAGTATGGCAGACCCTAATCTTAAATTGCAGACAAGCTTTAAAGCGGATAATGTTTTGCTGCCTTCCGATAAAGCAACAAGCATTGCTTTGGTTCTGAACGAGCTTTTGCAAAATTCACTGGACCATGCTTTTGCAGGCCGCAGCAGCGGCCGGCTTGATGTTGAGTTTTATAAAATCCCTGGAAGTTATTGCTTAAAAATCTGTGATGACGGTAATGGTTTGCCGCCGGGTTTTGTTTTAGATGAGCAAACCAGTTTAGGCCTGAAAATAATAAAAACTATGGTGGAAGCAGATCTTCGCGGTACTTTTACAATAGAAGCCCTGAAACAGGGGACTTGTGCTGTAGTTACCATACCGTCAGAGTTGGAGGGGTCAGAATGAAAAATACTTTGAAAGTTGTTTTAGCTGATGATGAGGCGCTTATTCGTCTTGATATCAGAGAAATGCTGACAGAGGGAGGACATGAAGTTGCAGGTGAAGCCAATAACGGTGAAGATGCAGTTGCCATGACGAGAGCTCTGCAGCCTGACCTTGTGATCATGGATGTGAAAATGCCGCAAATGGATGGGCTTACAGCTTCTAAAATCATTACCGACGAGCATCTGGCTCCAGTACTTTTGCTGACAGCCTACAGTCAACAGGAGATTGTATCGCAGGCAAAAAGTTCGGGTGTATTGGGATATTTAGTGAAGCCGGTTCGTGAAGAACAGTTATTTCCGGCAATGGAGATAGCAATTTCTCGTTTTGAAGAAATCAAAGCCCTGGGGGCGGAGCTGGGATTATTAAAAGAAAGTTTGGAAACAAGAAAACTGCTTGATCGGGCTAAAGGAATTTTAATGTCAGCACATGGATTTACGGAACAGGAAGCATATCGAAAAATGCAGCAGTACAGTATGAACAGGCGTATTTCCATTAAGGAGTTGGCTGAAGCGGTAATTGCATCAGCATTAAAAAATAAATAAATATAAAAAATTCACGCAGGAGGAATTGAGAGGCTGCGTTAATTTTTCACTTTTTTGTCAAAAAATTTTACAGGAATTGTCTTGCATTTTTTTAGGAAACGGATATAATAATAAATGTAATTAGCACTCGACAATAATGAGTGCTAACAAAAGAAAAATAAAAAATTTATATAGGCATCTGAAAGGGGACTTGAAAATGTTGAAACCATTAGCAGATCACATCGTTGTAGAACTTACAGTAAAAGAGGAAAAAACTTCCAGCGGTATTTATTTGCCGGATACGGCTTCTAAAGAGAAACCGCAAACTGGTAAGGTCGTTGCCGTAGGCGCAGGTAAAGTGCTGGATAACGGTACTCGTGTCGCTCCTGAAGTTAAAGCTGGCGATGAGGTTGTATTTGCAAAATATTCCGGAACTGAATTTAAATATGACGGTAAAGATTATTTGATCCTCAGCGAACGCGATGTGCTTGCTGTTCTCTAAGTAATGATTTTTTACTAAAAAAGTGAAATATAAAGGAGTGTATTTGAAATGGCAAAGGAAATAAAATTTAACGAAGAAGCTCGCCGTAGTTTAGAACGCGGTGTCAATGCATTAGCAGATGCAGTAAAGGTAACCCTTGGTCCTAAAGGACGTAATGTAGTGCTCGAAAAGAAATTTGGCGCGCCAACTATTACTAACGATGGCGTAACTATTGCCCGTGATATTGAACTTGAAGATCCTTTTGAAAATATGGGTGCGCAGCTTGTAAAAGAAGTTGCTACAAAAACTAACGATGTTGCCGGTGACGGTACTACCACTGCTACTGTTTTGGCACAGGCTATGGTTCGTGAGGGCATGCGCAATGTTGCTGCCGGCGCTAATCCAATGGTGCTGAAAAAAGGTATTCAAAAAGCTGTTGACGTTTTGGTAGAAGAACTGCAGGCTGTTTCTAAAAAGGTTGAGACTAAAGAAGCTAAAGCTCAGGTTGCATCTATTTCTGCAGCTGATGAAGAAATCGGCGGTCTGATTGCTGACGCTATGGAAAAGGTCGGCGACGACGGTGTTATTACTGTTGAAGAATCCAAAACTATGGAAACCTGTCTGGAGACTGTTGAAGGTATGCAATTTGACCGCGGTTATATTTCTCCTTATATGGCAACAGATCCTGATAAAATGGAAGCAGTTCTTAACAACCCGCTCGTACTCATCACAGACCGTAAAATTACTATGATTCAGGATATTATGCCTGTACTTGAAAAAGTCGTCCAAGGCGGCCGGGAATTACTTATTATCGCTGAAGATATTGAAGGCGAAGCTTTGGCAACTTTGGTTGTGAATAAACTTCGCGGTACCTTCAAGGCTGTAGCTGTTAAAGCTCCTGGTTTCGGTGATCGCCGTAAAGCTATGCTGCAGGATATTGCTATTCTTACCGGAGCAACAGTTATCAGCGAAGAAGTTGGACGTAAGCTTGACAGCGCCAGCATGGAAGATTTGGGTAGCGCCAGCCAGGTCCGCGTAACCAAGGAATTGACTACTATCGTTGATGGCGGCGGTAACAAAGAAGAAATTGCAGCACGCGTTGCTCAAATCCGTGCTCAGATCCCTGAAACTACTTCTGAATTTGACAAAGAAAAATTACAAGAGCGTTTGGCTAAACTTGCAGGCGGCGTAGCTGTTATTAAAGTTGGTGCTGCTACTGAAGTTGAGCTTAAAGATAAAAAACTGCGTATTGAAGATGCTTTGAACGCTACTCGTGCAGCAGTTGCTGAGGGTATTGTTGCAGGCGGCGGTACTGCTCTGCTGCAGGTGCAAACTGCTTTAAGCAAAATCAAAGTAACAGGCGACGAAAAAACCGGCGTAGAAATCGTTAAACGCGCTATTGAAGAACCGGTACGTCAAATAGCTTATAATGCCGGATTGGAAGGCGCAGTTATCGTTGATACGATTAAACGTTCCCGCAGAGGTTTTGGTTTTAACGCTTTGACCGAGGAATACGTTGATATGATCGAAGCTGGTATCGTTGATCCTACTAAGGTTACCCGCAGTGCTCTGCAAAATGCAGCCAGCATCGCAGCTATGGTTTTGACTACTGAATCTGTTGTTGCTGATAAGCCTGCAAAAGAAGGCGCTGCTCCTATGGGTGGTATGCCGATGGGTGGCGGAATGCCGGGTATGATGTAATAAATTTACATCTGTACATTGAAAGTCCAAGGCCCCGTACTTATTGTACGGGGCCTTTTGCATTGCAATTTCAGCGTGATTATTGTATGATATTATATTATACATTATTAGTTAAATTATTTTGAGGAGGCTTACAGCAATATGCAAACAGGTAACCATGAAATGATCTTAGTTATCGATTTCGGCGGTCAGTATAACCAATTGATCGCCAGGCGTGTAAGGGAATGCGGCGTTTACTGTGAAATAGTTCCCTATACCTACACTTTAGAACAAATCAAAGCTAAAAACCCTAAAGGGATCATCTTTACAGGCGGGCCTAATAGTGTTTATGGTGATGATACTCCTAAGATCGATCCTGGCGTATTTGAACTAGGCGTACCTGTACTTGGTATTTGCTATGGACATCAGCTGATGACTCAGACGCTAGGAGGCAGAGTTGAAAGCGCTGATGTGCGTGAGTACGGGAAAACGGCTGTAAAACTCAATAAAAATAATATTCTTTTTAAGGATATCGAAGAGCACAATATTTCCTGGATGAGCCACACTGATTATGTGTCAGAGGTCCCGGAGGGATTTGTAGTAACTGCTGATACAAGTGAATGCCCTGTAGCCGGAATGGCTAATGATTTGCGTAAATTATATGGAGTGCAGTTCCATCCTGAAGTGGAGCATACACCATTTGGACGTAAGATGATTTCTAATTTCCTGTTTGACGTCTGCGGAGTTAAAGGTGACTGGACTATGAGCAGTTTTGCACAGCGTAAAATTGCCGAGATTAAAGAGGCCGTTGGCGATAAAAAAGTTCTCTGTGCATTGTCCGGCGGGGTTGATTCTTCCGTTGCGGCAGTATTAGTACATAAAGCAGTGGGTAAGCAGCTGACCTGTGTTTTTGTAGATCACGGCCTGCTGCGTAAAGATGAAGGCGATCAGGTCGAAACGGTTTTTAAAGAACAATTTGATATGAATCTGATCCGCGTCAATGCAGCGGAGCGCTTTCTTGGCCGGTTGGCAGGTGTGTCTGATCCTGAAACGAAGCGCAAGATTATCGGTGAAGAATTTATTCGTGTTTTTGAAGAAGAAGCACGTAAACTGGACGGTATCGAATTCCTGGGACAGGGCACTATTTATCCTGACGTAGTAGAATCCGGCACTAAAACAGCCAAGAGCGTTAAAAGCCATCATAATGTCGGCGGACTGCCCGAAGATCTGCAGTTCAAGCTGGTTGAACCGTTGTATCAGCTGTTTAAAGACGAAGTGCGTGCCTGCGGTATCGAACTGGGCTTGCCGCACAGTATGGTTTACCGTCAGCCGTTCCCCGGTCCCGGATTGGGAGTACGTTGTCTGGGAGCCATTACCCGTGACCGCTTGGAGGCTGTACGCGAGTCGGATGCCATTCTGCGTGAGGAATTCCAACTGGCAGGCCTGGATAAGAAGGTATGGCAGTATTTCACTGTGGTGCCCGATTTCAAATCTGTGGGTGTACGCGACAATGCACGTTCGTTCGACTGGCCCGTCATTATCCGTGCCGTCAACACAGTGGATGCCATGACCGCTACCATTGAGCCGGTGGACTGGCCCATCCTAATGAAGATTACCGACCGTATTCTCAAGGAAGTGAAAACCGTCAATCGCGTTTGTTATGATATGTCTCCGAAACCCAATGCGACTATCGAGTGGGAGTGAGATTGACCAATGATAATGATAGCCTCACCTTAAAAACGGTGGGGCTGTTTTTTTTATAACAAAACAACAAAGAATAGAACAATGAAACTTTTATGTATGATTGCTGTCTTTTTGTGCATCCCCTGGGTAGCCTCTGACGCACAGAAGCAGGACTGGGGAAATTTGAAACGCTATGCAGAGGCAAACAAGGAACTGGTACGGAAGGGAAAACAGAAGGACCGGGTGGTTTTTATGGGCAACTCCATCACGGAAGGATGGGTGGCAAACGATGCCGCTTTCTTTGAAGACAACGGTTATGTGGGCCGTGGTATAGGCGGGCAGACTTCTTCCCATTTCCTGCTCCGTTTTCGCGAAGATGTCATCAAGCTTGCTCCGGCGCTGGTCGTGATAAATGCAGGTACCAATGACATTGCGGAAAATGCAGGCGCTTATAATGAAGAATACACTTTTGGAAATATAGTGTCTATGGTAGAGCTGGCACGGGCCAATAAGATAAAGGTGATTTTGACGTCTGTGTTGCCTGCCGCTGCCTTTGGCTGGAATCCTTCGGTGAAGGATGCTCCGCAAAAGATAATGCAGCTGAATGCCAGAATCCGGAAGTATGCCCAGGAAAACAAGATTCCTTATGTCGACTATTACAGTGAGATGGTGGAAGGCGACAATAAGACTCTGAACTCCTCGTATACCCGGGATGGGGTACACCCCACTCTAGAAGGGTATAAAGTGATGGAAGCCTTGATAAAGAAAGCGATAGACAAGGTGTTGTAGGAAATCTCGGTTCAGGTGGCCTATAAGAGCTTTTCTGCGTCGGGAATCATCATCTCGCCTCTGTGCAGTTCGAGCAGGCCTTTCTCCTGCATGCTGTTCAACGCTCTTGATACTCCCATACGGGTATCATTGACCACCTGAGCCAATTCTTCCATTTTTATTTTCAGTATTTTCCTGCCTGACGGACGTTCGATATGTGTCAGGATAAAGTTGCCGATACGTTTCTCAAGGTTGTCGGTGCTTTCTGCCCAAAGACGGCTGTTTAGGCTTTGGGCGCGGTTGCTGATGATATTCATGTAATTCAGGCGGAATATGTCATATTTGAACAATTCGCTCATGACGAAAGCCTTGCTGATGCTCACTGTGTGGGTCTCGGTTTGGGCGGTATAGGCCGAGACGTAGGAGGTGCTCATCCCGAACAGAGATTGTGGCTCGATGACATAAGGTGCCTGAAAATATTCCGTGGAGCTGTATGATGTATTCGCAGATGAAGTACATGAGGAGATTTCACCTTTCAATACGAATATCAGTTGACTGCATGTGTCACCGGCTTTCACGATAACTTCGCCGGCTTTATGCTTTGTAAAGCTCAGCTTGACTTTCCCCAGGATATTGGTAAAGTCTTCTTGTGCGAGTCCTTGAAAGAGTGGCAGTTGCAGTAATGTATCAAACATTGTATTCATATGTTTTTCCTTCTGTTTTGAAACAAAAGTAGACATTATCAAGGTGTGCCGTAAACTCTTTGCCCCTCTTTTTGTTTTTTTTATTATTTCTTAAACGTGCTGTTGTCCTCTTCTGTCTTGTAGTCCGACTCCTCTTCTTCTGAATCCTCTTCTTCCGTGTCTTCCTCCTCTCCGGCAAACGGATCGGGCCGTTGGGGACCGTATCCCATAAAGCCTATGGCGCATAGCGTGCCTGCTATGGCTCCGCTAAGGTGTCCTTCCCAGGAAGTGGTGGCCTTAGCAAATTGTGGGAACATATTCCATACCAGGCCGCCATATAGGAACGTTATCAACAGTGAAATGGCGATAAGCGGTACATGTTTGCGCAGAATGCCGCTGAAGAACAGAAAGAAAGCCAGTCCGTATATGATGCCGCTGGCTCCGATATGCCATCCCGGTTTCCCTATAAGAAAGGTAAGCGCACCGCATCCTATCCAAATGGCAAAGAAGATGTAGGGGGCTATGTGACGGTAGAAGTAGAACAGACACCACATCAGGAAAAAGAGTGGAATCGTATTGGCGAACAGATGCTTGAAACTGCTGTGTACCAGTGGATGTGCGAAAATTCCGAACACGCCCCGCTGTTCCATCGGATATACTCCCAGTCGTGTGAAGTTCCAATCCATGCCTGTCTCCAAAAACTTCAAGATGTATAAAATGAATAGCAAGAATAGGGGTATAACCGCCGCCAATGCCATTCTGCGTATATCATGCTTCATATTTCGTACAGTGATTGTTATTTTTGTACAATACTACGGAATATTTGACGAAAATCGAAAAAAAACTGACTTTTTATTTTGCCTATAAGCTTTAATTCGTATTTTTGGGCATCGCTACATGGCTTGTAGCGCATATACCGAAATAATTAACCTTTAAATAATGCACAACTATGAGTTATTTACGATTTGACAAGACCCTGATGATTAATCTGCAAGAATCTTTGCCAAGGGAGATATTGCGGACGAATAGGTCAGGAGCCTATCATTGTACAACAATTGTAGATTGTAACACACGCAAATATCACGGTCTGTTGGTGATACCGGTCCCCAACCTCGATGATGAAAACCATGTGCTGCTGTCTTCTTTGGATGAAACTGTAATTCAGCACGGTGCGGAGTTCAACCTGGGGTTGCATAAGTATCAAGGAAACCACTTCAGTCCTAACGGGCACAAGTATATCCGAGAGTTCGACTGTGAAAATATCCCCACAACTACCTATCGTGTAGGAGGCGTCATCCTTCGTAAGGAAAAGATTTTCGTACACCATGAAAATCGGATTCTGATTCGTTATACCTTGGTCGATGCCCATTCGGCAACCACACTTCGTTTCCGCCCTTTCCTGGCATTCCGCAGTGTGCGCGAGTACACGCACGAAAATGCGCAGGCAAGCCGCGACTACCAGTTGGTAGAGAATGGCATTAAAACCTGCATGTATCCCGGTTATCCGGAGTTGTTCATGCAGCTCAACAAAAAGAATGAGTTCCACTTCCAGCCTGACTGGTATCGTGGTATCGAGTATCCCAAAGAACAGGAACGCGGATATGACTTCAACGAAGACCTTTATGTGCCGGGATATTTTGAAGTGGATATAAAGAAAGGGGAAAGCGTTGTCTTCTCCGCCGGTATCTCCGAGATTTCTCCTCGCAAGCTGAAGCAGACTTTTGAGTCCGAGGTGGCCGACCGCACTCCGCGTGACAGTTTCTACCACTGTCTGAAAAACTCGGCGCACCAGTTCCACAACAAGCAGGGCGAGGAGCATTATGTGCTTGCAGGCTATCCCTGGTTCAAGTGTCGTGCCCGTGACTTGTTCATCTCCCTGCCGGGTCTTACTTTAGCCTTAGGCGAGCAAGATGAATTTGAAGACGTGATGAAAACAGCCGAAAAGGCTATCCGTGAGTTTATCAATGGAGAGCCTTCCTCTTATAAGATATACGAGATGGAGCATCCGGATGTGCTGCTGTGGGCTGTCTGGGCTTTACAGCAGTATGCCAAGGAGACTTCGCGTGAAAATTGCCGGCAGATGTACGGTAATCTCCTTGAGGAGATTGTTGGCTATATCCGTGAACGCAGGCATGACAATCTCTTCCTGCACGAAAACGGACTGTTGTATACCAATGGCACCGAGAAAGCGGTTACCTGGATGAACTCTACCGCCAATGGCCGCCCGGTTATTCCGCGTACGGGCTACATTGTGGAAGTGAATGCGCTGTGGTACAATACCCTGCGTTTTGTAGCCGATATGGTTCGGGAGGGAGGCAATGAAATTCTTGCCGATACACTGGACGCTCAGGCAGAAATCACCGGAAAGTCTTTTGTAGACGTCTTCCGCAATGAGTATGGCTATCTGTTCGACTATGTGGATGGTTATATGATGGACTGGAGCGTACGTCCCAACATGATATTTACCGTTGCCTTTGACTATTCTCCGTTGGATAGGGCCCAAAAGAAACAGGTACTCGATATTGTGACGAAAGAACTGTTGACTCCGAAGGGCTTGCGTACACTGAGCCCCAAGAGTGGCGGATACAATCCGAATTATGTCGGCCCTCAGATACAGAGAGACTATGCCTACCATCAGGGAACAGCGTGGCCATGGCTGCTGGGCTTCTACATGGAAGCATATCTGCGTATCTATAAAGTGAGTGGCGTGTCGTTTGTAGAGAGATACCTCATCGGTATGGAAGATGAAATGACTTCCCACTGTATTGGCGCATTGCCCGAACTCTTCGATGGTAATCCTCCGTTTGTTGGAAGAGGGGCGGTGTCATTTGCCATGAATACGGCGGAAATCCTGCGTATCTTGAAGTTATTGTCTAAGTATAATTTATAAAAGGAGGAACGAAGATGAAAGTTTTAATGTTTGGATGGGAATTTCCTCCCAAAATATATGGTGGTCTTGCGGTTGCTTCTTATGGAATAACTAAGGGATTGAGTTTGCAGGGTGATGTGGAAACTACTTTCTGCATGCCCAAGCCGACGGGCGAAGAAGAGGACTTCTTGAAGATAGTGGGCATGAACCAGGTGCCTATCGTGTGGCGTGATGTCGATTACAATTATTTGAAGTCGAGGCTGACGCGCAACATGACGCCGGAAGATTATTATTCTTTCCGCGACCATATTTATTCGGATTTCTCTTATATGCACGTCAATGACATAGGCTGCATGGACTTTGCCGGCGGTTATCCCGGCAACCTGCACGAAGAGATAAACAACTTCTCGGTGATTGCCGGAGTAGTGGCTCGCCAGCAGGAATTTGATATTATTCATGCCCACGACTGGCTGACGTATCCTGCCGGAGTGCATGCCAAGATGGTGAGCGGAAAGCCGCTCTGTATCCATGTCCATGCTACGGACTTTGACCGTTCGCGCGGAAAAGTCAATCCTACCGTCTATTCTATGGAGAAGAACGGTATGGATTATGCCGACTGCATCATGTGCGTGTCCGAACTGACCCGCCGCACGGTTATTGAGCAGTACCATCAGAACCCCAAGAAGGTGTTTGCCATGCACAATGCCGTCTATCCTCTCTCGCAGGAATACCAGGACATTCCACGTCCCGACCATTCCAAAGAGAAGATTGTGACATTCCTGGGCCGTATCACCATGCAGAAGGGACCGGAATACTTTGTGGAAGCAGCTTCGCTGGTATTGCAGCGTGCCCGCAACATCCGCTTTGTTATGGCCGGTTCGGGAGATATGATGGATGCCATGATTAATCTGGCAGCCGAGCGGGGCATCGCCGACCGGTTCCACTTCCCGGGCTTCATGAAGGGGAAGCAGGTATATGAGGTTTACAAGAACAGTGATGTATTCGTTATGCCTTCCGTTTCCGAGCCTTTCGGTATCGCTCCGCTGGAAGCCATGCAGTGTGGGACTCCTTCCATCATTTCCAAGCAGTCGGGATGCGGTGAAATTCTTGATAAGGTCATCAAGACCGATTATTGGGACATTCATGCAATGGCCGATGCCATTTATTCCCTCTGCACCAATCCCGCTCTCTTCCAATATCTGCAGGAGGAAGGCAAGAAGGAAGTGGATGGAATCACGTGGGAAAAAGTAGGTTTGAGAATCCGCGCCCTCTACGAGGATGTGTTAAGAAACTATGGTAAATAACAAAAACAATAATAGAAATGAGAACTATCTGTCTTTATTTTGAAATACATCAAATCATTCATCTGAAACGTTACCGTTTCTTTGATATAGGTACCGATCATTATTACTACGATGATTATGCCAATGAAACCAGTATCAATGATGTAGCCGAACGCTCTTATATCCCGGCATTGAACACCTTGATTGAAATGGTGAAGAATTCCGGAGGTGCGTTTAAAGTGGCTTTCTCCATCTCGGGGGTTGCGCTGGAGCAGTTGGAAATATATGCACCGGCTGTCATCGACTTGTTGCACCAGCTAAATGATACCGGTTGCTGTGAGTTCCTTGCCGAGCCTTATTCCCATGGCCTTTCTTCTCTGGCCAACGAGGATTGCTTCAAGGAAGAGGTGATGCGTCAGAGCGCTAAGATGAAGCAAATGTTCGGTAAGGCGCCGAAGGTGTTCCGTAATTCCAGCCTGATTTATAATGATGAGATTGGTGCGATGGTGGCAGCTTTGGGATTCAAGGGTATACTGACGGAAGGAGCCAAGCATGTTCTGGGTTGGAAGAGTCCGCACTATGTATACCATTGCTCTATGAATCCTAACTTGAAGTTACTGTTGCGTGATTTTAAGCTGTCTGACGACATCAGCCTGCGCTTCTCCAACTCCGAGTGGAACGAGTATCCTTTGTTTGCCGACAAGTACATCAACTGGATTGATGCTTTACCGCAGGAAGAGCAGGTCATCAACATCTTTATGGAGCTCTCTGCTCTGGGCATGGCACAGCCGTTGTCTTCCAATATTCTGGAATTCCTGAAGGCACTTCCATACTGTGCCAAAGAAAAGGGGATTACTTTCTCCACACCGACGGAAATCGTTACCAAACTGAAATCTGTTTCCCAGTTGGACGTTCCATATCCGATGTCTTGGGTGGACGAAGAAAGGGATACCAGCTGCTGGCTGGGTAACGTGATGCAGCGTGAAGCATTCAACAAGTTGTATAGTGTTGCCGAGCGTGTCCATCTTTGCGATGACCGCCGTATCAAGCAAGACTGGGATTATCTGCAGGCAAGTAACAACTTCCGTTTCATGACTACCAAGCAAAGCGGTGTCGGCTTGAACCGTGGCATTTATGAATCTCCTTTTGATGCTTTTACCAATTATATGAATATTCTTGGTGACTTTATCAAACGTGTCGATTCTCTCTATCCGGTGGATATAGATAACGAAGAACTGAATGCATTGCTGACCACTATCCAGAACCAAGGTGCCGAGATAGAGGAACTGCATAAGGAATTGGAGAAAGCACAGGCCAAGTTGGAGAAGATAAAGGCTGCAGAAAAGAAAGAGAGCAAGGCTACAGCTAAATCTGCCGCAGAAAAACCGGCAAAGGCCAAGGCTCCTGCCAAAAAGCCTGCCGCAAAGAAAACAACTAAAAAGGCTGCTGAATAATATCGGCAGCTTGTCCCATCAATCAAAAAAGCCTTCCGCTCTACAATGAGCGGAAGGCTTTTTTATGGAATATCTGTCAGTTACTTGTTGAAACTGGTGTATGTAACTTCTATTTTCAGCGGAGATTCCACTTCGCCTTTTGCATTCTCTTTCGGGCCGCCTTTTAGTTTGGCATATCCCGGCTTGAGGTCGTTTTGGATACCGGTTATGGTTTTGTTGCCGCTGCTGCTTGTACTGCTGTCATAGGTAATGGAAACCGGAATCAGCAATACCTTATCCCAGTCTTCATTTTCTTTGTTCCAAGTTTTTTCCCACTCTGTCTCATTCCAAGAACTGCCGGCCTTTTCTTTGGCGGCTTTCTTGGCAGCTTGTTTTTCGTTGATGCAAGTGGTAACCAACCGGGCTATGTTGCTGAATACATATTGATTGGTAGCAAATGCATTGTGGGTGGTTGTAAATGAGGTAATATTATCCCTGACTTTGTTCTCTTCAAAGAAGCTCTTCAACTCCTGCTTACGTATCAACAGCACGTCATTAGGAGCACTCATGCTATATTCGTAGTCACTGTTTATATTGTAATTCGTGAAAGTCAGTTTCACGGCATTCAGGGTGTCATTGGTCAGTTTGTTGTATATTGAATCGTATGGCATGATAGCTTCGGTGAAGATACCGGCAGGAGATTTAATGTAAGTGTGCTGAGGTTCGGCAGCCTTTTCCTTTATCAAATCTGAATTCAGGAACTGGTTTGCCTGGATAACCTCTTTGGTAGAAGCAAATATAGTATTTGTTATATATCTCAAGGAGTCAGTTCCGTCTTTCTTTTTTAGTGCTACACCGGTTGTGTCGTTTGTGTAGTGTGTACAAAGCTCCATTTCCAAAGCTACGTAGTCCACGTAAAGGATAGTTCCATCTCCCAAATCGCTCTTTACGTATACTCCTTTAAAGACCTTGTCTATGAAGGTGTCTGAATTCTTGAAGTATTCAGGATGTTCCCGATATACCTTTAATATTCTGTCTTCACCAAAAGTCTTCCTATCCAGCGGGAATGTTACATTGGGATAGAAAGTGTAATAACCGTTATTGTCCTTTTCAAATCTCACAGAGTCTGGAACAGACGTGTCGAAAGCTGAATAGGCCTTACGCCCGAGTAGGGATTTAGGGTCGTATTTATTGTAGTATTCTTCTGGATTGATGTTGGTATAGCGATTTTTATCCAGCTTTTTGTCCAATTCATAAATACTCATCCGGCATGCGTTCAAGGAGTCACCGAACCAACTGGAATAATAGACAGCCAGTTGTACTGAGACTACCGAGTCACCTGCCATTATACCAGTAGCTTTTGTCGGATTTCCTTCGCTGTCCCATTCGGTTTCTTTATACACTTCCGGAAGGGAGAAGTTCTCTGTACAGTTCAGCTCCGTAAGGAAACTTGTTTCGTAATAACCGAATTCCGGGTCGGAAAACTTGCCTATATAGCCGGTACTCGTTTTGGCAAATACGGAATCAACGGCAAATGAACGTGTTGTTACATTAAAAGTAGTAGTATGCGCTGACATGCCGTCAGAATCGGGCAACATACCCAGACCTAATGTACCGGTGTTGTCATCGCATCCAAAGAAAGTCAGGACTGCCAAAAGCAATGTTCCCAGGTATCTTACTTTCATAGTTTTAACTGTCTAAATCGATTTTATTTTTGTTCTGTTTCCCATACCTTGTCGTAGAAGTCATTGCAGGCTTCAGCAAAGTTCTCGGGAGATTGATATTCCAATACCGGTTTTCCGGATTCGCGGGCATAGTTCAGTACTTCCTCATTGACGTGTTCGCTTTGCTGGATAATGCCGTCGGAGAAGTCAGCAGCCAGTTTGCAAAGTGCTGTGTAGTCAATGGGTTCCTTCAATCCTGCAATATCTTTCTTGGCGATGCCTTTCAACAATAGCTTGTTAGAGAAGTCTGCGTGGAAAGGTTGTTTGAAGTCATCTTCATAAAGGGAAAATATGACTTTGGCATCTCTGAAGGAAGGTTCGTCTTTATAGGCTTTCTTGATGTACAGAGGCGCTAAAGCGGTCATCCAGCCGTGGCAGTGGATGATGTCGGGACACCAACGCAGTTTCTTCACCGTTTCCAGTACGCCACGGGCATAGAAGATGGCACGGGCATCATTGTCTTCATACTCTTCACCATTTTCGTCTGTTACCTGCAAGCGGTTCTGGAAGTAGTCATCGTTGTCGATGAAGTATACTTGCATACGTGCAGACTGGATAGAGGCAACCTTGATGATGAGCGGGTGATCGGTATCGTCAATGATGAGGTTCATGCCGGAGAGTCGTATCACCTCATGCAGCTGGTTTCTGCGTTCGTTGATATTTCCCCATTTGGGCATAAACGTTCTGATTTCTCTGCCTTTTTCTTGAATAGCCTGAGGTAGGTTTCTGCCTACGAGGGACATTTCGGATTCTGAAACGTAAGGGGTAATTTCTTGGGTTATAAATAAAACCTTGTTCGCCTTTGTCATAATAACAATGTTCTCAATTATTCTGCAAAGATATAAAAAAAATCGGGCAATAAAGCAAACGGAGCCCGTCTATAATTCCTTATGAATTGTTAACTGCTTGTTATTCAGCGAAACAGCTGCTTCTGGAATTGCCGGAAAGTGTACTGAGTTTTGCATTAATTTGCGATATTTCTTCTTTATATGCTAAATAATGGTTTATTTTGCACCGCTTTTGCGAACAACCAAGTTATTATATAACCAATTAAAATGGAAATAGTACATACTATCAAGGACTTGCAGGCCGGACTTTCGGCTTTGAGAGCCCAAGGAAAGAAGGTAGGTCTGGTACCTACGATGGGTGCCTTGCATGCCGGTCATGCCTCATTGGTGAAACGTTGTGTGGCAGAAAATGACGCTGCCGTAGTAAGCGTTTTTGTAAATCCGACCCAGTTTAATGACAAGAATGATTTAGTGAAATATCCCCGTACACCGGAGGCTGATTGCCGTTTGCTGGAGGAGTGTGGAGCGGCATTTGTCTTTGCTCCTTCGGTGGAGGAGATGTATCCGGAACCGGATACCCGCCGTTTCAGCTATGCGCCGCTGGACACAGTGATGGAAGGGGCATTCCGTCCGGGACATTTTAATGGTGTTTGCCAGATTGTGAGCAAACTGTTTGATGCTGTGCAGCCGGATCGTGCCTACTTCGGCGAGAAAGATTTCCAGCAGCTGGCAATTATTCGCGAGATGGTCCGCCAGATGAAGTATCCTTTGGAAATTGTAGGCTGTCCCATTGTCCGTGAGGAAGACGGGTTGGCTCTGAGCAGCCGCAATGCCCGTTTATCTGCCGAAGAACGCAAAAATGCACTGAGAATTTCGCAGACTTTATTTGAAAGTCGTACCTTTGGAGCCTCACATACGGTAGCTGAGACACAGAAGTTTGTGGAAGACACCATCGCAGCCGCCCCCGGATTGCGTTTGGAATACTTTGAGCTGGTGGATGGCAATACCTTACAGAAGATTACCGATTGGGAGGAAACTTCTTATGCTGTGGGTTGCATCACAGTATTCTGTGGGGAAGTCCGTCTGATTGACAATATCAAGTACAAAGAGCCTGCTGCCTTGTAATTTATAATTAGTAATTCGTAATTTATAAAGATATGATGATTGAAGTGTTGAAGTCGAAAATCCATTGTGCCCGCGTCACGGAAGCGAACCTGAACTATATGGGAAGCATTACGATTGATGAAGATTTGATGGATGCCGCCAACATGATTGCCGGCGAGAAGGTGTATATAGCCGACAATAATAACGGTGAACGTTTTGAAACCTACATTATTAAGGGCGAGCGTGGCTCTGGCAAAATTTGCCTGAACGGTGCGGCAGCCCGTAAGGTGCAACCTGATGACATCGTTATTATCATGTCCTACGCGCTGATGGACTTTGAAGAAGCCAAGTCGTTCAAGCCGACGGTGATTTTCCCCGACCCGGCAACGAACAAGGTGGTGAAGTAGTCTCTTTATTGAAATATGGAAATAAAGCCCCGCTTGCAATTTATCTGTAAACGGGGCTTTGTTTTTACTTCTGATTCTTCTCCGCAGGGTTCGTATGAGAATGAGGAGCCGATTTAATCTTGTCGAGTAAATACAGAATCTCAGTTTGGACATCAAAATTATATCTTTGGTAATCTTGATAGGTGGGTATCAAGTCTGGATAAAGTGTGTGGGCACACCGGTCTTTGCCCGGAAAGCATATTTGTATGGAGTTGGAGATAGAGCCTTGCATACCGGTATAGGGTAGCCGGAATAAGGTTTGTTCCATGTAGGTATTGGGGGCTTGTCCGCTGGGTATTCCTACAAGGGTAGCACCCATTTTCCACAGATAGAAAGTGTAGTGGAAAGCTGCACTGAAGGTACGTTCGTTGGTAATGACGTAAATGTGTTCCGGAGTATAGAGCGCCTTTCCTTGTTGCTTTCTCAGTTCTTCCGGCACACTGGACATGCAGTTCTCGATGAAGTCGGTCTGTCGCTGTTCTATGTTTGTGGTGTCTGCTTCGTCCGTACTAAAAGTGTAGTCACCGTAGGCATAGTCTGTTCCGTATGCTTGGTTGAAATCCTGTAAGTTTGTCTGTAGTTTTTGCATGTAGAGGGGAGAGATGATACGATAGAATTCTATATCCATATCCGTTTGCAGGAAGTGGTCGCCGAACAGTTGGTAAAGTGTGGGTAGGACAATTGGAGTCCAGCCGCCGCTATTGTTGCGCAAATCTATGATGAGGGTGGAGGAGGCTTCCTTCTTCATCTCTTTCAGCATATGGGCGAAAACTTCGGAAAGGGACGGGAGTTGCCGAATGGCTTGCAGGGTATCGGCGGGCATATCTTGTTTCAGGATATCCCGATAATAGAATCCTATTTGCCGGTATAAATCTTTCAGCCCTTGTTTTTGCATATACTCAAAATTATCCCGTGCCATGATACTGTTGATATTGATGAGCATTATTTGCTTGTCGTTGTCTATGAACTGATAGGCCAGTTGTTTGTCTGTATAAGCTTTCCAACTGTTATTGTGTTGCATGGGTGTGTTTTGCACTTCCTGCCTTGACAATAAGGGAAGGGTTAATCCTCTTGATTTGCCGTCGGGAGTAAGAAGTGAGAGGTGAAGGTTGTCTTTCATTTCAGGGAAAAGCTGTCTCAAGAAATGTTCCGTAGGCATGGACCTGCATAGATTGGCATAACGGTCATATAGGTTTTCACTGGCTTGGATAGCGGCAGTGCGGGCCAGTACCTCTTCTAAAGAATCTCCGTTGATGGTTGTGATACGGCTACCTAACAAGTCTTTGTACGTTTCAGGGATTCCTTGAAGTATAATGCCGTCGGGGATGGTGCGTACTTCCAGTGCCAGGTAACGCTGATTTGCTTGTTGATTGGCTGTGGGAGGTAAAAGGTAGGTATGTCCGTCTTGCAGATTGGATAGGAAAATGCTTACCTTGTCAAAAAAGGTCTGTTTCGTACCGGGAGTCCGGCGTAACTCGTTCTCCAGATGGAAAGCTTGTTCGTAGAAGAATACTTTTCCTCCGAAGCCGCTGTAAGGGTCGGGATGGGTTGCTGCCAGTTCTTTTACCAGATACCGAAAGTCTGAGGCAAGGGAATCCCCGTTTAGGGGCTCTTGGGCGCTTGCCAATAGGTAAGCCAAACAGAGAAGGAGGGATAGATAAATACGTTTCATATTCTTGAAATATTTAAATTGTATGCTAGAAGGGGCAAGTAGAGGGAGAGGTTGTAGTAGAATAAAAAAGGTGGAGTTCGTATGTCTCCACCTTTCATGACAGATTCTTATTTTTTTAGCTGCTCGTTCATCGCTGCTGCTGCCTTTCGTCCGTCTCCCATGGCAAGGATTACGGTGGCACCTCCGCGGACAATGTCGCCTCCGGCAAAGATGGTCGGGATGGACGACTGCATGTTATCATTGACGGCAATCGTTCCCTTCCGGCCTAATTCCAATCCCTTGATGGAGCTTGGGACAATCGGGTTGGGAGATACACCTACGCTGACGATGGCAAGGTCGATGTCGATGGTTTCTGTGGCTCCGGGGATGGGTACGGGACTGCGGCGTCCGCTGGCATCCGGTTCACCCAATTCCATTTTCTGAAGCACCACTTGTTTTACTTTTCCTTGTTCGTCGGCAATGTATTCGATTGGGTTGTGGAGGGTCAGGAATTCTACACCTTCTTCCTTGGCATGTTTCACCTCCTCGATACGTGCCGGCATTTCTTCTTCCGAACGACGGTAGATAATCATGGCACGCTCTGCACCGAGACGGCGTGCGGTACGTACGGAGTCCATAGCTGTATTTCCACCACCTATCACGGCTACGCATTTGCCGAAAGGAACCGGAGTATCGGAGTCTTCACTGGCGGCATCCATCAGATTGACACGGGTCAGGTATTCATTGGACGAGAGGATATTGATGGAGTTCTCGCCGGGGATATTCATAAAGTTGGGCAGTCCTGCTCCGGAAGCTACGAATATGCCCTTGAATCCTTCCTCTTCCAGTTGTTCCACGCTGAGCGTCTTACCGATAATGCAGTCCTTGACGAATTCCACTCCCATTTTGGCAAGGTTGTCAATCTCCACATCCACCACTTTGTTGGGCAGGCGGAACTCCGGAATGCCGTATTTCAATACACCGCCAATCTCATGCAGTGCTTCGAAAACGGTAACGTCATAGCCATACTTTGCCATATCTCCGGCAAACGACAGACCGGCGGGACCCGAACCGATGACGGCAACTTTGATGCCGTTCTTTTCCTTGATTTCCGGTACGGAGATTTGCCCGCTCTCCCGTTCGTAATCGGCGGCAAAGCGTTCCAGATAACCGATAGCTACCGGCTTCTCGTTCATCTTCAGGTGTATACATTTGGATTCACACTGCTTTTCCTGCGGACAGACGCGACCGCAGACGGCAGGCAGTGCACTGGTTTCTTTCAGTGTCTTGGCCGCTTCGAGGAATTCTCCGCGCTCAATGTTCTTGATGAAGCGGGGGATGTCGATACCTACGGGACAGCCTTCCGTGCAGCCCGGATTAGCACAGTCCAGGCAACGCTTGGCTTCGGTCAGTGCCTGCTCTTCCGTCAAGCCTTGATTGACTTCCTCCTTGCGGCTGTGCGAACGATATTCCGCATCGAGTTCGTTCATCTCTACACGTGGAATGGCGGTACGCTCTTTGGCTTTCATGGACTTGCGTAGTTCTTGGCGCCAGGCGGCATTGCGGCTTTTCTCGTCCGCTTCCTGCACGTTCTCATGGGTGGCTTGGCAGGTCTGAGGTTCTTCCAGTTTGTGCATCTCTTCGCGTTCGATGCTCTTGAAGGCACCCATGCGTTTCAGCATTTCGTCGAAGTCCACTTGGTGCCCATCAAACTCAGGACCATCCACGCATACGAATTTGGTCTTTCCTCCGATGGTGATTCGGCAAGCTCCACACATGCCGGTACCATCTACCATAATCGTATTCAGGGATACATCCGTGGGGATTTCGTATTTCTTTGTCAGCAAACAAACAAATTTCATCATGATGGCGGGGCCGATACAGAAACATTTGTCTACCTTCTCGCGCTTGATGACTTCCTCCACGCCTTCCGTCACCAGTCCTTTGCGTCCGTAAGAGCCGTCATCGGTCATGATGATGACTTCGTCGGAGCTTTCGCGCATCTCCTTTTCAAGGATAATGAGTTCCTTGGTGCGTCCAGCCAGCACGGTGATGACGCGGTTACCGGCAGCTTTTAGCGCTTGCACGATAGGGAGCATGGGAGCTACGCCTACACCACCTCCCGCACAGACCACAGTACCGAAGTTGTCAATGTGCGTGGCTTGTCCCAACGGGCCGACAACATCCGTAATGTAATCGCCTTCGTTCAGTTCGCAAAGACGGGTAGAGGAGAGCCCGACTTCCTGAACCACCAGTGTGATGGTTCCCTTTACCGGGTCGGCTTCCGCAATGGTAAGCGGCATACGTTCGCCTTTTTCGCCCACACGTACAATGACAAAGTGCCCTGCCTTACGTGATTTGGCAATCAATGGTGCTTCAATGACTAACTTAAAGACCTTTTCAGAAAAGTGTTCTTTGCTAATGATTTTATTCATTATCTAATAATTTTGTTGGTGTAATTACGCAATTACTGTCAGATTGATAGATTTTGCAAAGATAGGGGTTATTTGGTAATATCAAAAGAAGAATAGGGTAAAACTGCATGTTGTCACTGGATAACATTCCTTTGTCACTATAATTTGTTCACTTTCTACAGCCTGCCTACTTTTGAAATAAAAAATGAGGAAGAGTATGTATCGAAATGTTTTTTTAGGGGCAATTTTATTGAGTATGCCTTTGGTGGTTTGGTCGCAGCAGGATACGATTGCCGACCAGCGTTTGGAAGAAATTATGGTAACTGCTAAACTCCCGTTGGTAGAAATATCTGCCGGTAAAACAAGTTACCGGATGGATGCGTCAGTCACTCAAAGTACGGGAAGTCTTTATGATGTTCTTGCTTCCCTGCCGGGAGTCGTGATAGATTCCAATGGTAATATCTTGCTGAACGGACAAAGCGGTGCGACGATTCTGATGGATGGCAAGCCTACTTATCTTTCGGGAGATGAATTGATGAGTCTGTTGAAATCTACTCCTGCAACTAATGCTGATAAGATAGACTTGATAACCCAGCCTTCCGCACGCCACGATGCGGCGGGAAGCTCCGGGTTGATTGATATCCGTACAAGAAAAATCAGACTGCGCGGTGTGAATCTGGCCTTGAACGGCAATGGCAGTCTTGGACGGACGGGTAGCGGTTATGGAGGTGCCTCCATGAATATCCGGGAGAATAAGTTCAATCTTTATTTGAACTATTCGTATTATCAGGGGAAGGATGTCATAGACTTGTTTATCGACCGTGCGTTCGAACGGGATGGAGGAAGGATGATGCAGGACTCTTACCGGAAGCGTAGGAATTATTCGCACTATTTTCGTACCGGATGTGATTATTATCTCAATGAGCGGACAGTTTGGGGAGTCTCATTGGGTGGAAACTTTTCCCGGCAAAGGGAAAATGCAGGCATGTTTACGGAAATCCGAGAAACCGGAGTTGCGGGAAATACTTACAGCCATGCGGAGCAAAACCGGAATAATGTTTCTGCCGGAACCAGTATGGTGCACAAGCTGAAAAGAGAAGGGGGAGAACTCAGCGCTTCTTTTGATTATTTCCATTACTACCGTGTTGGAAACCAGTTGATGGATAGTTTTAAGCCCGATACATTGAAAGGGGATATGAAGGGAAATACCGACTTATATGTCGGACAGATAGATGCGGTTTATCCATTGAGTGAGGTTTGGAAGTTACAGGCCGGAGTCAAAACCTCATTTGTTACGATAGACAATACGGCAGGTTATATGCGTCCGTCGGTTTCCGGCTGGCTGCCGGATGGGGCACTTGGTTCCCGATTCGTATATGATGAGAATATCAATGCCTCTTATCTACAAGTCGGCTATGAGAAAGACCGCTTGAAAATCTCAGCGGGTCTAAGGTTGGAACATACCCATGTACACGGGGATTTTGGAGGAAATACACAACAGAAAGACTCTTCGTTTACAACGAATTACTTCCAATTGTTTCCTACTATTGCTTTGCAATACGGTTTGACTTCGGAACATCTGTTTCAGCTTTCGTATGGCAGGCGTATTACCCGCCCCAATTATGGTGATTTGAATCCTTTTACCTATATATTTGATGACTATACCCATGAAGGGGGAAATACGAAGCTGCATCCTTCTTTCTCTGATAATATAGAGTTGGGGTATGTGTATCGTGACTGGTTTCAGACAGTGCTCTTTTTCTCGCATACAGATGATGCTATCATGAAGAGCTATCGCGAACAGGAGGGGCGGCGTATCTATGTAATGCCCCAGAATCTGTCTTCCTATGTACAGACGGGTATGCGTGTACATGCCGCCAACCTCTCACCTGTTTCTTTTTGGAAGGTGAATCTGACCGCTATCGGTATTTATAATAATTATGGTTGGACGGAGCAAGGGCAGAAAATGAAAAACCGTATGTTTACCCCGATATTCGGCTGCATGAACCAGTTTGCTTTCACTTCCGTATGGTCGGCCGAACTTTCGGCAAATTATAATGGACGAATGGCCTACGGACAAGCCACAGTACATCCGGCGCTGGAAGTGAATGTCGGCATCCAAAAGAAGATGTTCCGTAACAGATGCACCGTTACCTTGTTTGCCAAGGATGTATTCAACACCAATTATCAAAAAGTAGATATTCAATCTCCCGGTGTGCAGGCGTTTGTTGACGAACGGCACAACAAACGTGTGCTGGGTATTGCTTTCGCCTGGCGTTTTCAAAAAGGCAGCGAGACAAAAGAAAGCAGAAGGAAAAAAGAAATAGATGAAACAAAAAGAGTAAATTTGTAACTGTTATGGGCAGACTGTGGAACAAGTGGCTGGTGCCGGCATTATTTGCCGTGATTCTTTTTCTGTGTATTCGTGTGGCGAATGATATTCCGAAACATGAATACTATTGGGAAAGTAATGAGTGGAATTTCATGCTGAAGGATATGCTTGTGGTACTCTTCATGTCTTATCCTATCTTTTTTCTATTGAAGTATTGGCTTCGTTTGTGCCGGAAGCGGAAGTTGGTATGGTGGCAGGAATACGGGGTAGTTGTCCTGACGGTTCCCGTCTGGTGTCTTCTGACGATGTGGGTCATCCGCTTTTTGATGGGGGTAAGTCTTGATTTATACGATGTGCCTGTTCCGGCCATAGTCAGTATGTTGCTTGGCGGCTTCTTTTATATATTCTTGCGTAATCAGATGATACAGAAGGAAAATGAAGCTCAACGCCTGCAGTTGGAGAAGATAAAAAATGACCAGCTCCAGACAGAACTGAAATTCCTTAAAGCGCAATATCATCCACACTTTCTTTTTAATGTACTCAATACGGTTTATTTTCAGATAGATGAGAATAATGAGGCTCCGCGGCATACTCTTGAGCAATTGTCCGATTTGCTTCGTTACCAATTATACAATGATGGGGAGAAAGTGCAAGTCCGTGTGGAAGTGGAATATCTGAAACAATACATCAGCCTATGTAAACTTCGTGCTACGAAGCGGCTGCAGTTGCAGGTGCATTTCGATGAAATGGAGGCGCAGGTTGAGATTTATCCATTGTTGTTTGTACCGTTGGTGGAGAATGCTTTCAAATATGTGGGAGGGAACTATTTTATAGCTATGGATATGTGTCTGAAAGAAGGCAAGTTGTGTTTTAGTATTGAAAATTCTATACCGGAACCATTAGTGCACCAGAAAGGAAAACATGGAATCGGCATAGAAAATCTGAGGCGCAGGCTGGAGCTGCTATATCCGGAGCGTCATACGCTGGACATAAATAGAGGAGATACTTTGTTTAGAGTAAAACTTGTGATAGAATTATAGGATGAAACAGGTAAAATGTGTAATAACCGATGACGAGCCTACTGCATGTGAAGGATTGCAACGCTATGTGGAAAAGGTGGATTTCCTTTCTTTAATGGGTGTATGTGAAGATACTATGCAGTTGAACACTCTTTTGCAGACTGAGCAGCCGGACTTGTTGTTTCTGGATATTGAAATGCCTTATCTTTCGGGGCTTGAACTCTTGGCATCTCTTGCCCATCCGCCTCATGTGATTATCACTTCCGCTTATGAGCAGTATGCATTGAAAGGTTATGAACTTGATGTTACGGACTATCTGTTGAAACCGATTTCGTTTGACCGGTTCCTGAAAGCGGTGAATAAAGTACATGGTCTTTTGCAGCAGGAGAAATGGCCGGATGAAGCTAATAATTTTATATTTGTCCGTTCAGACCGTCAGATGCATAAGGTGTTGTTTAAGGATATTCTGGTGGTGGAGGGGCTGGAAAATTACGTCTGTATTTATACGGAAAGCACAAAGCTGCTTGTACGTTCTACCATGAAGCGTATGATAGAGGCTCTTCCTGGTGGAGTATTTCAGCAAGTCCATAAATCATATCTGATAAATTTGGAAAAGATTGAGATGATAGATGGCAATCGGATTATAGTTGGGAGGCATACTGTTCCGGTGGCACGTAATTTCCGCGAGGAGGTGTTTGCACGTATTTTGAAGAATACTTTGTAGTTGCGCAGGAGAAGCTTGTCATGATAAAACTCCGGGCACGAATTACATGGATTTCACGTTTTTTGCTAACCGCAACTGTGAAATTCATGTAATTCGTGCCCGAAAGAAAGTGTCAAAGGCGTATTGCTGCACGTGACTATTATGGCCTTAGTCTATTATTTCAAATCCCGTATACGGAACCAATGCCTTTGGTATGCGGATTCCTTCTGGAGTCTGGTTGTTTTCCAGCAAGGCGGCAACAATGCGTGGCAGAGCGAGTGCGGAACCGTTCAGCGTATGGCAAAGCTCTGTTTTCTTTTCTGCCGTACGGTAGCGGCATTTCAGACGGTTGGCTTGATAAGTGTCAAAATTAGAGACGGAACTTACTTCCAGCCAGCGTTTCTGTGCTTCGGAATACACCTCAAAGTCAAAACAGAGGGCAGCCGTGAAGCTCATATCGCCACCGCAAAGGCGCAGGATGCGGTAGGGGAGTTCCAGCTTTTGAAGCAAACCTTCCACGTGGTCCAACATCTCCTGGTGGGATTGTTTGCTGTGTTCCGGTTTGTCGATGCGTACCAGTTCCACTTTGGAGAATTCGTGCAGGCGGTTCAAGCCACGTACGTCTTTCCCGTATGAACCGGCTTCACGGCGGAAACATTGTGTGTATGCACAGTTCTTGATGGGCAACTGCTTTTCGTCCAGAATCACATCACGGTAGATGTTGGTTACGGGGACTTCGGCGGTAGGAATCAAGTAGAGGTCGTCCACTTCGCAATGATACATTTGCCCTTCCTTGTCAGGCAGCTGTCCCGTGCCGTAGCCGGAAGCGGCGTTCACCACTGTGGGCGGCATTATTTCCGTATAGCCGGATTTGCGTGCTTCGTCCAGGAAGAAGTTGATGAGTGCGCGTTGCAGTTGTGCGCCTTTGCCTTTGTATACGGGGAAGCCGGCACCGGTAATCTTGACACCCAGGTCAAAGTCTATCAAGTCATATTTCTTGGCCAGTTCCCAGTGGGGCAGGGCGTCTTTGGGCAGCTCGGTTTCCATACCACCTATTTTCTCTACTACATTGTCGTCGGCACCTACGCCTTCAGGCACGCTGTCGTAGGGAACGTTGGGGATGGTATAAAGCAAAGTCTGCAAATCGTTGGCAGCCTGGTCCATATTGGCTTGCAAGTCCTTGTTGACTTCTTTCAGCTCGGCCACGCGGCTTTTGGCGGCTTCTGCTTCTTCTTTCTTGCCCTCCTTCATCAGTTGTCCGATGGATTTGGAGAGTGAGTTGGCTTCTGCCAGGTTTTTATCTAGGATGGTTTGATTGGCTTTTCTTTTGTCATTGAAGTCCAGCACTTGTGCAATGGTTTCTTTTGCATTCTTGAAGTGCTTCTTTTCCAGTCCGCGGAGAACCGCGTCGGTGTTTTCTGTAATTTGTTTGATGGTAAGCATATCTTATACTTGTTTTTATGTTATTCGGTTTTGTGAGTGCAAAGATATGGAAAAAACAAATAAAGTGTTGCTTTTGACATAAAAGAAAGGGATGCAACCTATTCGGATTGCATCCCTTTTCCTTATTTCTTGTTCGGAAACTTATGCTTCTGCATTTTCTGCAGGGATAACAGAAACTGAACGTCTGTCTTCCTTGCCCACTTTGAATTGTACAGTTCCGTCTACTAAAGCGAAAAGAGTGTGGTCTTTTCCCATACCGATGTTATTACCCGGGTGGAATTCAGTACCTCTTTGACGAACGATGATGTTACCTGCTTTGCAAGCTTCGCCACCAAATATCTTAACGCCTAATCTCTTGCTCTGTGATTCGCGGCCGTTCTTAGAACTACCGACACCTTTTTTATGTGCCATTTCTTCTTACTGTTTTAATTGATTAAGCTACTACTTCTGTAATTGTTAACTCTGTGAATTGTTGACGGTGACCGTTCAACTTACGATAACCTTTTCTTCTTTTCTTGTGGAAAACAAGAACTTTATCGCCTTTTACCATGTTTGATACGACCTGGCAAACAACCTTTGCACCCTCTACTGTGGGAGCACCTACGGTGATGTTGCCGTCTTTGTCTACCAAAAGAACCTTGTCAAACTCTACTGTTGCACCGTTTTCTGCATTCTGGATGTGGTGTACAAACAGCTTTTTGCCAGCTTCTGCTTTGAATTGCTGACCGTTGATTTCTACAATTGCGTACATTTCTTATATATAATGTATAAGTTAGCTCCGTCGGGTGGTCTCTAATCACTTAGAAAGCACTTGGTCGAACCCGGTGCGGAATAATCGGGCACAAAAGTACTCTTTTTATTCTAAATAGACAAATGTTCTTTTGCTTTTTTGTTCTTTTAATGCAGATTGTACTTTTAGATTATTGGAGAAAAACTGTTTCATCAAGGAGAAACAGTCCGTGTAGGGATGGTTTCTGTTACAAAATGAATTTCAGAACATAGATACCGGCCAGCATCAGCGCCATTACAAGACACGCGAATATGACGAGTAGCACAAGACTGTAAGTCAGCATGAGGATAGTGCGCCAAAAGCTTCTCCACCAGGTGCAGCGGTACAATTGTTTGTAATCCCAACAGAATAGGACGAAAATAAGCCATAAAGGCAGCTCATACAAATCGTCTACCTTTGCGTACCCGTTGAAAGGCAGCACGATGATGCTCAGCAGGAGTATCTGGCAAGCTATGTAGGCTTGTATGAACACATGCTCCGTGGTATTGTAGTTTAACTTATATTTCCGGCGTCGGAAGGCAAGTTGGGTGGCAAGTGCAAACAAAGGCAGTGTGGCAATGATGCGGAATGCCTTGTTTCCGTGTCCCCAGCTCTTCATCAGATTCCATACTTTCATTAGGAAAGGAGAGTTCTGGAAGACTTTTTCCAGTCTGTCTCCCACTTCCGAGGTGTCGTTTACAAATTCATCGATGAGGTCGCCATCATCGCTGTTCTGTTCGGATACCTGTGTGGCAGAAGTGGAGTCGTTCTTCTCTTCCAGTTTGTTCAAGCTTTTCTCCAGGCTTTTTATAGTGATGGCGAGGGCTCGCTTTTCCTCTTTGCTATAGGTTTTCTCCATCTTTTTGGTAAGCTTCTCTTTAGCGGCAATGATTTCTTCTTTGTCTGTCTGCTCTGTCTTTTCCGTCTTTTCTTTTTTGCTCAGAGCTTCCGGGTCTACCAGTTGTACAGCCATGATATAAAGGGCTGCAAGAATGAAGAGTGTCTGGAACGGGCGAAAATACTCTACACGCTTACCGCCGATGAAGTCTCTAATCATGTATCCCGGACGGTAGAGGAGTTCCAGAAGGGTACGTCCAAAGCCATTATCTATATTGAAGAAGCCTCCGGCAATGTTTTTAAGCGCGTTGCTCAACCGATAGCGTGGAGTGTTACGGCTTTGTCCGCAACGGTTACAGTAGTTGCCGGTATAGGTGGTGCCACAATTCAGGCAGGTGCAGGTTTCGTTGCCAGCGGGAGGAGTTTTTCTCCCTTGTATCAGCTTGATGTGAAATGCGCGTAAGCGTACTGCGCAGGGGTGCCACCATGAGTCGATGAAAGTTTTTGCTTTGTTGGGTAGTATCCTTCTTTTTTGGAGGATACCCCACAATGTCAGTATGAAAACAACCGGGAAGAAGTTGCTGTCGTCGGTCATGTCCAGCTCTTCAATAGCCAGCCAGAAGAGTGTCACTAGAAGGAGGATTTGCCAGACGCTTATCCTTTTCTGTTTCCGGGGAGAAGTGGCATGCGCGTTTTCCGGCCGGATGGGATTTTCAATCTTGAATATGGAAGGATACTCCTCCTGAACTGCCAGCAGTTCTTCCAAGGTGTTCATTATTTTCCGGTGTGGGTACTTCTCCAATTCTTTGGCAGTGGTTACTCCGTGGGTGACTCCAGCAAAGTCTACTCCGGCCGCTTGGGCTGTTTCCGCATCTACCGTGCTGTCGCCTATATAGAGGGTCTCGGCTTTGCTGACATGTAGCCGCTTAATGGCAAGGAGTAGCCCTTCGGGAGATGGCTTGGCGGCTTTCACGTCTTCACCACCCACGATGATGTCCATAAAATCTTCAGGAAAATGCTGGTCGAGGAGTTCCTTGATGCGGAATCGGTATTTGGTCGAGATGATTCCGATGCGGGCGCCGGAGTCCTTCAGTGCAGTCAGTACGGACTTGGTTTCCAGGAAAAGCACCGTGTTGACAGTCATATGCGTATCGGCCTCTTTTCGGTATTCTGCCTTGAATCCTGCCAGTTGTCCGGCATCTGTCACGCCGGTGAGGATGGAAAAAGAGTCTTCCAGAGTCTTGCCGATAGTACGTTTGATGTCGTCATCCGTCACCTCTGTATATCCGTGACGGGTCAGTACGTTGCGGAAACAAGTGACGATTCCGCGGGAAGAATCAGCAAGCGTATAATCAAAGTCGAAAAGATAGGTCGTGTAATTCATTGTGACTTTTTGTGACAAAGATAGTGTAAAGTATATTTTTACAAAATAAAAAAGAGGATTAATCGGAATTTTGTATTACTTTTGTTTGCATGAATTCTGTAGAAAAGTGACAAGATGTGTAAGTGTTTTATCCGGTTAGGTTGTTATACTATACACGTTAACCCTATAATGTTATGAATTTGATAAAATCTTGTTGTTTGTTTGTGGTCTTTTCATCCTTTCTGGCATGCACCTCGCAGGTGTCGGATGTGAAGAGTGTGTCTTATACAGAGTTTGTGAATCCCTTTATCGGTACAGATTTTACTGGAAACACCTATCCGGGTGCCCAGGCGCCGTTTGGCATGGTGCAGCTCAGTCCTGACAACGGACTGCCGGGCTGGGACCGTATTTCCGGATATTTTTATCCGGACAGTACCATTGCAGGCTTCAGCCATACCCATCTCTCCGGAACCGGCGCTGGTGACTTGTATGACATCTCTTTTATGCCGGTGACATTGCCTTATAAGGAGGCGGAAGCTCCGCTCGGCATTCACTCTTTGTTCTCTCATTCGGAAGAGTCGGCAAGCGCTGGATATTATCAGGTGCGTCTGAAAGATTATAATATAAATGTAGAGTTGACGGCCACCGAGCGTTGTGGCATTCAGCGGTATACTTTCCCAAAAGCCGATGCTGCCGTTTTCCTGAATTTGCGGAAAGCCATGAATTGGGATTTTACCAATGATTCTCACATAGAAGCCGTCGATTCGGTAACGGTGCAAGGTTACCGTTACTCTGACGGTTGGGCACGCGACCAGCGCCTCTACTTCCGTACACGTTTCTCCAAACCGTTTGCTGCGATGCAGCTCGATACAGCTGCCATAGAGAAAGAAGGCAAGCGGATAGGAACATCTGTCATTGCACGATTCGACTTTCAGACTAAGGAAGGAGAACAGATTCTTGTCAGTACTGCCATCTCCGGTGTAAGTATGGAAGGGGCGGCACGTAATCTAGCAGCAGAAGTACCTGATGATGATTTCGACAAATACCTGGCTGCTGTGCAGGATGATTGGAACGAACAATTGTCCCGGATAGAAATAAAATGCGATGACCGCGATGAGAAAGTCAAGTTCTATACAGCTTTATATCATTCGATGATTGCTCCTACCATTTACAGTGATGTGGACGGCGCCTATTACGGTCCCGACAAGCAAGTGCACCGGGTAGAGGGCTGGACAAATTACAGTACTTTCTCCTTGTGGGACACTTACCGTGCGGCTCATCCTCTCTATACTTTTATTGAGCCGGAACGGGTGAATGATATGGTGAAGTCCTTCCTCGCCTTCTTCGAACAGAACGGCCGCCTTCCCGTATGGAATTTTCAGGGGGGCGAGACAGATATGATGATAGGTTACCACTCTGTGCCGGTTATTGTAGATGCCTATCTGAAAGGTATTGGGGACTTCGATGCGAAAAAGGCCTTGGAGGCTTGTGTAGCTACTGCCAATATCGATTCCTATCGTGGCATTGGGTTATATAAGAAATATGGCTATGTTCCTTATAATGTGACAGATCAGTATAATTCGGAAAACTGGTCACTTTCTAAAACACTGGAATATGCATATGATGACTATTGTATAGCCCGTATGGCAGAGAAGCTGGGCGATAAGGAGGTTGCGGACGAGTTTTATAAGCGTTCCCGTAATTACCGGAATGTCTACAATCCGGTAAGTTCTTTCATGCAGCCCCGTGATGACAAGGGAGAGTTTATCCGGAACTTCTCGCCGGACGACTATACTCCGCACATCTGCGAGAGCAACGGCTGGCAATACTTCTGGTCTGTGCAGCAGGATATTGACGGTTTGATAGTTTTGACCGGAGGTAAGGAACGGTTTGCCCAGAAGCTGGACAGTATGTTTACTTACAATCCTTCTGCAGATGATGAGTTGCCTATTTTCAGCACCGGGATGATTGGCCAGTATGCGCATGGAAATGAGCCTAGCCATCACGTCATCTATCTGTTCAATGCTGTGGATCAACCTTGGAAAACCCAGAAATATGCAGCCCGGGTGATGCGTGAACTCTACCTGAACACTCCTGCCGGTTTGTGCGGCAACGAGGATTGCGGACAGATGTCCGCCTGGTATGTGTTCAGTGCGATGGGCTTTTATCCGGTAGACCCGGTTGGTGGAAAATATGAAATCGGTACCCCCCTATATCCGGAAATGAAGATGCACCTGCCCGGTGGAAAGACCTTTACGGTACTGGCGCCGGCGGTGAGCAAGGAAAATTGCTACATTCAATCTGTCAAACTCAACGGTAAGAACTATGACAAAAGTTATATTACGCATGAACAGATAATGGATGGAAGTGTTTTCGAATTTGAAATGGGGGATAAGCCAGGTCAGGCATGGTACAGTCCCCGATAACCGGCTAACATATGAATGAACATTTCGACTTGACATATAAATCCCTTTTCCGCAGGTATTATACCAACCTGCTGTTCTATGCCACACGCATTGTGGGGGAAGAAGATGCGGAAGATGTGGTACAGGATGTTTTCGTGGAGCTGTGGAAGCGGAAAGATACCATGAAGGTGGGAGAGCAGATTCAGGCTTTTCTGTATAGGGCGGTGTATACCCGTGCCTTGAACGTTCTGAAGCATCGGGACATTGTGAGTGGCTATGAGGCTGTCATGCTCGAAATCCATAAAAAGAGGGTTGAGTTCTATCAACCTGACAGCAATGATGTGGTGAAACGGATAGAGGATGCCGAACTCAGGAGGAAGCTGTCCGATGCCATCAATGAATTGCCGGACAAGTGCCGGATGGTATTCAAACTCAGCTATCTGCATGATATGAAGAATAAGGAGATAGCTGATACAATGGGAGTGTCATTGCGTACGGTGGAGGCCCACATGTACAAAGCTTTGAAGTTGCTGCGTGATAAACTGGGGTATCTGAACCTGATGTTGGCTCTGTTTTTCATCGGGAAAGTAAGTGTTTTTGCGAGCAGCGTTGTTTTATTATCATAATGAAGGAAAGAATGAATAAGTTGAATGAGGAGATATTGGCCAAGTTCCTTATGGGTGAATGTACGGAAGATGAACTTCGTGAGGTGAACGCCTGGCTGGAAGAGTCGGGTGAGAATGCACGCGAATTGTTCAGGCTGGAGGAGATTTACCACTTGGGGAGACTGGGGGATACTTCGAATACACAAGACATAGAAAAGGCCGAAAAGCGATTGTTTAAAAGGCTGGAACAAGAGAAGACGAAACAATACAAGGTACGGAGGATGGTTGGGTGGATACGGTATGCGGCCGTATTTGTGGGCTTCTTCCTTTTGGGTACTTTCGGCTATCTTTTTTATCAGACTTATAGCCAGCCGGAAACATTACTGGCTGTCACCACTCATGATAAGATTAAGGAACTGAAACTGCCGGATGGAACCAAAGTCTGGCTGAATAAAAACACTACCCTGAAATATCCACATGAGTTTGCAGGGAAGGGAAGAAAGGTTTATCTGGAAGGAGAAGGATATTTTGAGGTGATGAGGAATCCGGAAAAACCGTTTGTCGTACAGAGTGAGGTCATGCAGGTCAGAGTATTGGGAACTGTTTTCAACCTCAAGTCTGACAAGGCTAAGATGTCTGCAGTAGCTACCCTTTTGAAAGGCGAAGTAGAGGTGAAAGGTAATCATGGCGAGGGTATGATTATCCTTGCCCCCGGACAGAAAGCCGAGCTGAACGGAATGACTAGGCGTCTGGTGGTGAAGCAGGTGGATACGGGAATCGAAAACTGGCACAATAATGAGTTTGTCTTTGAGAAGGCTGACCTATACACCATTGCGCGTACATTGGAGAATTCGTATGGGGTGAGGGTAATTCTGGCACCGAACATAGATGTAAGCAAGACTTACTCGGGTACACTGAAGAAAAAAGAGAGTGTAGGGGCTGTGCTGAATCTGATAAAGAATGCCATTCCATTGGAGTATAAAATTGTGGGGAACAGTGTTTTCCTCTCCTCAATGAAGTAGGAAGGCCGCACAAATTCGAGATATGACGAGAAGAATTTATTTAATACTAACAACTTTCTAATATTATGCGAAAATTAATCCTATTGTTTTTTTTTGTGAGCAGTGCTTTATGGCTGCATGCCAAAGACTTTACCCGGTATGTCAGTCCTCTTGTCGGCACGCAGTCTACTTTCGAGCTTTCCACCGGTAATACCTATCCTGCGATCGCACGTCCCTGGGGTATGAACTTCTGGACTCCTCAGACGGGTAAGATGGGTGACGGCTGGCAATACGTCTATACAGCGAACAAGATCCGTGGTTTCAAGCAGACACACCAGCCCAGTCCCTGGATTAACGACTACGGGCAGTTCTCCATCATGCCGGTGGTTGGCAAACCCGAGTTTGATGAAGAGAAGCGTGCAAGCTGGTTCTCCCACAAGGGTGAAGTAGCACTTCCTCATTATTATAAGGTATATCTTGCCGAACACGATGTGGTTACCGAGTTCACCCCTACCGACCGTGCCGTATTGTTCCGTTTCACTTTCCCTGAAAATGATCATTCATACATTGTTGTCGATGCCTTTGACAAGGGCTCTTATGTGAAGATACTTCCGGAACAGAATCGTATTATCGGTTATACTACCCGTAACAGCGGCGGTGTTCCCGAGAACTTCAAGAACTATTTCGTGATAGAGTTCGACAAGCCTTTTACTTATAAGGCGTCTGTAGCCGATGGCGTCTTGACCGAGAATAAGGTTGAGCAGGAAGCCGGACATGCCGGTGCTGTTATCGGTTTCAAAACCCGTAAGGGTGAAGTGGTACATGCCCGTGTAGCCTCTTCTTTCATCGGTTTTGAGCAGGCTGACCGTAACTTGAAGGAGCTTGGCAATGACAATTTGGAAACACTGGTTCAGAAAGGTCAGGATGCCTGGAACAAGGTGCTGGGCCGTATTGATGTGGAAGGCGGAACCCTTGACCAGTACCGTACTTTCTACTCATGTTTGTATCGTTCCTTGTTGTTCCCGCGTGCATTCTATGAACTGGATGAGGCGGGAAATCCGATTCATTACAGTCCCTACAATGGGCAAGTGTTGCCCGGCTATATGTATACGGATACCGGTTTCTGGGACACTTTCCGCTGTCTTTTCCCATTCCTCAACCTGATGTATCCGTCGGTGAACAGGCAGATTCAGGAAGGTCTTGTCAACACCTATAAGGAAAGCGGTTTCTTCCCCGAATGGGCAAGTCCGGGTCACCGTGGCTGTATGATTGGCAACAACTCTGCTTCCGTACTGGCAGATGCCTATCTGAAAGGTGTGAAGGTGGAGGATGTGCAGACGTTGTACGAAGGTCTCATCAACGGTACAAAGAATGTCCATCCCGAGGTCTCTTCTACGGGTCGCCTCGGCTATGAGTATTACAACAAGCTTGGTTATGTTCCCTACGATGTGAAAATCAACGAGAACACTGCCCGTACTTTGGAGTATGCTTATAATGACTGGTGCATCTACCGCATGGCAAAAGAACTGAACCGTCCGAAGAAGGAGCAGAAACTCTTTGCGGAACGTGCCATGAACTATAGGAATGTATTTGATAAGGAAAGCAAGCTGATGCGTGGTCGTAATCAAGACGGCCAGTTCCAGTCTCCTTTCTCTCCTTTGAAGTGGGGTGACGCCTTTACTGAAGGTAACAGCTGGCACTATTCCTGGTCTGTATTCCACGACCCTCAAGGTCTGATAGACCTGATGGGTGGAAAAGAGTCTTTCGTAGAGATGCTTGACTCTGTATTTATTGTCCCGCCCTTGTTCGATGACAGCTACTACGGCCAGGTAATCCATGAAATCCGTGAGATGACAGTGATGAATATGGGTAACTATGCCCATGGCAACCAGCCCATCCAGCACATGATTTACCTTTATAACTACGCCGGGGAACCTTGGAAGGCCCAATATTGGCTTCGTCAGGTAATGAACCGCATGTATACTGCCGGTCCCGACGGTTATTGCGGTGACGAGGACAACGGTCAGACTTCCGCGTGGTATGTCTTCTCTGCACTTGGTTTCTATCCGGTTTGCCCTGGTACGGACGAGTATGTATTGGGCGCCCCTCTGTTCCGTAAGGCTACCCTCCATTTCGAGAACGGTAAGTCCCTGACAATTGACGCTCCGGATAACTCACCGGAGAACATGTATATCGAGTCTCTCAAGGTGAACGGCGTGGATTATTCCAGGAATTATCTGACGCATGGCGATTTGCTGAATGGCGGTACCTTGAGGTTTGATATGGGCAGCCAGCCTAATATGAAGAGAGGTACGCAGCCGGAAGATTATCCTTATTCTTTCTCGAATGAACTGAAGAAGTAAAGAATAGTAATAATATAGTAAGAAAAGGGTTGCCTCGAAAATAAGTTGATATATCATTTTGTTATTTACTATCTGTATTATAGGTGTTTTTCTTGAATCAGGTGGAAATAATTATTTACTTCGTTAGTAATATTGAGCAAAATGATATATCAACTTGTTTTCGGGGTAACTCTTTTTTTTAGGATTAATGATAAAAAAGATACTTTTTCAGTAAGTGTATTTTCATTGTCTGTTGTTTTATATAGGAATGCGAGAGAATGAATCTCTCGAAGTAATTTATTGTATAACCTATAAATTGTGTTTATGAAAGACAATTATGCTTTTCGGAGTTCGACGTTCATGCGGGCTTTATTAGTTTTGTTGTTCATGGCAGTTTCTATCCAGTGGGGCTTTGCCCAGTTAAACCTGAATGTGTCTCGCGGTACATTGGGGACAGTCATTGAACAAATCAAGTCTCAATCCAAGTATCAATTTTTTTATGACGACAAGCTGGCTGCGCTGTCAGTAGAAAACGTTAAAGTGAACAATGTATCCATTGAAGATGCTTTGAATGTTATTCTCAAGGGGAAGAACATTTCGTATAAAGTGGAGGACAACATCGTTTATCTTTCAGAAAAGACCGCTACTTCACAAGAAGGTAAGCAACAGGGGAAAGAGCGGACTATTACCGGAGTCGTATCAGATGATATGGGGCCTCTGATTGGTGTGAACGTATTGGTAAAAGGTACCAGCAATGGTTGTATTACAGACCTGGACGGTAACTTTACGTTGACCACTACAGAAGCGAATCCGGTACTTGTATTCTCTTATATCGGTTATAAGTCGCAGGAAATTTCGGCGACCGGTTCAGCTTCCATTAATGTACTGATGCAGAATGACACGCAGATGATTGAAGAAGTGGTGGTCACTGCCCTCGGTATCAAGCGATCGGAAAAGGCATTGTCCTACAATGTACAGCAGGTGAATACGGATGCCATTACTTCCAATAAAGACGCCAACTTTGTAAATTCATTGAGTGGCAAGGTAGCGGGTGTGAATATCAATGCTTCTTCATCCGGTGTGGGTGGCGTATCAAAGGTAGTGATGCGTGGTACGAAATCCATCATGCAGTCTTCCAATGCACTTTATGTTATTGACGGTGTGCCTATTTTCTCCGGACGTGGTACTGCCGGAGGTAAGGAGTTCGACTCTCAGGGTTCTTCAGAACCGATTGCCGACATCAACCCGGAAGACATCGAGTCTATGTCAGTCTTGACCGGTGCTGCCGCTGCCGCCTTGTATGGTTCGGAAGCTGCCAACGGTGCCATTGTCATTACTACAAAGAAAGGTAAAGAAGGTAAGGTGAGCCTTACTGTCAGCAGCAATACCGAATTCACCAATCCGTTTGTGATGCCGAGCTTCCAAAACCGTTACGGTACGGGAACCGGTGGTGTGATGAGTACTTCAGGAGCCATGAGCTGGGGAGCACCTTTGTCTGCTGCCAATAATTACAATTACAGCCCGAAAGATGATTATTTCCAGACGGGTATTATAGGTACGGAAAGTATTTCTTTGTCAACCGGTACAGAGAAAAATCAGACGTATGCATCGGCTGCTGCAGTAAACTCCAAGGGGATTGTTCCCAACAACAAATACAACCGTTACAACTTCACGGTACGTAACACCACTACTTTCCTGGACGACAAGATGACTCTGGACTTCGGTGCAAGCTATATTCTGCAGAATGACCAGAACATGACGAACCAGGGTACTTACAACAACCCGTTGGTGGGTGCTTATTTGTTCCCGCGCAGCAACGACTGGTCTGATATCAGCATGTATGAGCGCTATGACGCTGCCCGTAAGATTTATACGCAATACTGGCCGGTAGGTGACGAAGGTATGGTAATGCAGAATCCTTATTGGATTAACTACCGCAATCTGCGCCAGAACAAGAAGGACCGCTATATGCTGAATGCCGGTTTGAGCTATAAGATTCTGGACTGGCTGACTGTTTCAGGACGTGTACGTTTGGATAACTCCAACAATGATTATACAGAAAAGTTCTATGCTTCTACCAATACACAGCTCACCGAGAGCTCTTCACGAGGTCTTTATGGTATTACCAAGATGCAGGACAAACAGTTGTATGCAGACTTCCTGGTGAGTATCAACAAATATTTCGGTGAAGATTGGTCACTCCAGGCCAACGTTGGTGGTTCATTCTCCGATATACGTTCGGATGCAATGAAAACACGTGGTCCGATTGCTGATGGTGGCGATGCCTTCAGCGGCGAACCGGTAGGTTTGACCAACTACTTTGCCATCCAGAACCTGAGTGCCAGCAAGACACAGCGTTTGCAGGAAGGATGGCGTGAACAGACCCAGTCTCTCTTCGCTTCGGCTGAGCTTGGTTACAAGAACACTTACTTCTTGACGCTGACCGGACGTAACGACTGGCCTTCACAGCTGGCAGGTCCCAACTCCAACAGCAAATCATTCTTCTATCCTTCAGTCGGTGGTTCTGTTGTACTGTCTGAGCTAATGCCTAACTTGAACAAAGATTATCTTTCTTTTATAAAGGTTCGTGGTTCATGGGCATCTGTTGGTAGTGCTTTCTCCAGATATTTGGCTAATCCTCACTATGAATGGAATTCAAGTTCCGGCCAGTGGAGTATCACGACCCAATATCCGTTGTACAATTTGAAACCTGAACGTACCAATTCTTGGGAAATCGGTTTGAACATGCGTTTCCTCAAGAACTTTGAATTGGACGTGACATATTACAATGCCAAGACTATGAACCAGACATTCAACCCGCAGTTGCCTGTCAGCGGTTGGTCGGCTATGTATATCCAGACTGGTGCCGTACGTAACTCCGGTATTGAGTTGTCGCTGAATTACAAGAATACCTGGAAAGATTTTACATGGGATACCGGTATAACCTTCTCCAGTAACAAGAATAAAATCCTGACTTTGGCAGACAATGCCATCAATCCCGTTACCGGTGAGCTGTTCTCTTTGAGCACGTTGAATATGGGTGGCTTAGGTGATGCCCGCTTCTTGCTGAAAGAAGGTGGGAGCATGGGTGACCTTTACTCACTGCGAGATATGAAACGTGATGCCAATGGACAGATTTTTGTGGACCAAAATGGAACGGTTGCTACGGAAGCCATAACGGACCCGGATAAATACATCAAGTTGGGAAGCGTACTTCCTAAAGGTAATTTGGCTTGGCGTAATAACTTCATTTGGAAGAATTTCACAGCAGGTTTCTTGATTTCAGCCCGTTTGGGTGGTGTGGTTTACTCACGTACACAAGCTATGTTGGACTATTACGGTGTGTCCGAGGCTTCTGCCGATGCACGTGATTTAGGTTACGTGTTGGTGAATGGTAGAGATAAGGTAAACCCCGAAACATGGTACGGTGTAGTAGGTAGCGGCACGTCTGTTCCCCAATACTACACTTATTCTGCTACCAATGTTCGTCTGCAGGAAGTATCTTTGGGTTACACCATCCCCAGAAAGTTGTTGAATGATGTGTGCGATATCAAGGTTTCGTTGGTAGGCCGCAACTTGTGGATGATTTACAGCAAGGCTCCTTTCGATCCCGAAAGTGTAGCTTCTACCGATAACTTTTATCAGGGAATAGACTATTTCATGATGCCGGCTTTGCGTAACATCGGCTTTAGCTTGAGCTTTAAATTTTAATACCAAACGATATGAAAAAGAAAAATATTATAAATAAATTGATTGTTGCTCCGTTGGTTATGGGCTTTATGTCCTGTACCGGCAATTATATGGATATCAACTCCAATCCTTATCAACCGGGTGATTTGACTCCGGATGATTATGCACTGGGTTCTGCCATGAGTAACTTGGCAAGTACGGTTATCTCATCAGATGTCAATACGGCACAGTTTACTGATTGTTTGTTGGGTGGACCGTTGGGAGGTTATTTTGCCGATTCAAATGCCGGCTGGTCCAATACAATATCCAATTTTAATGCTACAAATGACTGGACGCGTGTGTTCTTGATAAGTGACCGTATCATTTCAACACTTTACGGTAACTTGAGCACAGTGAAACAAGTATCGGAGAATACCAATAATCCGGTTCCTTATGCCATTGCTCAAATCATAAAGGTTGCTGCCATGAGTCGCGTGACTGATGCGTATGGTCCTATTCCTTATTCTAAAATCGGTCAGGATGGCAAGATTACCATTCCTTATGATACGCAGGAAGAAGTATATAACGCATTCTTCAAGGAACTGGACGAATCCATCGAGGTGCTGACTGAAAACAGAAATGCGGCGTTGGTTGCTTCTGCAGATTTCGTGTACAGTGGTAATGTACAGAAGTGGGTGAAGTTTGCCAATTCATTGAAACTGCGTTTGGCTATCCGTATTGCCAATGTAAGCCCTGCTAAGGCTAAAGAAATGGCTGAAAGTGCAGTGAATCACGAGTTGGGTCTGATTGAAACAAATGCAGACAATGCTACATGGAAGTATTTCGGTACAATTAGCAATCCGTTGTTTGTGGCAGTACGTTACAATGAAGAAGCTTCAGGTGGTGATACCCATCCTGCTGCCGACATCATCTGCTACATGAACGGTTACAACGACAATCGTCGTGCCAGCTATTTTGAGGAATCAAAATGGCCTGGAGAGACTTATGTAGGATTACGTCGCGGTATCAACCTCAGTAAGATGAAAGAGTATTTCATCAATTATTCGCGTGTGAAGATTTCCTCTTCTGATCCCGTGCTTTGGATGAATGCGGCAGAAGTTGCCTTCTTGCGTGCTGAAGCCACTGCAATCTATGGTTTCAACATGAAAGGAACCGCTGCTGATTTTTATGAACAAGGTGTCCGTCTCTCTTTCGAACAGTGGGGAGCTACCGGTGTAGACAGCTATCTGGCTGATGAAAGCAGTGTACCTGCTCTTTACAAAGATCCCGCCGGTCTTAATACTTATGAAAAGAACCTTTCAGCCATTACTGTCAAGTGGAATGAAGGGGCATCCAAGGAAGAAAAACAGGAACGTATCATTACCCAGAAGTGGATTGCGAATTGGCCGTTAGGTAACGAAGCTTGGGCTGACTATCGCCGTACAGGCTATCCCAAACTGTTGCCTGCAACCAGTGAAGGTAACTTGAGTGGTGGAATTGTTGATAGCGAGAAAGGTGCACGCCGTATGCCTTATCCTTCTGAAGAATATACAAGTAATACTGAAAACGTGCAAGAGGCAGTAAACAGCTATCTGGGTGGACCGGACAACATGGCTACTGACGTATGGTGGGCACGCAAATAATAACAATAAATGCTGAATAATTATGAAATTATATAAGAAATCATTCAAAGGAATCGCGCTGGCAGCTTTTTCCGTATTGGCATTGTCTGCCTGCTCCGACTGGACGGATTCAGAGAGTATTAAACTGAAAGAACCCGGAATCGACGAACAGTCTCCCGAACTGTATGCCAAGTATCTGAAGAACTTGCAGGAATACAAGAATTCTGACCATAAGATTGTATACGGCTGGTTTGATAATAGTGAGAAAGTTCCTTTCAGCCGCGGGCAGCACATGTCGGATGTTCCCGACAGCCTGGACGTAATTATCGCAACTACTCCCGATTTGGCGGAATTCGAATTGGAAGATATTGCAAATGTACATGAGAAGGGAACGAAAGTATTCTATTCCATCAGCTATGACAATATCTTGAAGGAACATACCGACAAGGTGAAAGAAGGAACAGAAACATCTGCATTCTCGGCTTATCTGTCGGCTGAGCTGAACAGACTGATAGCTCTTGAAGCACCTTTCGACGGTATTGTAGCCGAGTATCGTGGTAGCAATCCTATCTACATGTCCGAAGCCGACAAGGCTGAAGCAAAGGCAAATCAGGATACTTTCTTCGGTGTGATATCCAACTGGAAGAGTGCCAATTCAGGTAAGCAACTGGTGTTCCAGGGGTATCCTGCCAACCTGATAGGCCAGTCTGTGCTCTCTTCTTGTGACCATATCATCTTGATTACAAATGATGCCACGGATGTTGCCCAACTGGGGATAGAAGCGCTTCAGGCCTTGATGGCAGACGGTGTTCCGGCTGACCGCTTCATTGTATCGGCATCTACCGTCTCTCTGGATACAACAGATAAGACTACCGGATATTACAATGCTTTGAGAGCTCTGTCGGAAGCTGCTTATTGGGTGACAGAACCGTCTGCAGAGTTTACAAAAGCTGGTCTGGCTATTGAGAACATGCAGAATGATTATTACAATGCTACCAATACCTATCAATACGTGAGAGAAGCTATCAATATTATGAATCCTGCTCCTAAAAAATAAAAGAATATCATGAAACTGAAAAGTATATATTTAGTATCGATGGCATTATTGGCAGGTGTATTTGCTGCTTGTAATGATAATGACGTTGAGAATTTCGATAATCAGGTGTATATCAACGGCTCGGCGATGACCAGTACTGTGTTGTTGAAAAACACTGTTTCCGATACGGAAGGTTCATTCCGGATTTCAATGGCCCGTCCTGAATCGCAGGATATAACTATTGCCTTGAAGGCGGACCCTTCACTGGTAGCTACTTATAACGCTACCTATTATGACACAGCCGAGGCTCTGCCGGAAAACTATTATACGGTAGAAACTCCGCAGGCTACCATTTTGGCCGGTGCTGTCATTTCAGACGACATCACTGTCAGCTTCAAGAACTTGACGGAGCTGGACCGTGAGAAGGTATATGTATTGCCGGTTACGGTAGACCAGGCAAGCATCGGAGTCTTGAAGAGCTCCGGTACCATGTACTACGTGCTGAAGGGTGCCGCATTGATTAATACGGTTCCTGATATTACCAAGAATCTGGTTTACGTAACTTGGACCAATCCAGATGTAGCCAATAATATGAATAAGCTGACGGCAGAAGCGTTGATTCGTGTAAGCAAGTTTGACAAGATGCTGACTTCCATTATGGGTATCGAAGGTAAGTTCCTGCTCCGCATCGGTGATGCCGGAATTCCTCAAAACCAGTTGCAGGTGGCTACAAGTAGCGGCAATGTGACCGATGAGAGTCTGGTTATTCCGACAAACGAATGGACACATATCGCTGTGACCTACGATGCGGATGCAAAAACAGTTATAATCTACATCAATGGTAAGAATATGCTGGAGACTACTTTGGACTGCGGAGTCGTGAACTGGGGCCAGACCATGACCGATGAAGGTAACGGATTCTGGATTGGCCATTCATACAATCGTGACCGTTGGTTGGAAGGTAATATCTCAGAGGTGCGTATCTGGAACAAGGTGTTGACATCAGCAGAAATCAATGCAAAGGACCACTTCTACCAGGTAGAGCCGGATGCTGACGGACTGGTTTCTTACTGGAAGTTCGATGAGGGTGCCGGTACTGCCATTCACGATTATAGCGGAAATGAGAACAATGCTACTGCAGTGGAGTCACTGACTTGGACTGCTGTGGAACTGCCCGCCAAATAATTTAGTTATACCTTAATTCAAATAAAAAGATATTGATTATGAAATATATGAATCATGTAAAATCAGGCTTGCTGGCAATGGCCTTTGCATGTGCAGGAATATGCTTTACCGGTTGTGAAGATGATGTTGTCATCAACACCGGCAACAGTGACAAGCTGGATACTGTGGATGGCGTGTATGGCTATGTAAAGTCTGCCGCCGGTGCACGTGAACTTACTCCGATTTCTGTTTTTGGCGACAAGGTTGCTACCGGACATCTCTATTTTGAACTGAGCAAAGCTGCAGAGCAGGATGTTACTGTGACCTTCAAAGTGGACGAAGACGTTTTGGAGGCTTACAATAAGAAGAATGGAACAAGCTATAAAATGTATCCCGCCGATAAGCTGAGTTTGGCGAACGGTGGAACTGCCACTATCAAGGCGGGCGAACAGAAGTCGGCTTCTGTGGAACTGAATATCAATGCCGGAGGCACAATCGGACAGACTTATGCTGTTGCCGTTTCTGCATCTGCCAATAACGGTGTGGAAGTTTCTACAAACAATCAGGAATATATTTACTTGGTAAAGCCTTTGGCTGCTATTCCTGAGAGTATCAGTAAGGGTGATATACTTACACATTGCTTTGTGGAAGTAAATGACGAGAACATCTTGAATATGGGTGAATATACTATGAAGAGCGACGGAAAGCCTTTCTTTGATGTTGTCAGCATTTTTGCAGCTAACATCAATGTGGATAGCAAGACTGGTCGCGTTCATGTTTTCTGCAATGACCAGGTTTCTTTCTTGCTGAGAAATGCGGATAAGTTCATCCGTCCTTTGCAGGCTAAAGGCATTAAGGTGGTGATGACTATTCTTGGTAACCATGACGAGGCAGGTATGGGCAACCTTTCGGAAGCTGCTGCCAAAGACTTTGCTAAGGAACTGAAAGCCTACTTGGATATTTATGGTTTGGATGGCATTGACTTTGATGATGAGTACACCAGTTATAATAACTCCAATCCCAGTCCCGGCTTCGAAAAACGTTCACGTGCCAACTTCGCGCGCTTGGTTTACGAATGCCGCCAAGTGTTTGGCAAAAAGTTGATTGGTGTGTATGAATATGGTTCTCTCGACTCTCCCGACGGCGAGGTAGAAGGTGTGAAAGTAGGTGATATTGTGGATTATATGACCTACGGTTATTACCAGAATCAGAATCCTAATGGAGCCTTTGGCCGTGAAGAGTCTCATTTTGAGAACCTGCCCAAATCCAAGTATGCTCCGTTACCCTGGAAGATTAATGATGAGCTGAACGGAGGCTGGAGCGGATTTGACAAAAGCAAATTCCAAAAAGTGAAGGATGAAGGTTATGGTATTCAGATGTTCTACAACCCCAAACCACTGATGTATCAGTATTACGTGTTGCTTTCGGAAATAAGTGAGGTGCTCTTTGATGATGGAGTGGAATGGAGTGGCAAGTACTGGAGCCGTACCGGTGAAGCTTATCAGGGCAAAATGTTGGGTTATGAAGATTTGGTCGGCGAGTGGAAGGTAACTTCCAGCAATTCCCTCTTTACCTATGTGGATGAAGAAGGTAATCCTCGCTGGTGGGATTGGAAAGGCAGTCAGGAGTTTGAGAAGAATGTAATTATAGAGAAGGATGAAGAAGGTACCGGATATGTGGTTTACAACTGGGGTACTTTCCCCGAAATCACCGGTAAGTATCCGATGCATTGCGATTACTATAACGGTGCACTGCTCATCTATCCGCAAACCATTCATGAGGGCGATGCTGAAGACCCTGCTACCTACAAGATGCATTTCGGTACTTACAGCAAGAATTTCCAGTGGAAAGCATATCCTAACTATGATGATTACTATATGGATGGTGCTATTGCTCCTAACGGTGATATGCATATCTATGGCTTAGGCAACAGATGGGCTATCAATCCCTATAAGTATGTAGGCGGTGAGATTGAGACCGACATCTTCCCCGATGTTCCTTACTTCGTGAGTGAGAACTATACGATGAAGAAGGTACGCTGATGCCGTGTTTTCCGTAAACTGAGGTTTCGGAAAACGGATGCTTGAACCTTTTCATACATGAAACAAAGGAGGGCTTTGCTCAAAGTAATAGGGCGGCCCTCCTCAAGCATTCTCATATAACAAGATTCTATTATGAAGCTATACACCTACTTATACAATAAACAATATGAAGAAAAACATGAAATCTAGTTCCATACTGTTGGGCGGACTTTTTCTGCTGGGGGCGGTTTGCAGCTGTACCCAGACGGCACCGGACTATGCGTCTTACGTCAATCCGTTCATCGGTACGGGTGGACATGGGCATACCTATCCCGGAGCGGTAGTTCCCAACGGGATGATTCAGCCCAGCCCCGACACGCGTATCTACGAGTGGGATGCCTGCTCCGGATATTACTATGCAGATACTACTATCAACGGATTTTCACATACCCACGTCAGCGGTACGGGTTGTGCCGATTACGGGGATGTGCTGCTGATGCCCACTGTAGGTCGGCAGGATTACCACTCCATGGGCTCGAAGAGCCAGCAGATGGCGTACGCCTCTGCCTTTTCCCACGAGAATGAAACAGCCGAACCGGGATATTATTCCGTATTTTTGGACCGCTACGGGGTGAAAGCCGAACTGACCTCTACCAAACGTGCGGCGATTCATCGCTATACCTTCCCGAAAGCGGAAGATGCAGGTTTTATCCTCGACCTGGATTACAGTATCCAGCGCCAGAAGAATGAACAGATGGAGCTGGAAGTAATCAGCGATACTGAAATCCGTGGACGCAAGAAGACTGTATATTGGGCTTTCGACCAGTATATCAACTTCTATGCCAAGTTCTCCAAACCATTCACCTATACGCTGGTCACGGACTCCATGGCATTGGACGAAGGCGGTCCGCTTCTGCCTACAGCTAAAGCTTTACTGCAATTCCAGACGGAGCCCAATGAGGAGGTATTGGTAAAGGTAGGTGTGTCTGCCGTGGATATGGACGGTGCCCGCAAGAATGTGGAAGCCGAAATCTCCGGATGGGATTTTGACGGTGTGCGCCGTGCTGCCCGCCAGCAGTGGAACACTTATCTTTCCAAGATTGACATCGATACGAAGGACAACGACCAGCGTACCATGTTCTACACGGCACTTTACCACACGGGTATGCAGCCCAACTTGTTTACCGATGCTGACGGACGTTACTTTGGTATGGACTTGAAGCCCCATCAAGGCAGGGTGGACGAGCCTATCTACACCATTTTCTCTTTATGGGACACTTTCCGTGCCTATCATCCGCTGATGACGATTATTGATCCTGAACTGAACGAGGCTTTCATCCGTTCGCTCATCCAGAAGTCCCGCGAGGGCGGCGTCCTGCCTATGTGGGAACTGGCCGGAAACTATACGGGTACCATGATTGGTTATCATGCAGCCTCCCTCATAGCGGATTCTTATGTAAAGGGATACCGTAACTTCGACGTGCAGGAGGCTTACAAGGCTTGCCTCCGTACGGCAGAATACGATACGACGGGTATTATCACCCATCCTTTGGTTGTGCCGCATCTGATGCCGCAGGCCAAGTACTGGAAGAACAAGATTGGCTACGTGCCTTGCGATAAAGACAATGAATCTGTGGCTAAAGCTTTGGAATATGCTTACGATGACTGGTGTATCTCCGTACTGGCAGGTGCTTTGGACGACGAAGCCAACCGCGATAAGTATGCGGCTTTTGCCGAGGGATATAAAGTTTATTTCGATCCGAGTACCCGCTTCATGCGCGGACTGGACAGTGAGGGCAACTGGCGTACGCCTTTCAACCCCCGCGCTTCCAATCACCGTAACGATGACTATTGCGAAGGTACGGCATGGCAGTGGACTTGGTTCGTTCCCCACGATGTGGACGGACTGGTGGAACTGATGGGAGGACGCGACGCCTTCATCGGCAAGTTGGATTCTCTGTTCACGGCCGATTCCAAGCTGGAAGGTGAATCGACCTCGGTGGATATTTCCGGTCTGATAGGCCAGTATGCCCACGGCAATGAGCCAAGCCATCACATTGCCCATCTCTACAACTACGTAGGCCAGCCCTGGCGTACGCAGGAGATTGTGGATGAGGTGCTGCATACGCTTTACTTCAACAACCCCGACGGACTTTCGGGCAATGAAGACTGCGGACAGATGTCTGCATGGTACATTCTGAATGCGATGGGCTTCTATCAGGTATGCCCCGGCAAGCCGGTATATTCCATCGGACGCCCGCTGTTCAACGAGGCGACCGTTCATCTGAAAGACGGCAAGTCGTTCAAGGTGATAGCCCACAACAACAGCCGCGACAACAAGTATGTGCGGAGCATTGTGCTGAACGGCAATAAGTTGGAGACTCCATTCTTCACGCATCAGGATATAGTGGACGGCGGTACGCTGGAGCTGACTATGGGCAGTGAACCGTTGAAGTGACACAGATAATATACAGAAGGGATGAGCCGAAAAAATCATAATCCTATATCGTGGGTCCCCACCGTATATTTCGCCATGGGATTGCCGTTTGTGGTGCTGAACATGGTTTCTGTGTTGATGTTCAAGGGGCTGGGTATCGGTGACGCGCAGATTGCTCTGTGGACGTCGCTCATCATGATGCCCTGGACGCTGAAGTTCCTTTGGAGTCCGTTCCTTGAAATGTTCAAGACGAAGAAGTTTTTCGTGGTACTGACGCAGATGGTTACCGGAGCAGGTTTTGCTCTGGTGGCTTTGGCGTTGCAGTTACCGTTCTTTTTTGCGATATGCATTGCGCTGCTGGCAGTGATTGCTTTCAGCGGAGCCACGCACGATGTGGCTACGGATGGTGTCTACATGTCGGAACTGAACAAGCAGGACCAGGCCAAGTATATCGGTTGGCAGGGAGCCTTCTACAATATAGCGAAGATTGTGGCGTCCGGCGGGTTGGTCTGGCTGGCAGGTGCCTTGCTGGTAGGTTTCGGTGGGGTGGAGGGTGCCACAGAGGCAGTCCGCCACGAGGCTACCCGGCATGCATGGATGACGGTGATGCTGATATTGGCGGCGGTGATGCTGCTGCTTGGCTTCTACCACATGCGCATGCTGCCATCGGGCGGTGCTGCCGCATCCGGCGCCAAGTCGGCAAGAGAGACGTGGGAGCAGTTGGTGGCGGTAATCAAGGATTTCTTCTTGAAGAAGCACATCTGGTACTATATAGCGTTCATTATCCTTTATCGCCTTGCCGAGGGTTTTGTCATGAAGATTGTCCCTCTTTTCTTGAAGGCGGAGCGTTCGGCAGGTGGCTTGGGACTGAATGAGCAGCAGATAGGTTTGTACTACGGCACTTATGGGGCGGCCGCCTTTGTGCTGGGGTCACTGTTGGCAGGCTATTACATTTCGCACCGGGGATTGCGGCGGACGCTGTTCTCTCTGTGCTGCATCTTCAATCTGCCTTTTGTGGCGTATACCCTGCTTGCCATGTACCAGCCGGAAAGCGGGTTGCTGATAGGTAGTGCCATCGTGCTCGAGTACTTCGGTTATGGTTTTGGTTTTGTGGGACTGACTTTGTTCATGATGCAGCAGGTGGCGCCGGGAAAGCACCAGATGGCACATTATGCCTTTGCTTCGGGCATCATGAATCTGGGTGTGATGTTGCCGGGCACAATCAGCGGTTTTGTCAGCGACTGGTTGGGGTACGAGGCGTTCTTTACCTTCACGCTGTTTGCCACCATTCCGGCGTTCCTCATTACGTACTTCATACCATTTACGTATGCCGATGAGAAGAAACAACAATAACCAATTAATAATATAGAGCAATTATGAGCAACAAAATCACAATGCCTTGGGAAGAACGGCCGGCAGGCTGTAAGGATGTAATGTGGCGTTATTCGGAGAATCCCGTAATAGACCGCTACCATATTCCGTCGTCGAACAGCATTTTCAACAGTGCGGTGGTTCCGTTTAAGGATGGTTATGCCGGTGTGTTCCGTTGTGACAACCGGGCGGTGCAGATGAATATCTTTGCCGGTTTCAGCAAGGACGGCATCCACTGGGAAATAGAGCATGAGCCAATCAAGTTCAAGGCCGGGAATACGGACATGATAGAGTCCGAATATAAATACGATCCGCGCGTGACATGGATTGAGGACCGCTACTGGATTACGTGGTGCAACGGCTACTACGGCCCCACCATCGGCATCGGCTATACTTTCGATTTCAAGGAGTTCTTCCAGTGCGAGAATGCTTTCTTGCCTTTCAACCGCAACGGTGTGTTGTTGCCTCAGAAGTTCGATGGCAAATATGCGCTCTTGAGCCGTCCCAGCGATAGCGGACATACTCCTTTTGGCGACATCTACATTAGCTTCAGCCCTGACATGAAATTCTGGGGCGAACACCGCCATGTGATGGCTCCTACGCCTTTCCCCGAAAGTGCCTGGCAGTGTACCAAGATAGGGGCAGGTTCGGTACCGTTCCTCACGGACGAGGGTTGGCTGATGTTCTATCATGGCGTGATAACCACTTGTAACGGTTTCCGTTACTCCATGGGAGCAGCTATTCTGGATAAGGACAATCCTGCCAAGTTGCTCTACCGCACCCGTGAGTATCTGCTTGCGCCTGCTGCTCCTTATGAGTTGCAAGGTGATGTTCCCAACGTGGTGTTCCCTTGCGCAGCGTTGCAAGATGGAGAACGTGTAGCTGTATACTACGGTGCAGCCGATACGGTAGTGGGGCTTGCCTTTGGGTATATCCGCGAGATTCTGGAGTTCACGAAGCGCACAAGTATTTTGTAAGTACCAAGCAGTTGGCAGGCGCTCGGTATTGCTGAAAAGCGCCTGCCGTAACTGCTTTATACTTAGTGTAATATCACTGCAAAGATACTGCATGCTTTTTGCAGTGCTACTGCAAAGCCGTTGCAGCGCCACTGCAAAGCTGATGCAGCGTCACTGCAAAACTGTTGCAGTGCTACTGCAAAGTAGTTTGCAGTGTCACTGCAGACCGTTTGCAATAACTTTGCAGAGTGCATGCAATGACACCGGCATGGGTAGCGTGCTCACTAACTAATAAAGAACAAATCCTTACTATATTATGAAACGACTGATTACTTTCTGTATCATCTCCTTTGGAATGCTCACGGCATCTATGGCTGCGGAGAAACAGCCGACGGACTATGTGAATCCTTTTATTGGTACCACCAACTTCGGCACTACGAATCCGGGAGCCGTCTGTCCCAACGGAATGATGTCCGTAGTGCCCTTCAACGTGATGGGCTCGGAGGACAACAAATACGATAAAGATGCCCGCTGGTGGTCCACTCCCTATGAGTATCACAATTGTTTCTTCACCGGATATTCGCATGTCAATTTGAGCGGTGTGGGCTGTCCGGAATTGGGCTCTTTGCTGCTGATGCCCACTACGGGAGAGCTGTCCGTGGATTACAAGGAGTATGGAAGCCGCTATAAGGACGAGCAGGCATCTCCTGGATATTACAGCAACTTCCTGACTCGCTACAATGTGAAGACGGAAGTGACGGCAACTCCCCGCACGGGTGTGGCGCGTTTCACTTTTCCTGCAGGACAAAGCCATGTGCTGCTGAACCTGGGCGAAGGCCTGACTAATGAATCGGGAGCTTTTCTGCGCCGGACGGGTGAGTGCGAGTTTGAAGGTATGAAGCTGCTGGGTACTTTCTGCTACAACCCGCAGGCCGTTTTCCCCATCTACTTTGTGATGCGTGTCAACAAGCAGCCTGCCGCTTCGGGCTACTGGAAGAAGCAACGCCCCATGACCGGTGTGGAGGCTGAATGGGATCCCGATAACGGACGCTACAAACTTTACACCGGCTACGGGAAAGAGCTGGCAGGAGATGACATCGGCGCTTACCTTACATTCCATACCGAAGAGGGCGAGCAAGTGGAAGTACAGATGGGAGTCTCTTTTGTGAGTATAGAGAATGCCAGGCTCAATCTGGATACCGAGCAGCAGGGAAAGAATTTCAGCCAAGTGCTGGAGGAAGCCCGTCGCCGCTGGAACGATGACCTCTCGCGCATCCTTGTGGAAGGAGGTACGGAAGAGCAGAAAACCGTCTTTTATACGGCACTCTATCATACGCTGATACATCCCAATATCCTGCAAGATGTGAACGGGGAATATCCTGCTATGGAGAGTGACAAAATTCTGACCACCAAAGGAGACCGTTATACCGTCTTTTCCTTGTGGGACACTTACCGCAATGTGCACCAGCTTCTTACGCTGGTATATCCCGAACGGCAATTGCAGATGGTGCGCTCCATGCTCGACATGTACCGCGAACACGGCTGGCTTCCCAAATGGGAACTCTACGGACGTGAGACGCTGACCATGGAAGGCGACCCTTCCATTCCCGTCATCGTCGACACCTGGCTGAAAGGTCTGCGCGACTTTGATATAGAACTGGCCTACGAGGCCATGCGCAAGGGAGCCACCCTGCCGGGAGCGGAGAACCTGCTCCGTCCGGACAATGACGACTACGTGTCATTGGGATATGTGCCCCTGCGGGAGCAGTATGACAATTCCGTTTCACATGCCCTGGAATACTATATAGCCGACAATGCCTTGTCGCGCATAGCTGCTGCGCTTGGCAAGAAGGAGGATGCCCGTCTGTTCCACGAACGTTCGCTGGGCTACAAGCATTATTACTGTAAGGAGTACGGTACTTTCCGTCCTATCCTGCCTAACGGTGAATTCTATGCTCCTTTCGACCCGAGGCAGGGAGAGAACTTTGAGCCGAACCCCGGATTTCACGAAGGTTGTGCCTGGAACTATACTTTCTATGTTCCCCACGATGTGAAAGGGCTTGCCCGGCTCATGGGTGGAAAGAAGCCGTTCGTAGACAAGCTTCAGCGTGTGTTCGACGAAGGACTGTACGACCCTGCCAACGAACCGGACATTGCATACGCCCATCTTTTTTCTTATTTCAAGGGTGAGGAGTGGCGCACGCAGAAAGAGCTGCACCGCCTTTTGCAGAAGTATTTCAAGAATGCCCCCGACGGAATTCCCGGCAATGATGATACCGGAACGATGTCCGCTTGGGCTATCTTCAATATGATGGGCTTTTATCCGGATTGTCCCGGAGAACCGGCTTATACGCTGTCTACTCCGGTATTTGATAAGGTGACCATAAAGCTCGACCCTAAGTATTGGGGACGCGACCAACTGGTGATAGAGACGGAACGCCCGTCGGCAGAGTCGCTTTATATCCGTGAAATGGAACTGGGAGGAAAAAAACTGTCCCGATATCGTATCACTCATGAAGAACTGGTGCAGAGTGGAAAACTGCGATTTAGGCTTCGATAGGTATTGTGAGTCAGGATAGCATCGGTGATGGTTTAGGTTGCCCGTCGTTGACAGAGTTCATGTCAGTGGCGGGCTTTTCTATGCAGGTTGGCTTCCGGCAGGCTGATAGGGTATTTCGAACCAGAATTCGGAACCTTTCCCCGGAATAGAGCTGACGCCCACTTTTCCGTTCATTTTCTCGGCAATCATGGTGCAGATGGAGAGTCCGAGGCCCGTGCCTTGTTTAAAGCTGTTTAGCTTGACAAAGCGTTCGAATACATCCTTTTGCTTTTCAGGAGGAATGCCGCAACCGGTATCACGGACAAAGAAGCGAATCCTGTCTTCTTGCGGCAGGTGATAACCAATGTCGATGAAACCTTCTTCCGTATGCTTGAGGGCGTTTGACAGATAGTTGTTCAGTACTTGTCTTACCCGTTTGGGGACTGTGTGAATAATACAGTAATCCGCACCGGGCAGGAGACGTATACTGACTTCGGACGGAAGTTTCAGTTTTGCCATCGTCTGCATTTCATCAAGCGTCTTGTTTACATCCATATCTCCTTCTGTGAATTCGAGAATGCCAGCTTCGATGCGTGACAGGTCGAGAATATCATTAATCAGTTGCAGCAGCAGTTGGGTGTTTTCTTCGATGATATGTATGTATTCCTTTGTATCTTCGTCTTGTATATAATCGGAAAGTATGGAGGAGAATCCGACGATGGCGTTTAGCGGAGTACGTATCTCGTGGCTCATGTTGGCGAGAAAAGCCGATTTCAGGCGGTTGGCTTCTTCTGCTTTCTCTTTGGCTGCCAGCAGTTCGGTGATGTCCAGTGCAGAACTGACAATCCACCTCTCTTTCCCTTTGTTGTAGGACACCAGCGTTTTGTGAAACGACAGAATATACTCTCTGCCTTTGGGATTGACAAAGTGTTTGATGTAGGACTGGGGAATTTCCGACTCTTCAACTTCTTTGTCTGTCTCCTGAATGAAATTATCTTGCATTAGGGGGTTGAACTCCTCTTCATAGTGTCCCACAATATCCTCAGCGGGGACTTCCATCATCTCTGCCGCTTTTTTGTTCCATATCAGGTAACGTCCTTCATCGTTTTTATCTTTTACTGTAGTGGCGATGGGGAGGTTCTCCAGAATACTTTCAAGGAAGAAACGGTATTTTTCGTTTTCCCGGCGTTGGACTTCATCTTCCGTAATGTCGCGTATGAAGGCTATGACATAATTTCTGTTGAGGTAGACCATGCGCACTGCGATATATAGTTTCTCACCACTTTCTATTCTTATCTTTAGGGTCAGGCTGTCCGAAGTGCGGGTATTCAGTACGCGTAACAGCGACGTCATGTATTTCCGGCATTCATCGGCGTCTGTCACTAAATTATTGATATTTAGAACTCCCGGATTCAGGAACGGAAGTCTGTTTGCCTTTTCGGTAGGTGTATTAAGTAGTTTTACGACAATACCTTGTCTGTTCAGCAGATATACTGGAATGTCTATTGCCCGGATAATCTGTCTGTTCAGACTTTTGTATTTATGATTTATCCAGTATAGAAAGCTTGCAGATGTAACGGCAATTAACAGAAATAACTGTACTTCTCCAAATAATGTAAGATGCATACGCGGTGTCTTTCATTTCGTCTGTCCCCATTGACGAAGGTTATTATATAAAAAGCGCGAGGACTGTTATTGCCTATCTGCATTCGAGGCTCTGGAAAATGCCCACGTCATAAATAGACAACAGTCCCCACGCCTAAGTATATAATAACATAGACGTGAAGAAACTGTTGCTATCATCCCATGACGTTTATTGAATTTTCCAGATTCCGAATAGGCAGGGATAATAACTTTCGCTTCTTGCGTTCTTATCGAATCAAGTCAAAAATGGCCGTTATCACTATAACTGCCAAGACTTTGGTGCAAAAGTAGTATATTTTTTTGGATGTACGGTATGATGAGGAGAATAAAGTGTATATGCAAACAAAGCGTGATGGTATTTGACCGTCACGCTTTGTATAGCTTGCCATTAAAAATTGTTAGAGAGAATTGTTAGAGGATTTATTTCATGGCTTCTATAGTGTATCCTTGTTGCTTCAGAAGGTTCAACACTCCATTGTCTCCGGGCAGGTGTCCGGCGCCGACTACGAAAAGGGTAGGGGCTTCTGTCATGATAGCAGGCATCTTTTCAACCCATGCCTTGTTGCGGTTGTCCAGCATGGCTTCCATCTCTCCGGGCAGCGGGTCGCATGAATTGCCGTCGCGCTCTTCCATCAGTTGCAGCATGGCATCCAGGTCCTGCTTTTCATAAGCGGCAATCAGGCGCTTGCTTTGCTCGATACCTTTCTCGATGTCACTGATAGCGCAGTAGAGGAGGTTTGCCTGGCGTTGCAGCGTCTGGCTGTTGAACAGAATGTCTATTTGTGACTGGGCTGTTTCCAGACCGCCAACTTTCTTGCCTTGCTGTCCGGCCTGCTGCTGGAAGTAAGTGTCGAGCTGTTCTTGCGGGTTGAAGCCCGGAGTGTGTTTCATGTAGAGCAGGACGACAAGCTGCTGGTTGATGGCAGCCGGTTTCAGTTGTGCCAGCATGGCAATGTCCACCATCATGTTTTCCTTGATGGCTTTGCCTACTTCTTCGTATTGTTCGGGAGTAAAGAGGCTTTGCAGCGTGGTGTCTTTGGGCATCATCATCTGCTGTTGCATGCTTTGCATGAAGGCGGGAGTCGCCATTTCGCTCATCACAACTTCCCCGTAGACTTGGGCGGTTTCGCTCATGGCCTGCGGCATGGCGGCAATGCTGTCCTTTATACTGAGTGGAGAGAGGTGATAAGTACCGAAAATATAGGATGGTTTCTCTAATCCTTTACCGGATACTTTCCATAAAAGTTGTGCATTGGCGCTCAGCGCAATGCTGATGAATAAGAGGATGCCTAAAAGTTTCTTCATTGTTTTCTTCTTTTAATAGTTTCTGGACTATCAGTCGGGACAGAGTAAAGAAAATCACAAGAAGGGAAAAATTAGTATTATTTTATTCTTCCTCCGCAGAGCCAGTGTTGGGTGTAATATTTTTCCCGGAGGTTGCTGACTATGACTCCCTGGCTGGTGCTGGCATGTATAAACTTGCCGTCCTTGAGGTAGATGCCTACGTGTGCCACTTTTTTGCGGGAAGCACGGCTGGTGAAGAACACCAAATCTCCCTCACGCAAGTTGCGGCGGGAGATTTTACTGCTCTCTTTCAGTTGCCCGTCTGTGCTTCTCGACAGACGGGTGTGGTAAACTTTCTTATACAGTTGCGATACCAGTCCGGAGCAGTCCGTTCCACGTTTGCTGTCGCCACCTGCGCGATAGGGGGTGCCTATCCATTCGGAGGCATGGATGTACAGCTTGTGGTTGTCCTGCAGTTCAATATCCACCCCCAAACGGACGGATGCTTGCGCCAGGGCTTTGTAGTCCAGGCGTGGCGCGGAAGTATGGCAGGAACTTAAGCCTATCAATATGATGGTAAGAGCTACTATATAAGAAAGATATTTTTTCATGCTTCCGAATTTTTTTCTTCTACCGTTTTATCTTCTTTTTCCGTTATTTCTTCTACGGCTGCTTCTACTACTGTTTCTTCTACCACGGCTTCTTCCTCCACACCGACGTTGAAGTAAGCTTCCAATTCCTGCTCGGCAGAGTTGTTCTCATTTCGTATATCGCGGATAATAACACCGTTTTCTAACAATGCAATACGTGGACAAACGTCCACTGTGTGATTCAGGTTATGGCTGGAAATGATGACGGTGGCTCCGTGCTCTTCATTGTATCTTTTCAGCAAGTGTTTGATTACAGACTGTGAACTGGGGTCAAGGAAGTTGAACGGTTCATCCAGAATCAACAGTTGCGGGTGATGTAGCATAGCGGAGATGATGCCGATTTTCTGCTTGTTTCCGGCAGAATAGTTGCGGATGAATTTTTTCTGCCCCATCACTTCGCCGTTCATGAAGCGTTCGAAGGGAAGCAGGCGTTCGTCTACCTCCTCTTTCTTCAGACCGTACATCTTGCCGATGAAATAGAAGTATTCTTCGGGAGTGAGGTAGTCTATCAGGAAACCGTCGTCTATAAAGGCTCCCGTGAAGTTCTTCCAGTCCTCACTTTTGCTGACGTCAATGTCATTGATGGTTACATTGCCCCGGTCTGCCTGTAGCAAGTCAAGAATAAGGCGGAAGAGGGTGGTCTTGCCTGCACCGTTGTTGCCTACCAGTCCCAGCATATCGCCTTGCCCGATGGTGTAGTTCTCTATATCTACGGCTTTTTTTGTGCCGAAATTCTTCTGTAAATTATTGATGCGTATCATGTTAGTGATTGATGTTTAATGATTTCTATTTCTGTCTACTGTCCCTGAAGCCTTCCATATTCTTGTAGCGGCGTTTCATGAGCCGGTGATATACATTCATCAGCCAGAATTTGGAAGTGGCGATGAATGTCACGCCGATGCCGATAAGTATCCAGGGGGTGACCTCTTTGCCAAAGATGGCATTCAGTGCAAAAAGCAGCAGTAAAGGTATGCCGAAAGCACCTCCTGAAATCAGATTCTGCAGACCGGTGCCTATATTCTGCCGGCTGGTCATCTTTGAATTCAGGTCGGTAGTCTTGTTGTTGTAGACTGCCAGTTGGAACAGACAGCAGTATACGGCTCCCGGAATGAATATCAGCCATGCGATGCAACCGAGTACGGATACCTTCCCGGTAACCATACCGGGAATCATCAGAATCGTAGGAATGAGCAATGCAATGCTGTACAGTATGTATTTGGCACGCAGCAGCGAGTAGATAGATTCCTTGCGGCTCATCAGTCCGTCAATGTAATTGCCTTCGTAACCCATCAGTGTGCTGAGGAACATGATGCCGAAGATAATGTAATTATAAAGGACGAAGAAATCTCTCAGACCTCCGTCATACACATCGGAAAAGCTAATGATACTACTGAACATTATCACTACACCGGTGATGGAATAGAGCGAACGCTTACAAATCTTGTTGCGTAGCAATAACTTGAGTTCCAGTCTCATGTATTCGCCTATTTCGCCGTAGCGGTCGAGGAATTTGTATTCGGATACATGTTTTATCCGTGTATCTTCCACTTTGTTCAGTTCATTGTAGATGAGTTTCTGCATCAGGGTGCGGTTGATGAACCACATGAGGGCGATGGCAGCCAGTACACCGATGAATGACAGTATATTGCCGGTGATGAACCCTTCTCCCAGATTGACAAAACAGTCGAAAAGCGGACTGTTGTCCGGAATGAATAGTGCGGCGGCAATGCCACCATATACTACTACCGGTAGTGCCAGCCACCAGATGCGCTCACCCATCAGTGTGCGGCACAACAAGAACCAGTAGTTATTGAATACCATCAGCAGCCAGATGCCAATGCAATAGGTCAGCACACCACTGATTCCATAGAATTTGGTGACGGTGATGATGGAAAACGGAACAAACAGAAACAGCCAGAACAGATTGAAGCCATCCAGTCCGGAACGGATCAGCAGGAAGTCGATAAGACGGTTCCGCTTGATGGGAAGCAGCAGGTAGGGCTTCACTTCCTGGGTGGGTGTTTTTTGGAAAGGCAGGCGTATCAGGAAATCCAGCACAAGGACAAATATCAATCCGGAATTCATTACGTGATAGGCTTCTGTGGCACCGCCGTCAAAGGCGAATGCAAAGGTCGTACCGAAGAATATCAGGTAACCGGCCCAGAAGACAAACATGAAGTACATCCAGAATTTTCCGAATTTACTTTTTTCGTACATCGGATTTCGTTTTTCTGCCAGTTTTCCGTGCTTGCGCAAATCTAAGAAAAGACTCATAGTATTTGTATATATAGAGTTTGTATAAAAAAAGCTGCGCTGCCTTTCATCGAACAACGCAGCCTTCTGTGTGTATGGCTCTCTTATTCTTTGTCAGGAGTTTCAGGACTGATCATTGATACCTCAATCTCGTTCTTCTGCTTGAACAAGTCGTCGGTGAACTTCTGGATGTCCTTCACGGTGATGCTGTTGACAATCTGTTCGTAATCCTTTATCGGATTCATACCGGTGAACAGGTATTCGTCAATGCTTCCCAGCCAGTAGCTGTTCTCCTTCAAGTCTTCGGCATGTTTCTTCAGCATGAACTCCTTCACTTTATTCAAGTCTCCTTCCGACGGACCTGCTTTGGCGATGTTGTCGAGTTCTGCAAAGATAATCTGCATCAGCTTTTCTCTTTTTGCCGGAGCGGTTTCGAATACAATCTGCAAGAGAGCCTTTTCTTTCGGATATTTGCTTAATTGGCCGCCTACATATACACCGTAAGTGCCCCCTTCGTCTTCACGTACCTTGGCTGTATAAACCAAGTCGAGAATCTGGCTGGTCATACTCAGCAGGATGTCATTTTTCAGGTCGTACTTGCAGTCACCGTTCAGCAGGACAAAGTTCGACGCTTTGGCAGTTTCCTGCTTCCGTACGAATTCGTTCTTATAAACTCCCTGGCGCATGTCCACTTTATTGTCCTTGAATGTTTCCTTGCGGTTGATGGCAGGCAGTGAACCCAGGTACTCGGCGATGAGTGGTTTCATTTCCTCCACATTCACATTTCCTACAAAGATAAAGGTAAAATCGCTGGCATCTTTGTAGCGGTCTTGATACATGGACAGAATCTTGTCATAATCCATCTTGTCAATCATGTCCGCCTTTATTCTGGCTCTTCTGGGATGGTGCATGTAAATACCGGCCGAGACAGAGTCACTGAACGCTACCTGGGGATTCATTTCCATATTCTGCAAAGCAGCTTTGTTGCGGTTCTTGTAGGATGCGAAGGCATCGTCGTCACGGCGTGGAGCGGTGAACGTCAAGTAAGTGAGCTGCATCATTGTTTCGAAGTCTTTCGGTGAACAGCTGCCATTGACGGTTTCTGTCTTGTCACCGATACCATAGCTGACGGAAGCTTTCTTGCCGGCCAGAACTTTTTCCAGGTCTACGGCACTGAAATTACCCAGACCACCGACACTCACTGCATCCAGTCCGTTGATGTTGATGATTTCCGAGTCGGGGAACAGGGAACTACCGCCTAGGCTGACTCCCTTCATGCGGATTTCGTCTGCCTTGAAATCTGTCTTCTTGATAATGACCTTGACTCCGTTGGAGAGTGTCAGCGTTGTAGTGCCGAATGTATCATCTGTCTGCTCGGATACAATCTTTCCGCCTTTCAGGGCTTCGGCCATCAAAGGTTCATCCGACACCTTGTCTACGTAGGCAGTCAGTTTTTCAGCTTTAATATCTTTCAGAATCTTCTTGATTGCATCTTCTGTCGGCATTTTCAATCCTTCCTTATCCGGACCGAGAATTGCGACTACCTGGTTACTGTCTGTCACGAGGGCTTGCATCATCTGGTTCAGTGCGGCAACCGGAATGGCGGGAGCTATCTGATTGATGATGGCGTATTCGTTTTCGATGCCCGGAATCGGTTCGTTATCGAGGAAATGACGGACATATTCATCCACGTACTCTTCATTCTTGCGTTTGTCACGCTCGTTATAAGCAGATTCCAGTTGGCGCAGATATTCGGCACGGGCACGGTTGTATTCCGTTTCCGTAAAGCCGAATTGGCGGGCGCGTTCTGTTTCGCGCAGGAGAGTGGCTATTCCATTTTCTATGGCATCTTCCTTGCAGACAACGACACCGGTGAAGGCATCTTTGGTTTTGGCAACAAAGAAATCATCGTCATAAGTGGCGGCATATATATAAGGAGGATTGGCGGTCTGTACCAATTCGTTCAGACGCGCATTCAGCATATTGTTGATGAGCGTGGTTGCATAATTCTGTACCAGATAGCCCATGTCGCCTTTCTGCTCGTCAGGAGTGGCTTCGTGCTTGTTGAAGATGAGGGCTTGTACATTGGACTGTTCCTTGTCCTGATAAACCAATACAATAGGCTCCTTGTTGTCGTTTACCGGATAGTACTCGCGTTTGGCAGCATTGGGCTGGGCGGGAATATCAGAAAACATTTTCTTGATTTGGGCTTCGATGGCGTCCACATCTATATCGCCAACTACCACAATACCCTGAAGGTCCGGACGGTACCACTTTTCATAGTAGTCTCTCAAAGTTTGCGGTTTGAAGTTCATAACGACCTCCATCGTTCCGATAGGGAAACAAGTGGCATACTTCGTTCCTTCGAACATGACTGGAAGCATCTTCTCCTGGAAGCGTTGTATGGCGCTCATACGGGTGCGCCATTCTTCGTTGATGACTCCGCGTTCTTTGTCTATTTCCTTCGGGTCCAGGGTCAAATCGTTACTCCAGTCGTGCAGAATCAGCAGGCAGGAGTCGATGGCTCCCGGAGTAGTGACCGGCACATTGGAAATGTTGTATACGGTTTCGTCTACGGAAGTATAGGCGTTCAAGTTCTCACCGAATTTCACCCCGATACGCTCCAGGTATTGCTTCAGTGCATCACCGGGGAAGTGGGTCGTTCCATTGAAACACATGTGTTCCAGGAAGTGGGCAAGGCCGCGCTGGTCGGCTTCTTCCTGAATGGAGCCTACCTTTTGGGCAATGTAAAAGTCGGCCCGGTTTGCAGGCTGGCTGTTCTTGCGGATATAATAGGTCAATCCGTTGTCCAACTTTCCGATACGGACATTTTTGTCGACCGGGATAGGCGGCATTTGCTGTGCAAATACCTGCTGAAAATTGCAGCAAAGAATTAACGCTACAATCCATAAACCACGTAATAGATGTTTCATATTATTATGAATTTAAATTGTTCTTGAACTATCTGTCGGACAGCCCTTGGATAAATCACAACTTCTGTTGTTTTTTTCGGATTCCATTCCGGATAAATGGAATTTATCTGACTGCTTCCCGGATGCGGACCAATTTGGTCAGCAGGTCTTCCAGCAGGTCGAGTTTCAGCATGTTGGCGCCGTCACTCTTGGCTACGGCGGGATTTTCGTGGGTTTCGATGAACAGTCCGTCTACACCTACGGCAACACCGGCTTTGGCTACGGTCTCGATAAGTTGCGGCATACCTCCCGTGACGCCACTGGTCTGGTTGGGCTGTTGCAAGGAGTGGGTTACATCCAGGATGACGGGGAAACCGAAGGTCTGCATTTCGGGGATGCCGCGATAGTCGATGACTAAATCCTGATAACCGAAAGTAGTTCCGCGTTCCGTCAGCATGACGTTCCTATTGCCTGCTTCCACTACTTTATCAGCCGCAAAGCGCATGGCAAGCGGAGAGAGGAACTGCCCTTTCTTGATGTTGATGGTTTTTCCGGTTTTGGCGGCGGCTACAAGCAGGTCTGTCTGCCGGCAGAGGAAGGCGGGAATTTGCAGAATATCCACATATTCGGCAGCCATGGTGGCTTCTTCGGCTGCATGAATGTCGGTCACGGTAGGTACTCCGAAGGTGGTGTGCACTTTTTGCAGTATCTTCAGCGCCTTTTCGTCGCCGATGCCCATAAAGGAATCCAGGCGGGAGCGGTTGGCTTTGCGGTACGACCCTTTGAATACATAGGGGATTTGCAGTTTTTCGGTGATAGTCACGATACGTTCGGCAATGCGCATTGCCATTTCTTCTCCTTCGATGACACATGGACCTGCCAGTAGGAAGAAGTTTCCGGCGGGATTATTCTTTAATTCAATCATAGGTTGTTACTGATTAAGTATTTTCAATTGGGTATAATCAATGTTATTGCTTCATGCAGTACGCTGATGTCCAGTGGAAAATGACGGTCGAGAATACGTCCGTCCAAATCGACAGAGGCATTTTGCGCACGCAGCACTTTTACTTTTTGCGTACGGTAGGGCATCACTACCTTATGGTTCAGAATCCGCCCTTGGATAAGCATCCACAATCCCGACCATAGTTGCAGCAATTCGGGACGGTAAATGACGGAAACATCCAGCCAGCCATTATAGGGCACTGCACTAGGCGCTTGTCCGTATCCCCACGCACTGCCTATGCAGACAGTCATGATGCGTCCGCGTATATGCTCGCCGTTTATCTTGAGATGCATGCGGTACAGCTTCCGTTCGAAGATAATGGATAGCAGTGCCATGAAGTAAGAGAGGAACTTCACTCCCCAGAAACGCTTGCACTGGTCGGTGATTTTCACGATACGGGCTCCCAGGCCTATGTTGATGGCATTGAGAAAGTAGCGTGTCAGATGCTTTTCACCGTCGTAATAATAGCAGGTACCCACGTCTATTTTCCGGCGGCGGTTGTTGATGATGCAATCCACCGCTTTCTTGTAGTCCGAACTCATTTCCCAATAGTCGGCAAAGTCATTTCCTATACCATTGGGGATGATGCCGATGGCTATATTCTCCTTGTCCGGTGCATTGGAAAGCATGATGCCGTTAATGACGTCATTCAGTGCGCCGTCACCGCCTACTACAACAATGGTGCGGTAGCCGTTGTTGGCAAGGATACCTGCCAGACGCTCTACCGAACCGAACCCTTCGGACTGCACATAGTCGTAAGGCACACCTTTGCTGTCCATGTATTCTTTGATTTCTTTCCACCGTTTCTGCACTTTCCGTGTTCCGGCTTTGGGGTTGTATATTACTCCCAACTTTTCGGGTTCTGCACTCATGATTCTATTTACAATTTGACTATTTACTATTTACGATTTAAATCACCCGGTCACTTTATCGTTTCATCATCCTTCCAACTTCTTCTTTACAAAAGCTATCTTTTCTTCCATCGGCCACCGGGCATTCATCCAATGGATGGTAAATCCACGCCGTTCCATACCGCGGAACCAGGTCATCTGGCGTTTGGCAAACTGGTGGATGGCTGTTTCCAGTTGCGTGAACATCTCTTCATAGGTCAACTTGCCGATGAGATAAAGTGTCAGATACTTGTATTCCAGTCCGTAATAGATGAGGTCATCCGGTTGGATGCCTTGCTCTATCAGAAGGCGCACTTCGTCTATCATTCCTTCTTCCAGGCGCTGGTGCAGGCGGCGGGTGATTTTCTCCCGACGCAATTCCCGGTCGATGTCCACACCTATGATGAGACTGTTCATCTGGGGGAAGGAACGTTCGTCTACTGGGGTATGGGCATAATACTCTTCGATTTCGATGGCTCGTATGGCACGTTTGGCTGTGTCCACGTCCGTGGTATTGTGCAGGCTTTTGTAACCTTTCAGTATGTCGGTCAGTTCTTCCAGCGATTTGTCTGCCAGACGGGTGCGCAACTCGGGATTCTCGGGTACGGGCAGCAGACGGTAGCCTTTCAGTACTGATTCGAGATACATTCCGGTTCCTCCACATACAACGGGCAGGCAACCTTTTTGTTTAATAGTCTCGTAAGCATTCAAGAAATCACGCTGATACTCGAAAACATTGTACTTATAGCCCGGGGCGGCTATGTCGATGAGGTGATGGGGAATCTGTTTCCCGTCGACGGTATAGTCAGCAAGGTCTTTGCCGGTGCCTAGGTCCATCCCCCGGTAGATTTGCCGTGAATCGGCACTGATGATTTCCGTATGGAGTTCGGCGGCCAAGGCGGCTGCAAATGGAGTCTTTCCTGAAGCGGTAGGCCCTAATATGGCGATTAAATCATAGTCTGGCATATATAAGTTCTTGTTAATCTCACTACAAAGATAGTGCAAACCGAATGCAGAATAAAATGAACTCGTTCATTTTTTATGCTGAGGTGCAGCTTATCTTCGTGTTAGTGCAAAGATAATGCAAACTGGGAGTATAATGGAAAGAACTTGCTCATTTTTTTACGTGATGCTATACCTTCTTTTCTACTTTGAAGCAGAAAAAGTGAAAAAGGACGTGAAAACGAGCATTAATCTTATTAAAATGTGTTATGAAACATGCTTTTTTTCTTGGAAAGTTTGTCAATGTCCCAAAAGTCCGTACATTTGCAATGTGTTTTTCATAGTATTAGATTTAAGGTTAACAAAGGTTGGAGTACAGCGGTACTCCTTTTTTTATGCCCTAAACTGAACTTTGGCACTTTTTTTCTATATTTTTACACTATATATTGAATGAACAAACATATTCACCTCTTATGAAGCTCTGTATATAGCTACGCTCAACGAATAGCCCTGCTTGATAAAGCTATTCAGCTATCTGGCAAACGATGACCCGTTTGCCACAGAGATTGTGTATCCTTTTATTCATGAATTTGCAGGATGGCATGCTGTACTTGTACAGTGTGTTGTTTTGTGCTATTTTATTGTTGAGCAATGCATTATACATATAAACAGATATGGCTTATCAACTTTCCGGTAATGATGAGCATTTTGATGGAGCAGCTGATAAATATAACCGATGCTGTTTTCTTAGGTCACGTTGGCGAGGTGGAATTGGGAGCATCTGCCATTGCGGGGATTTATTATTTGGCGGTCTACATGCTTGGGTTTGGGTTTAGTATCGGATTGCAGGTGATGATTGCCCGAAGGAATGGAGAATGTGACTATGGTAAGGCTGGGAAGATATTCTTTCAAGGTTTCTTCTTTTTATCGGGATTGGCCATTTTGCTTTGTCTGCTGATGCAGGCAAGTTCTCCTTTCATATTGGGAAGGTTGATTTCCTCGCCGGAGATTTATCGGGCTGTAATTCAATATCTGGACTGGCGCAGTTTCGGTTTGCTGTTTTCGTTTCCGTTTTTGGTTATCCGTTCTTTTCTTGTGGGAATAACATGCACTCGGGCATTATCGTGGGCTGCTGCCGTTGCAGTAGTGATTAATATTCCTTTGAATTATATTCTGATAATTGTTGGAGGACTGGGAATATCGGGAGCTGCCATTGCTTCTTCTCTGGCAGAGATGGGTTCTTTGGTGATGCTTCTTTTCTATGTATGGCTGAAAATAGATAAAGGGAAATATGGATTGAAACCGGTATATGACGGAAAGCTGTTGGTGGATGTGCTGAGCTTGTCGGTATGGAGCATGCTTCATGCCTTTATCAGCGTGGCTCCGTGGTTCTTGTTTTTTGTGGCGGTGGAACATTTGGGTAAAACGGAATTAGCCATTTCCAATATTACGCGAAGTGTATCTGCTGTCTTTTTTGTAATAGTCAATTCTTTTGCGGTCACTACGGGTTCGCTGGTCAGTAATGCGATTGGGGCTGGAGAAAGGAGGGCTGTTTTCATTATCTGCCGTAAGATACTGAGGTTGGGCTATTCTGCTGGATTTCCACTGATAGGGGTAGCTGTATGTTATAATCGCTTGATAATAGGAATCTATACAGATAACGAACTGTTAACAGAGCAGGCTTTCATCCCTTTTGTTGTGACGTTGCTGAATTATACCTTTGCCTTGCCAGGCTATGTATATCTCAACGCAGTTGGAGGGACCGGTAAAACCCGGATTACTTTTCTTTTCCAAGTGACTACCACTGTCGTGTATCTGGGGTATCTTTATTGGTTAAGCGCTTGCACTCATGCATCCTTGGCTATTTACTTAACGGCAGAATACCTTTTTGTGATTTTGCTGGCACTGCAATCGGTTTTCTATTTAAGAAGTAAACAATATTAGAAACATATCGAATTATGATGACTAAAATATATCCGCGTACGGGAGATAAGCAAACCGTATATCTTAATGCTGTTGTAAAGGATCCTCGAATAGAGGTTGGTGACTATACTATTTATAATGATTTTGTAGCTGACCCTTTGTTGTTCGAGAAAAACAATGTGCTGTATCATTACCCCATCCATCAGGAGAGGCTGGTTATTGGTAAATTCTGTTCCATTGCTTGCGGTACGAAATTTCTGTTCAACTGTGCCAATCATACGTTGAAATCTCTGTCTACTTATACATTTCCTTTATTTTACGAAGAGTGGGGATTGAAGAAATCGGACATAACGGATGCATGGGATGACAAAGGAGATATTATAATAGGTAATGATGTTTGGATTGGTTATGAAGCGGTGATAATGGCTGGTGTTCATATAGGAGATGGGGCGATTATTGGTGCACGTGCTGTTGTGACTAAAGATGTTCCCCCTTATACAATTGTAGGGGGAACTCCTGCCAAAGAAATCAGGAAACGTTTTGATGAGGATGTGGTGAAGAAATTATTGCGGCTGCAATGGTGGGATTGGTCGATTGATGAGATACGCTGTTACTTGCCGCATCTTGTACAAGGCTGTTGGGATAGATTTCCTTAATAATCCATCATCAGTGAGTTGCCGGTCTTGCCTCGTGAAATGTCAAGGTTAGGCGGTGCATAGCTCTGGTTACAGCTACATAAAGCATACTCTTGTCAATCTCCGAACGGTAATTTCTCTCATCCGTCTGTGGAATAATGACTTCGTCAAACTCGAGCCCTTTTGCCATGTGGGCAGAGGTGATGACGATGCCTTGCACAAATGCGGAGCTTTGACTTGATAGGAAGCTGATATCATTGGCATATGATTTCAGCATGTCTGCCATCTTCCTGGCTTGCTGCTCCGTCTTGCATATGATGCCAAGAGACTTATATCCGGATTTCCGGTAAGTGGAGATTAGCCCCATAATGCCGGACAGTTCTTCTACGGCACTGCCGAACTGCAGGATTTGTGGCTTTTCTCCATGCCGGGCAACCGGTTCCAGCTCTGCGTTAGGATGAATCTTTTGCGCAAAATCCGTAATCTCGAAGGTGGAACGATAACTCTTACACAATTTCATGATTTCACTTGCAGTAAGTGACTTTTGGATAGTTTCTGCTGTGGATGAACCATAAGGATTCACGGACTGTCCTGCATCGCCCAACACGGTTTTCCGGCATGGAAAGAGTTTCTGTATTACCTTGTACTGTATGGGCGAATAGTCCTGCATCTCATCTATCAACAGATGTTTGACTCTGAATGGCTGGTTCCCGTTTCCCTCCAATGCCAAGTGTAGGTATGCCAGCGGTGCCAAGTCTGAGTATTCGAGTGTATGTCCCTTTCGCATTTTGAACATTCCGGGATTATTTGTCCATTTAAAGAAATCTTTGTAGACTTGAATGTCGTTATTGCCTGCAAACATTAGTCTGATTTCTTTTTTCAAAAGGTTTCTGCCGGTGGTGGTTACCGTAAAGGTGTATTGTATTTTCAACATATCCAGCATATAATCAGCCATAGCATCAAATCGTCGGCGTATGGGATAACGGTTGAAACGTAGGTACTGTTCTTCAATAAACGGGGCAGGTATGGTGATGTATTTGGTCAGCTTCACGTCTGCTGCCTTGAAGTAGGTGTTCTCTATGTGGAGGATAAACTTGTCAAGCTCTGAAATGAAGCCGAAAGAGGCTTTATAGGCTATTCTGTCGATGAGGCTTGAGGATGGCTTTTCTAACAGTTCATTCACTAGCCCGAAGTATGTTTGGTACTTATATTTGTGTTCCAACACTCCGGAGAGTATTTGTTCCATACTGGTTTCGGGCACGGTTTCTTCCCCAAGTTCGGGGAGGACGTTGGAGATATAATCGGAAAACACTTTGTTGGGGGAGATAATCAGAATATCTTTTGATGAGATGCTGTCTCTGAAGGTATAGAGCAGGTAGGCTATGCGGTGCAGGGCTATGGATGTTTTTCCAGAGCCGGCCACTCCTTGAATAATAAGCGTGCGGATATCTTCGTTGCGGATAATCTGGTTCTGTTCCCGTTGGATGGTGGCAACGATATTTTTCATCTTGTCATCTGCATTGGAACTTAACTCTTTTTGCAGAATGTCGTCATGGACGGTCAGGGCACTTTCAATCATAAATTCCATTTTGCCGCCCCGAATTCTGTATTGGCGTTTTAGGGAAATTACTCCTTTAATCTCTCCCGATGGAGACCGATAGCCTGCTTCTCCTAATTCATGGTCATAGAACATGCTCGAAACGGGTGCTCGCCAGTCATGGATAAGGGTAGCTCGACTTTCCGGGTCATAGAAGGTATGGATACCTATATAGATAGGCATCACTTTGCTGTTTTCTTTCTTTTCCAAAAAATCAATTCGTCCGAAGTAAGGAATGGCAAGTATCTTGGTGAGCCGCTTATGCTTGTTGATTACACTTTCCCCCAAGGCAAAATGGTTCAGGATGCTTTCGCGCATGGAGCGTATCTCGTGTGGGTCGATGTCTTTGTTGGACCAGATATAGTCTTTGTATTCTGCCAAGGTGTCGACGTGGTCTTTCACGGATGCGTCGGTATTACCGATAACCTTTTTCAGAAAACTGATTATTTGCTTTAAATATTCTTTCTCTTGTTTCTCTGTTTGATTGAATGCCATAATTAGTTGTTGCTAAAAGATAAGACAGTGTGCAAAATTAGTGTATTGTATCGGGAAGGGAAATGGCTATTTATAGCTATATACTGGGAAGTTTTATATCTTTGCACATTCAAAAAAGTGGAGGTAAATGGACATTCATGAGCTTGCAAGGCAGAATCAGCAATCTGCATGGAAAGTATTGGAAGATACCTGTATTATTGAAGCATGGGAGCGCATTGGAGCAACCGTTCGTTTGGTGGGCTCACTCCGTACTGGGCTGTTGGTGAAAAGTAGGGATATAGATATCCATATTTATACCGATAGGTTGGATGTAGGAGAGAGCTTTTCGGTCATCCGGGAACTTGCGGAACGGTTGCCTTTGCAGGAAATACAATATAGGAACCTTATCCATACGGAGGAAGAGTGCATGGAGTGGCATGCTTTATATAAGGATAGAGAACAGAATACTTGGAAGTTTGATATGATTCACATCCGGAAAGGTTCCAGGTATGATGGTGTTGTAGAAAAGGTGACTGCCGCTATTGCGGAGCGCCTTACTCCTGAAATTAGGAAAACGATATTGCAAATCAAATTCGATGTGCCGGATGGTGTAACGATTCCAGGTATAGAGATTTATCATGCTGTCTTTACGGGAGGTGTCGGCACTTATAAGGAGCTTGAAGAGTGGCGCAAAACAAATCAGTTGGCGGATGGTCTCGGTTGGCTTCCGTAATCTTAGAGGTAGATACCAAGATTTTCTACTATATGGATGGCTTCCATTATATTGTTGGCATTTAACTTGCTTAGGATGTTTTTCCGGTGATTGTTCACAGTATAGATGCTCACTCCCAGCTGGTAAGCGATTTCCTTGCTTAGAAAACCTTGTCGGATGAGTCGTAATATTTCTTTCTCCCGGTTGGATAATTGTTTGTCGGGAGAAACAGTGCATGTTGGAAGCATCTCTCCCGTTTTTCTGTTCACCACCGTCCGTTTGATTCTTTCGATAGGGGTCTGGTCGGGAAGTATATCCATTACTCCCATAATTATCCAGGCTTTACCATTCCGGTCTGTTTCTATGACTTGTTGCCGGCTGCTTACATTGATATACTGTTGCCGTGCATTCAACATACGGAATTGAAATATTTGCCGGTAATCATTTCTTTCTTCCGGTGGGAGTGAGTAGATGAACTGTCCATGCTCGATTTGGCATTCCGTGAGTTGCATTCTGTCATCAGGATGTATTCTCTCTTCCAGTAAATCGCCTTGTTGCCTGATTGTCTTTATCCAAGTGGGATTGTATCCGAAAAGATGGGCAAAACTGTCGGATGCAAAATCGTATCTCTCTTTAAATACGTCAACTGTAAAAATACAGCTCTGGCTCATTTGTGAGAACGCTTGCACGGATATTCTTTTCTTGTTCCACAAATCATAGTCCACATCGGGACCGCTAATCTGCTGTCTTGCCCATAATTCTTTGGGAGTTGTCTTGTTGGTAGTCATGGAACAAAGATAACTGATAATTTTCTTTTGAGCTTTATCTTTTACGGGATAATATTATTTCTAAGAATATGTTGTAGGGTTGGATTAAGTGGCTACCTTTGTAGGCCGTGTCATTGGGGACGTCGTGAATGAAAAGCAAACGAGTAATAAATTCAATATGTGATAAGATGAAAGATATACCGGCAGACAGCTTAATAAAGAATTATTTTCCTGTAGATTATATAGATTCTTTTTCTAAAGTGATGGTCACTGGGCAGGCTTTGACACCGGAAGATTTTCGCAATCTTGCCTTCAGCCGATTTCCTAAGTGGATTGGTTGGCTCATGAATTTTAGGAATGCGATTGTAAAGCCATTAGGACTGGATACAGCAACTAGATTTACAGATATGGTCTTGGATAAAAATCTGCATGAAGAAATTCTCGGAATGCCGGATAAGCATCTTGATTTCCATGTGTCCATGTGGTGCGGGGAATATCACGAAGGAAAACAAGAACTTCGGATTACTACTGTTGTGAAGTACAATAATTGGCTGGGAAGGGCATATTTCTTTATTATCAGACCTTTTCATGGGATAATAGTAAAGTCTATCTTAAAGCATGTTGCTGGGGATAGGGGGAGTGGGTGTAAATAAATACTCCCATTGAAATATTATCATTTCAATGGGAGTATTTATTTGAGTGGTGCCACCAGGAATCGTAATCTAACGATAAGTGGCTGAATATCTTTGATGTATCTTTTAGCTAAAGAAGTAATCTCCCGCTATTGCTCCACCGGAAGCTTGCTATATTTTGCTGTGTCTTGCGGAGTCGATTTCCTATTACTCTACAAAGGTAACGCTTTATTTTGAAATACAAGCAGATGCTTTGTGTTTTTGCTTTATTTTTATGAGGATTCTTCGATAGCAAATTATAAATCTTTGGAATGCTCTTATTGTGTTTTTTGAAGTCTGTATGACAGACATCTAAAGATTAAAATAATTAGTTCGCGATGTATCTTTGGCAATATTCTTAATATGTATAATCACTTTTATACTTTATTCAGTAATGATATATTCAAAAGCCATATGTATTCAAATTTATTTTCTGAAAAATTCCTACGTTCCCAAACTATACAGGATAAGCATAACGCTTCTTTCTTTTTTAATATGTCTTGGAAAAAGTAGTCTCTATCCGAGTGTAAAAATACGCAAAGTTGTGTTAATTACTTGTTCTGTTGACGTTTTCTTTGATTTAGCTTACAATTAAACAGCATTCTTCTATTTGCTCAATACCGGATAATACCTATTCTTTTTTTAGGAAAAGAATTATTTATCTTGTACAGGTCTTATAGCACAACCATAGTTCTTAAATGGATAAGCCAAGCCAGAAACAGATGTTGTATTAAGCCCCTTATTTGCTTTATCAAAGTTTAGAACGTATGGATACGGACTTGTACTTGATCGCATAGTACCTGTCCAATAATATCCTTTATCACTATTATACCATGAGAAACCTCTTCTGTATCCAGTAGTTGGAAGAAATATGCTATTTCCACTTGGACCAGTAACTTTATATCCATAATAACCATTTCTTTCTTCCCAAGTCCATATACAAGCAGAGATTAGTTCTTGGAATTCATTTTGAGTGGCAATTCTCCATTTACCACCCCATTTTGCTTTAGCAACATCATATATTGTGCCGCTTATTGAACTGGTTTTTGGATAGTCACTTTCAACTTCACTTTTCTTCCCGCCTGTAGGATCTCCCCATCCAATTAATCCATTACAAAACCTAGTTACGTTGTCTTGGATGTTTTCGGGGGTTAATGCTGCATTATCATCATATCCTATGTCTAAATTTACGTCTGCCCATTTTACACTTAAACCTAGGTCTACAGCATTTGCCATATCAAGACCGTATTGGCTCCAACTTATAGTATAAAAACCATCACTATTCTCAATTTCAGCGATTGTATTAGAATTTTTATCTAAATAAACAAGGTTGTCATACTGGCTTAATAATGTGTAGCCTTTAAAAGCTAACAGTATCTCATCCAAAGACAATGTTTCTTTCGGAATAACAACGATTGTATTCAATTTGTCATTTTTAAACCCATAGGCAATAGTTTCACCTTCGGACTGGTAGCATAACGTGTTGTCTTCATCCAATAAAACATTACTATCAGCCATTTTTGAGGATATTTGTGATTTAGAACTGCCCCATTCTATGTAAGGCTTAAAAAATAGATATTGCGAGGCGTTGCTACCAGCGTCTTCTCCTTCATCACTACATGAGAAAAAAGAAAAACAAACTAATGCCATTAAAGATAGGATGAAAAGTTTTATTTTATTCATATTCATCATTTTTTATTATGTTGTTGTATCGCTTTTTTTCGAAGTGCATCCATTCTCTTTTTCGAAATTTGGAAAAAATAGTCCACTTCATCATAATTAGTGTTGTTTTGCGTATTACCGCCATTATTGTTACCACTGTTCCCACTACTATCCCCTTCCTTCTTTACTGTTACGGTGCAAGAAGCACTAAGCCCGTTACTTGTAATTGCAGTTACTACAGCAGTGCCGTATCCATTAGCTCCAAGAATATTACTGGAATTAACAAATGCAACTGAAGGATTGGACGATGACCAAGTTATATCTTGATTTGCATTAGATGGCAAAATTGTAACGTTCATTCTATATGTTTCGCCATAATTTAGTTCGATATTGGTAGGGCTGATTTCTATACTTTTAATCTCCGTTTCTTCAACAAACACATTATAGTCAACGTAACCGGAGCGTTGATATATATATTGCCCTGTAGTTGGATCCAGTTCTCTATAGTAATACAAACAATGTATGGTAGCATATCCGCTAAAAGACTTAACAGCTTCTATCGTGCAAGAATACATGGTTGTTGAAACAATCTTAACATCACTCGGTCGAGAGGAAGTCCATGCAGGTTGTCCCGCAAGCACCTTTGTTGGCAAGACAGATGGAGATAACGTTTTTGTATCTCCGACTTTCATACGAACTGTTTCCGCATATATATTTGAAATGCTGACCAATGAAAGTAAAAATAATAAAAAGATCTTTCTCATATGTATTTGCAATTAAATGATTATTTAGCAATTGTTTCATCAGATTGTGATAATCAAAATCTTCGCAAGAATCATCCAATACTATACTATAGATTGGATTTGTCAAAGCAATTACAGAGTGTAGCTAATCTGTCGTAAAATAGCCTTTTCCATGACATTGCGGACAAGTGATATGTGTATGTCCCGTAGAACGCAGAAAATATCCGCCGCATTCATTACATCTCACTTGATAATCTTTTGTCCCATACAGCGCAGGGTAGGTATCTTTTACAATACGACGTTTACCATGACACAAACTACAAGTGTATTTAGTTTGTTGGCGTTTATTTGTTGTATTCTCGTTTTGTATAGGGGTAGTTGTAGCTCCATTTTCAGAATACGTACCATCATAATCAGGCATAGGGTTAACATGTATATAACCTTCACTGGCAAGATTACTATTTTTATTTTTTCGGATAAGTGAGCAGGTCGTTACTGAAGAAGGAGCACGTTGTTTTTTGTAGACATAGATGCGACCATCACTTGTTTCAACATTCAGTAAATTTCTATCTTGTGTAAATTTGAATTTTACATTGTTACCGAAATAAGAAGTTCCTAAATATATTTTTAGTTTTTTGCTGTAATGTGGATTATATGTCAGTTCTCCATTTCCAACATTTCTTCCATCTTTATCCGATTCATAGCACGTATTGCCTAAAAATGTTATGAATTGCCCTCCTGCTGTATTCGTATAAACATTACCTGCTTCTATTTTTTTTGTAAGTTTATAATAGTAAGTCTGAGAGTAAATATTAACAGCAAATAATAGAAAAAAAGTTATAATACATGTTTTATTCATAAATTACATCGTTATTTAGAGTATCATTTTCTTTTTCTATAATTTTATATATTTTACCCCCAGCTCGATCATCAACGAGTGTTTTCATGTCATCTTTAAAAGTAATATTATATGGGTATCCATTGATATACCATGAATATATTTTTCTCATACTATTAGATTTCTCTGATTGAAAATATGCTGTAAAAACATAGTCACTATGTTCCAACAGTTTCTTTTTTAAATAAGAATATGGACGTGACTCAAAACTTTGCCAAGACCAATCCTGAAAATAAACTTTATTTGCGCTAAAATAGCACGCTATAATGTTGGGTTTATCTATTTCTTTATAAAAATAAATATACTCACTTCCTTCCTTCAATTGTGCGAAAACTACAACTGAGGATATTACACATATACACAACAATATAAATCGTTTCATAATATATTATTATTAATACACATCCTCACCCTTTCATCTGCGTAAGGAGTGCCATCGTTAATTGATTCAGTATTAGTAAACTCTTTTTCAGTTCCGTAGAACATTATCCAAGGCTGTTCCCATTGTCCTGAGAATTTAATAGCCTCTCTCAACAATGATTTGTCGCCATTACATTCAAACAAAAATCTGTTCAAATCATGATTGTCAAGGAACAGCCACAACTCAAAATTAGTAGGATAACGTGCAAAATGTGTCTTTACTTCATTGTAAAGGACAGGATTATTTGTTATGGATCTTCTGCTATTTACAGCTTTGCAAAGAAGTTGCTGATAGCTAAAGTCTAACACTCCGTCAAGTATGCCTACATATTCGAGTTGCCGTGCCTCTTGGGCGTTATATCGTATTCGGTTAAAAAAGTAACGAATGGTGTTGCGCGGCTTGAAATCAAGCTTGCCCCACACTTCTCCTATTAATCTGACACCGGGGTATTGCCTTTTCACCGACTTCCTGATAAAAGACCAAAAGGTATAGCTTGGTCCTGTAGCGTGGTCAAGACGTATGGCATCAAACCCCATGGCACATAAGTCTAATATACGTTCTGTTAAATAAGTCTGCACCTCTTTGTTGTCTGTATTAAACATCGGTAAATCAGCTATGCCTGCAAAGCTCTTGTAACTTCCATCAGGTTGGAAAAGAAACCAACCTTTATGTTTGCCATCTGCAAACAATCTACAGTCCTTATGACAGTGATTTGCCACAAAATCAGCTACAATGGTCATATTCCTGTCATGTACTTTGCAGACAAGTTCTTTCACATCTTCTTTTGTACCAAAGTGAGGGTCAACTTTTTCAAAATTCACAACGTGATAGCCATGATAGGCGGCAGTCTTGTAAAATGGCGTAAGCATAATACCTGTCATACCAAGTCCTTTGATGTAATCAAGGTGATTAATAATACTTCTCAAACACCCTCCTTTGAAATTCCCGTTCGTATCCTCGCTTTTCATTGGAAAAAAGCGGTCTATCATTATGTGGTATATTCGTTCTTGAGTCATAGGCAGTCATCATCAATTTTACGATAAATATCATCTATTCTTTCTTTTATAATAATGGAATATATCATTATTACTACCAATACAATCAAAATCAATACACCTAATATTATAGCGATAATAAGAAAACACTTTTCGTCCATTACTTTTGTCGATTTAAGAGTTAATAAATGTGATAATCAATGATAGAATGGCTATGATAGAGGCTATTAAAGCATTCCTTTTATTGAAAATCATGTTTAAAATATTTTTACGAGGCATTGTTATTCCTTGTATCATTTTTAATGTCTCAGACAGGCAGAACATTTTTTTATAGTAAGTCATGCGCTTATCATAATCGGTTTGATTGAATAATCTGTCATACATACAACTGTTTATCTCTTCCCATGCAAGTTCTATCTTCTTAGATGACATTCGATGATACTTGACTCTCAATTGATTAAGTTTACATTTTAAATACATTAGCATACTCATCTCAAGCAAGCATGAAACTTCACCCAAATCTCCCATCAAGGATTTTTCCCTTGTGTTGGAAGGCAGAAAGAAAGGTGCATGTGTGATAACATGCACAATATTTCCATCGTCAGCCCAAAATTTTTCTACCATATTGTTGGTATAGCAATCGTTTATTATAGCATTCATTGCTTCTTTATGTAACATCATAAAATTGTCATTGGCATATAACAGACCATAAACAAAGCATCGTTCATCAACAATAGTCATGTCTGGAGTGGTAGGTTGCTTGCTAAATCCTTGTATTTCGATTGGCATAGACAGAAAATGGTCTATAGAAGTGTTGGGTCGGTCACAATAATATCTTAGTTTGAACTGTTCTTTCAAATTACAAGAATCAATAGAATCATTTTTTAGTTCAATCCTTTGGACATTCACATCAATAATAGAGAAAGGAATGGCAATTTGGGTGTGTCTTATTCCTTCTATCTCATATAACAAATCTTTAATCCAACCATGATGACTTTTTGCGTTACCATCTTTTGAAGAGAGCAAACCATTCGGAAATGTTTCGAAGAATGCCTTTTTGAGATTGACCAAATCAAATTCGGTACAAAAATCCTTACTATGAATTTCTGTTGAATTTTCTTTTTCAAATGTTTTATCGACAAAAATCTGCAATGCAAGTGCCCTAAACAAGCCACCTTTACCTAATTTAAACTCCAATAAGAAAGGTTTGACCATTACTTGTCGCCATACTTCATCTCTACTGTTATAGCGTGATTTATAATAAAAAGTATGAGTGCTTACAACATCTGATTGTTTGGTGTTCTCTAAAGCTTTATAATAGCATTGAGCGTTTGGAAAGTGGGCAAATGGTGTTTCCACACGCATTTTGGATGCGCATGGTCTTTTATATTTTCCTCTGATTCTCTTCAAAGGAATAAAAAATGCAAAAGAAGCCATATAAACACTCTGTTCCATAGTTCAACTCTTTAAATCATAATTCCTTTTGTTAAGAGAGATGATGTAATGATGCAAATGTAAGGAAAAAACAGGAAATAAACCATATTAAATTCAAGATTTCTTTTTATTGGTTCATCCGACATTTGGAGTGATAACCCTATATGACTGAATATCAGCGTATATGGAACATATACAATTTTGTATATTGCTGATAATCAATAAGACTGATATCTAAAAGCTATAATTCGCCCCTACAAATGGCTCAATTGTGTTTAAATGTGTAGAAGCGTAAGAACAAGATAAAATACAGATTGTTACACATAGGGCGTATAGATTGTCAATATACCATTCGCAATACCCATCACTCCAAATTCCGGAAGACCCTTTTTATTTATTGTAAAAAATAGAATAAATATTTAGGAAAATGTGAATTTAGGTAAAGTTAATTCATTAAAAATAAAGACTAAAAGAATTAACTATCTCCCCCTTAACAAGAAGTATCTAATTTTGCTAAACATCTTTGCTTATTGTATTATAGATCTTTCAAAATTTGTGCGTTGGCTTTATCCACTACGGAATTGTCCAATGAGGCCAGATAAATTTGTGTGGTCGCCTCAGAATCATGTCCCAGTCCTTCACTGATAACCGAAATTGGAATATTCTTGCCTTTGGCTGCACTTGCCCATGAATGACGGGCACAGTACATGCTCAGGGGAACGGATATATCGGCCAGTCTGGCTATTTCTTTCAGGTTCCTGTTTATTCCGGACATGACACTCCTGTAATGCTTGTGCGTATCCTTAAAAGGATATTTCAATACCGGCAAAAGATAAGGACTGAGGCTGTCTTCCGGGTATTTGCCGACAATCTCCTGCATACATTTTTCCCACCTGATAACCAACTGCTGCCCGGTCTTTCGTCTGCGATACGATAAGAAGCCGTTCTGAAGATCTTTCTTTTTTAGATGAGCCATATCTATGAACGACATGCCACGGGTATAGAAGCTGAACAGGAACATGTCCCTTGCAATTTCCAGATTAGGCTGTAAGGACAGATCCAGATTCTTCATACGCTTGATGGCAGATAAGGGAACGGCACGCTTGACGGTCTTGTCCACTCCCGTATAGACATGTCTGAAAGGATTGCGCTGTTCCATCAGTTCCTTTTCCAGGGCACGGTTATATACAGCCCGAAGGATACGCATATAGAATGAGCTGGTATTCCGTACGGCACCTTTTCCATGAAGATAGGCTTCATAAAGCTGCATCAAATCCGAATCGATTTCTGACAGCAGAACATCCCTGTCTCCTCTGAACTGCATGAAACTTTTCAGAGTGCAGGAATAATTTTCAGCCGTGCGTATCTTGCCCATCTGTTTGAGACGGGCTATGATGCCCTGCATGAAGTTGAAAAGCGACTGTCCCTCTGTGTTGCTTTGAAAAGAAATGACAATATCATCTGCCGTATATCCGGCTTTCCGGTTATCCAGTTGTCGGATAATCATGTCCAGCCGCTTCAGGTCCCACTCCATGCGTTCCTGCAAGGAAAGGAGCAGATTGCTTCGTTCCGAACTACCGACAATGATACAGCTTCCAGCTTCGTTCCATTCATCCGTAAATATCCGGTAATCCGTCTTTAACTGACGGATTACACGGTTCTGGATAATCTGATAATAGATGGTGCCTTCCTTTCCCTCTATGGTGGAAGGTCTGAATTTTACTTTAACACTGGCCATATCAATCGGATTCAGATTCTACCTGTAATTTAAGTTTCTCCTGCATCAGGCTGTCGGAAACAGCTTTCAGCTCGTTCTCGTATCCGTCGGCCTGTTTTCTGCCCCATTCGATAGCCTTTTCGTCACGATGGATGTCAAAAACCTTGTTCAACCAGAGAATATCTCCCGGAGTACATCCGCTCCAGGAGCGGATGGCACGGAACTTCAGGGCGTCGTCTGCATATTGCCGGTTGGACTGCCAAAGTCTGATATTTCCCCATAAGGACAGGCTGCATACCACTCCCATTCCGACCAAAAGAGAAAATACTTTGCTTGACCTGATGTCAAAACTATGCCGGTGAATATGCCTTACGCATGTCGGGATCACTTTTTCTGCCTGTCCGTCAGTAGGTATTTCGGTCTTCTGTTCCAGCTTCCCGTTTATCATCTCAATTTTGTTCTTGATTTCTTCAAACAAAACATATACATTGTCTTTTTCCATACTTTACCATCTTATTTTACGTTGTTTTTTCTTTTTCTTCTTTCTCAAATAATCGTCCGGATAACCTTCAGGTTGTTCCGGTTGCGGGTTCGGTGTGAACAGACCTAAAGAACCGCTGTATAATTTATTGCCATGCGGTTCCTGTTGATATGCCGGTTCACTCGGAACAGCTACCTGTCTTTGAGTTTCCGAATGTGGAGGTGTCTTTAATGCGGCATCTATCTTGGAATAGCTGAACTGCCTGTCAATTTTGGAACCGCTGAAGGAATAGCCGTTCATGATGAACACGATACCCTGTACTTCATCCGAATTTCCCTTGTATTTGAACCGTACATTCACTCCCTTTTCGCTTAATCCGGCAATCAGCTCCTTCCAGTTTCCGGCTTTTCTGACTTCCGTTTTAAGCAGATTGTAAAGTTCATATTTTGTCTTGTCCGGTTCTCTTAAGCGTTCAGTCTTGACATGATCCTTGCCTTTAGCCATGTGAAGACCATATTTCAAGGTCAGTTCCTTGCAGATGCGTGCACTCCGTAACCGCTCGTTTTTGTCGGATATGGTCCTGCCATCATTGTCTATCCGGTTATAGGCAATATGTATATGGGGATGCTCCTTGTCGAAATGTCTGGCTATAAAGAACTGTGTGTTCCTTATGCCCATCCGTTCCATGTATTCCAAAGCTATTTCTGCCATAATCCGGCTGGTCAGCCTGTTTTCATCCTCTTTGGAAAATCCCAGTGCAATGTGTCCGACCGGTCTGGATACTTTCGGATTCATGCCGGCCTGTGCTTCGAAAGCCTTTGTTATTGTGTCAACATCCTCAATAAACAAGCCGGCATGTGCGATAATCCTGGCATTCTTTTTACTGTCAATGATATAGCCGGTAACCTCACGGAATCCGCTTCCCTTTACAATCTTCGCAATCATAGCAGGATATGGTTCAGCAGTTCTTCGATTCTTGCCACCTGTACACGGCATTCCAGCTTTGCCGTATCGAATCCTCCGGCATTTGCCTTATGAGCCAGCTGGTTCAGATTGTTCGCCATACCGCATAGTTTACGGATATAGTCGGAATGTTCCGCTGTAAGTCTTTGCCGGACATATCCCTTACGGAAACATTCCCTCAGGTATTCACTTGCCGATATGCCTGCGCTTCTTGCCCTGCTTTTCAGCGTGTAGTAATCCGGTGTCGCCAGTTTCACGGTAACACGGTATTTCAGTTTGTCAGTCGTACTCTTGGGAGGACGGCCACCCTTGTTGTTTCTTTCTGTATTCTGTTTCTTTTCCATCTGTTGACTATTGTATAAAATGAATGTACTGATTAGACCAGCGGGATGAACCTCTCACTGCGTCCAGTAGTGGGAGCAAGCGGTTTCGGTCTGCCCGAAACACAAACTTGCTCCACTAAAAATCTGAGTCCTGCTATTTTGAGCGTCTCTGAATATACTCCCTATAAATGGGGGAGAAATAATACCGTTGTCGGTATCATCTTATGGAGGGGACAGGCCTGTTTTTCCGTTTCTGTTCATCATGTATTTTCTCATTTGGTTTATCATGTCTCGATATATCTCGGAATGAATTGTCTGGCAAAAAAAGAATATAAGTTTCCAATAGTCAAACAGTTGGTCGGGATGTGGCAACAATGTGGTCTGTTGCAGTTTGCATGAAGGGCAATCGGTGTGGAATGCGGTATTTTTCCTGTTTGATGAAACAATGAACCGGGGAGTCAAACAGTTACTGATCTATTGACTTGAATATTTACTGACTTAATGTCGTATTGTCGTACTGTAGTAAATATTCATGTCTGTAAATCATTGAAGGAACACTTCTTTGCTTCCTTAGCTAATCAATGACTTGGAAAAGTGATGAAGTAAAGTTACAGGGAAATAAGTCGTTCCTTATCCATTGCTATGTACCTTTATTAAATCAGATTCATAGATATTTTATTCTGTAATTCATTATCGGATGGAGTCCCTGAATATAGGGATATTTGAAGAAAGGGATATGAAAGTGGCCTCATAACAAGGATAATCAGCGCCACATGCTGCCAGTTAAGCGGAAACCATTGCCTTTCAGAATATATGGCTTTTCTTTGTCGTAAACAATGAAAAAAGAATAAACATCAATCAACAAAAAAGGAAATGATATGGAATTTGTAGGAATAGAAAAACAACTGTTTGAGGAATTGGTACGTAAGTTTGAATACTTTGAGCATCGGGTCATGGAAGTTTGCAACCGGGAGAACGACAGGACGCTGCACAAGTGGATGGACAATCAGGACGTATGCCGGTATCTGAACATCTCGCCCCGCACCTTACAGACACTCCGTGATAACGGTACCCTGCCTTTTTCTCAAATCAATCACAAGATATTCTATAAGCCGGAAGATGTGCAGGGTATCGTCAAGAAAGTTGAGGACAGAAGAAAAGAGGCTCTTTACAGAGGACGTAACATATAACAGTTAAACAATAACCACTAAATCCATAATAACATGAGTGAACTGAGAACAGACAGCAGAGAATGGGTACACCGTATCATGGGAAGTCTTGACCGTATGCTGGTCGGGATTGAGAATCTGGCGGTCGGAAACCGTCCCGTACTGGGCGGTGAACGCTATCTGACCGACAAGGAAGTGTCGGCACAGTTGAAACTGAGCAGACGCACGCTTCAGGATTATCGTAATGAAGGGAGAATATCCTATTACCAGTTGGGAGGTAAGATACTTTACCGGGAGAGTGATATTGAGAAAATGCTTCAGGAGAATTATCGGGAAGCATATATGAGTAGTAAATAAAAGAAAGAAATAAAGGCTGTGTGACATTGGTTTATCCAAACCGGCACACAGCCTTTATGCTTGTATGATGAACAATTATACATCTTCCGGCATGGGGATGACAAGGATAGACTCACTGCACCGGATTCCGTAGAATACGTCACGAACCCGCCCCTGCTGAGGTATCAGAATACCCTTTTCTACCAGATCTTTTATATCGCGTGCTGCTGTATCTGGTGATACCTTTACACGTTTTGCCCAGTTCTTAGCCGTCAGTTTGCCGGGATAACCGTCCAAATATAAATTCAAGACTTCACGTTGTCGTTCGGACAGGACTGTTTCGGCATGTGTTTGCCAGAATATAGCCTTGTTAAGAACCTTCGACAATGTTTCGTCGGATTGCTCGACGGAACGGAGCAGGCAGTCAAGATACCAGATGATCCATTCAGTAATCTCGCAATCTCCCTTCTGTGTTTTCTCCAATATGTCGTAATACTGTTTTTTATCCTTGTTTATCTGATGTGAGATACTGAAAAAACGCATCTTTGAGTTTTCGGCCTGTGAAAGTGCCATATCAGCAATGGCTCGTCCGATTCGTCCGTTTCCGTCATCGAAAGGATGGATGCAGACAAACCACAAATGGGCTATCGCCGATTTTACATAGCCGTTATGTGAATCTGAATTGAACCAGTCCAAAAACCGATTCATTTCTTCGTCTATTCTTTCAGGAGCAGGCGCTACATAATGTATCTTTTCCCGACCGAACATTCCAGAAATAACTTTCATCTCTCCACTGCGGTATCGGGCTACATCTATTTTCGTTGGACCGCTCCATCCGGTAGGAAACAGGCAGTTGTGCCAGCCGAAGAGTCTTTTATGGGTAAGCGGACTGTTGAAATTGACGGTTGCGTCAAGTGCCATTTCCACTACTCTGTCTATATATCGTGAGGATTCGGTCGGATTCGGTAGTTGTACTCCGAGTTTGCGGGCTACAGATGAACGTACCTGCTCATTGTTCAATTCCACTCCTTCAATTTCTGATGATGCAATGATGTCATGAGAGATGGATTCAACTACGGCAGACATCTTGTCGTTAAAACCTATTACACTAAGGCGTCCCATCAGATAACCGACAGCTTTGTTTACCTTGTTCAGCTTCTCACCGACAAGTTCCTTGTTCCACGAAAAAGAAGGCCATTCTTTATGTTCATGTATATACATAGGCATCACTGTTTTCTGCAAATATACGGTTTTGCGGATAATTAACCGCAAATTTTGCGTCTTATTATCCGCATGAAATAGTGAAATCAATATTTATCAGCATTTTAGATATGACTTATGATTACCATTCATCATGCAGATAATCATTGACTTTTCAGATTGGAACAGCCTGCTTATTATATACTCACGTAATTGTTGGGCCGGATAAGTATTAATCTGAAAGGCAAGCGCAAATATCATTTCCAAGTTATAGACTACCTGATACCCCTCTTTTAACGGAATACGTTGTTCTGCGGTGAATGGTTGCAATATTCCAAGTTTATATATTCTTCTTTTCGCAGCCCTTAAAGTAGGTGCAATCACATTGAACAAGCCGACAAGTTCGGCTTCGTCCATACGAATCTTATCAGGATGGACAGCAGGAATAACAATCCTGCCGTCTTCCGTTATATGGATAATTTCTCTTTTCATAAGCTACTGGCAATTTGAAAGTACATCCCTAACATTATTCATATCTTTCAGAATGGAACTGTCGAGTACCCTTGCATAGTGTTGCGTCATCTTGATATTGGAGTGACCGAGCATTTTGGCTACATTCTCAATGCTTACCCCATTGGCCAAACAGACAGATGTGGCGTACGAGTGGCGGGCGGTGTGTGTAGTCAGGTTCTTCTTTATCAGACACAGGTCGGCAATCTCTTTCAGGTAGCTGTTCATCTTCTGATTGCAGGGAACTGGCAGCAATACTCCTTTCTTTTTGCAGGCAGGATAATCTGCATATTTTCTCAGGATTTCCAAAGGAATATCCAGTAGCGGAATGTTACACATGTTCTTTGTTTTCTGACGTGGCTTCCTGATCCACAGGTTTCCGTTATTGTCTTTTACGATATGCTCAGGGGAAAGTTGTTGCACGTCGATGAAAGCCAGACCGGTAAAGGCGGCGAAAATAAAAACATCACGGACTACGGTGATTCGTTCCAGAGGAAACTCCTTGTGGTAGATGGTCAGCAGTTCATCCATAGTAAGAAACTCACGGATTACTTCTTTTTCGTGGAACTTGATACCGATAAACGGGTCTTTGGCTATCCATTCATTGGCCAGTGCCAGATTGGTAATCTTCTTCAGACATTTCATATAACGGATGACGGTATTCTGCTGACATTCCTTTTCAGTCTTCAAATAAAATTCAAAGGCACGTACCAGCTCACCGTTGACTTCCGCCAGCGGCAGATCATCCTTTCCGTATTTCTGTCTGATAAGTTCGGCAAGGTAGCGCTTGCAGCTTTCATAACGGCGAACGGTAATCAGGGCGTAGTCTTTACCGACCAAGGCACGGCATTGATCATTGTGCTCCTGCATGGTACCGATGAGAGTGCGTACCGCTTCCGGTTCTTTGTCCTGTCCGAAAAATATTTCCTGTAACAGACGTGCCGTTATAGGCTGGTTCTGTTCTTCCAGCTCACAAAAAATCTGATGTAATTTGATTCTCGCATTTTCGATATAGGCATTCAGATCACATGACTTGCGGCTTCTGCCTCTGGCGGATTCCTTAGCCTGACTCCAGAGAGACGGGTCAATGCTTTTGCGGATGTTGTTTTCAACTCGCGTACCATCTACAGTGATACGCATACAAACGGATGCTTCTCCGTTTTTCAGCAGCTTGGTCTTCTTCAAGAAGAAAAGCACATTGAATGAACTTCTTTTCATTTTCCTACAGTTTTTAGTTTGGACAAAAGTAGGAAACCGACCACGTTTTCTTGATACGCAAAACATTGCAAATCAGCGAGAAAGACTCTAATTCGGTGGAGATTTTTGCTCCACCTTTTATCTCCACCTTTTGCTCCACCTCAAACGGTAATATTTTGCCGTTTTTTGCGTGCTTAGGGAAAACAAAAAATCCCGATTTCACTTGGAAATCAGGATTTTACTGTCTTTTGCTTTTCTTCAAAGTGGTGCCACCAGGAATCGAACCGGGGACACAAGGATTTTCAGTCCTTTGCTCTACCAACTGAGCTATGGCACCATGTTTATCTCTTTTGCGGTTGCAAAGGTAGTGAAACTTTTGGACTATGCAATAGCTTTCATAATAAAAAACGCTGATAATTGGCTATATGGCTAATTATCAGCGTTTATGATTTGAGAAAAAATACTGAAAAAGTTTTATAGTTATGCTTTTTCCGCTTCTTCTTCCTTCAAAGGATTCCATCCTTGTGCTTTGAGTTCAAACTCTTGACCGTCACGGGTAATTAGGGCGCAGCCTAATTCCGGTTTGGTGATATGGCCAATCAGCTTGACGCCTTCCATTTCGGCAACCTTTTCATGGTCGGCAATGGGGACGGTGAACAATAACTCATAATCCTCGCCTCCGTTCAGTGCACAAGTGCTCAGGTTCATATTGAATTCTTCTGCCATTACAGCCGTCTGATAGTCGATAGGAATATGTTCTTCGTAAACTCGGCAACCCACTTTGCTTTGGGTACAAATATGCAGTAATTCCGAAGAAAGTCCGTCCGATATATCCATCATGGAGGTGGGTTGTATACCTTCTTCTGCCAGTTTCTGAATGATGTCACGGCGTGCTTCGGGCTTCAGTTGACGTTCCAGAAGATACTCCTTCCCCGAGAAGTCCGGTTGCAAGTCTTTGTCACCTCCTTTGAGCACCGCCTTTTCGCGTTCCAAAAGCTGTAGTCCCATGTAGGCGGCACCCAAGTCGCCGCTGACGCAAATCAGGTCGGTTTCGCGGGCACCATTGCGGTAGACCACTTTTCCTTTCTCACCCTCGCCTATGCAGGTGATGCTGATGGTAAGCCCAGTATAGGAAGCGGAGGTGTCTCCTCCCACGATGTCAACATCATATTCTTCGCAAGCCAAACGGATGCCGGCATAGAGTTCCTCCATGTCTTCTATACTGAAACGCTTGGATATACCCAAGGAAACGGTAATCTGCTTCGGTGTGCCGTTCATGGCATAGATATCGGAGAAATTGACTACGGCCGATTTATACCCCAAATGCTTGAGCGGTACATACACAAGGTCGAAGTGGACGCCTTCCATTAGCAAGTCGGTGGTAACGAGCACTTCCTTTTCGGCCGGGTAGGAGAGGACGGCGGCATCATCTCCGACACCATATCGGCTCGACTCATTCTTTAGTTCAATGCCTTCGGTGAGGTGACGGATGAGGCCGAATTCACCGAGGGTAGCTATTTCTGTTCTCATGCTTTCTTATGCTCTATTAATCAATTCACGCATAATCTCTGTCATTCTCGGTTGTGCCTCGTCTGCAGCTTTCTGCACTTCTTCGTGAGAAACTTCTACGATTTTACCTTCTACCCCCAAGTCTGTAATGACAGATACGCCGAACACTTTGATTCCGCAATGATTTGCCACGATGACTTCCGGCACGGTGGACATGCCCACTGCATCGGCACCCAGAATATGGAACATCTTGTATTCCGCAGGTGTTTCGAATGTGGGACCTTGCGTACCGATATAGACACCGTGCTGAACCTTGATGCCCTTTTCTGCTGCAATGGCGTCGGCCTTACGAATCAGCTCTTTGTCATAGGCCTCGCTCATATCCGGGAAACGAGGGCCGTAAGGTATGTTTTTGCCACGCAATGGATGTTCGGGGAAGTAGTTTATATGGTCGGTGATAATCATCAGGTCGCCGATCGCAAAATCCGGATTTGTGCCGCCACTGGCATTGGAAACGAACAAGGTCTTGATACCCAGTTCGCGCATTACACGTACCGGGAAGGTTACTTCCTTCATGGAATAGCCCTCGTAAAAATGGAAACGTCCCTGCATCGCCATGATGTCTTTATGGCCCAGTTTGCCGAAGATAAGTTTTCCGCTGTGTCCCTCTACGGTAGAGACGGGGAAGTTGGGGATTTCTTCGTACCTTATCTCATACTTTTCAGTGATTTCACCGGCAAGACTGCCGAGGCCGGTACCGAGGATGATTGCTGTCTCAGGCTGGGTGTGCATCTTTCCCTTCAGAAAGGCTGCTGTTTCTTGAATGCGCTCTAACATAGCCAATAATGTTTTGGTTAAATATATATTGTTGATTTTGTAAAATTTCTATTTCTATCGGCAGCACGTAGATGTACGGCTTTAGTGTTTCGTCCAGTGCGGGATGGAGTTTCAGCCTTGCCGCATCTTTCTCCGTGGTGATTATCAGTCTTTTCCACTCTTCCAGGTGCAGGAATTGTTCCTTTATTTGCAATAAATCCTTGGGAGTAAAGTCATGATGGTCATCAAATGACAGCAATTTGACGTGTGGCGTGTAAGATTCCACTTCTTTCTGTAAGGGGGCGGGGGAGGCGATGCCTGTCACCAGCAGTACTTGCTCGTCTCTGGTGAGGGAGGAGAGCACTTTCCGGCTGTTCGTTTTCTCGGGAAATAGCGGTGTCAACATTCCATAGCGGAATCTGGAGAAATACAGTTGTTGGTATGGATAGAGGTGGAGCCGTTTAGCTATGATGTTGAAGTCTATCGGCTTGATATCATCCGGACATTTGGTGACGATGACCATCTGTGCCCGGTTTTTACCGCTTGAAGGTTCGCGGAGTCTTCCGGCAGGGAGCAAGGCATCATCGCACAGTAACCGGTGAAAATCAGTTAGTAGAATGTTCAGCCCAGCTTTTACATGGCGATGTTGGAAGGCATCGTCCAGGATGATGGCTTCTACAGTGGGATTTTCCAGTTTCAGCAGTTGCTCAATGCCGTGGCAACGGTTTTCGTCTACCGCTACCCGTGCATTGGGGAATTTATTTTTAATTTGATACGGCTCGTCACCTATTTGGCGTACATTGCTCTTGTCATCGGCCAATACATAGCCTCGGCTTTTACGCTTGTAACCCCGACTGAGGGTGGCTACATTTACTCCGTTTTTTTGTAATAGCTTTATCAGATATTCGGTATGTGGCGTCTTGCCAGTTCCGCCCACAGCAAGATTGCCCACGCATATTACTGGAACGTCAAAACTCTTTGACCGGAGCCAGCCCCAGTCAAAGAGTTTATTTCGCAAGCATACCCCTATCCCATAAAGCCATGATAGGGGATATAGCCAATGATATATCTTGATAAAGTTTTCCTCCATTTATTGAATATTCAGTTCAAAGGGTACACGTGCTTGTATACGGTCACATTTGTCAAAATTCTCCAGGACGCTGAACTGCTGGTATATCTCGCCCATTGTGCCTTTCAGCATACGTGCTTTGATGTAGTTACCCGGATTGGTGTTCATCAGACTTTCAAAGAAACTTTCCTTTTTCGGATAGCTCATCACGGTATAGGCATCTACTCCGGCCTTTGCAATGGCAATGTCCAAAGCTTTGTCCAAACCACCCAATTCGTCGACTAGTCCTAGTTCCTTGGCCTTGCTTCCGGTCCATACACGGCCTTGGGCAATTTTATCCAGGTCTTCCTTGCTGATGCCTCGGCCATCGGAGCAGCGGGTGAGGAAGAGGTCATATCCGTTGTTCACATACATTTGCATCAGCCCTTTTTCTCCGTCATTCATCGGGCGTGTCAGCATGCCGAAGTCTGCGTATTTATTGGTTTTCACTACATCAAAATTTACCCCGATTTTATCAGTCAGCCCCTTTGCGTTGGGGAACATGCCGAAGATGCCGATAGAACCCGTCAGTGTGGTAGGCTCGGCCACGATGGTGTCTGCATTACAAGAAATGTAGTAACCTCCTGAAGCTGCATAGTCACCCATGGAAACAATGACTGGTTTCTCTTTCTTCAATTCGCTGACGGCATACCATATCTGTTCTGAACCATAGGCGCTTCCGCCCGGTGAGTTTACGCGTAATACTACAGCTTTTACATCTTCGTCATCTTTCAGCTTGCGCAGGTCTTTAATCACCTTTTTAGAGTCGATGCCTTCTTCGCTGGAGGCAGAAGATGAACCACCGTCAATTTCTCCATAGGCATAGTATACGGCAATCACATTTCCACTTTTGTCTTTGGGAACGTTCTTCTTTACGTTAATCATGTCCTGCAAACCAAGTACGGGCATGCGGTCGTCTTTGTCGATGCCTACCATCGCTTTCAGGTAGTTGCGCACATCATTCTTATATATTAATGTATCGACCAGTCCGCATTGCACACTTTCTTCTGCGGGATAGAACATCAACATGCGGTCGGCAATGGCGTTCAGTGAGTCTACAGATATTTTGCGTGATTCTGCAACATCATTGGTCACTTGTCCCCAGATGGAGGTCAGGTAAGCGTCGATTTGTTCACGGTTGGCAGGGCTCATTTCGGTAGAGATGAAAGGCTCTACAGCCGATTTGTAGGTACCTACTTTGAATATCTGCATTTCTACTCCGATTTTGGCCAGCAAATCCTTGAAGAACATGGGGGTAGCGGCCAAGCCCCTCCACTCGACCATACCTTGCGGGTTCAGCAACACCTTGTCGGCTACACTTGACAGATAATAAAGACCTTGGGAATAGCTGTCACCATAAGCCACGATGAATTTTCCCGATTCCTTGAAATCCTTCAATGCATTGCGTATTTCTTCGCGTGAAGCAAATCCTGCACCCAGCGAAGTCGCTTCTATATAGATACCTTTAATGTCGTCATTCTCTTTTGCTTTTTTGATAGAAGAGAGGATATCATCCAGGCCATAAGTCTTATAATTGTCTCCCATAAGGGCATCGAACGGATTGTCTTGGCTGCGTTCAGCCAGTGCACCATTCAAATCCAGCATCATAATGGAGTTTTTGCGTACTTGCGTTTCTGATTCCGAAGATGATACCATGCTGAAAACCACCAGAATACTGATGAAAACTAAAACAACGACTGATACGATGATGCCGGTAATGGTGGCAAACGTAAATTTCAGAAAATCTTTCATTGCACTTTATTGTTTTTAGTATGCTAACTTTTAAAAGCTAACAAAGATAAATAATTAGGTTGATATTTACCCTATCTGTCGCTGAGTTTTTCGGTTTGTCACAGTATTGTGGGAGATTTCATTCTCTTTTCTTTTATCTTTGGAGTATTTCATTTCGTTCTTTATGGATAGTTAGTTTCTAAAATGCCAGATATAATTGCTATCTCTTTACTTTCTGAGTCTGTTTCTCTAAAAACTAGTCTTTCCACAGCAATGTTCTTTTCTTACCACAGCTGTGGAAAGAAAGAAACGCGGGTGTGGTAAGAAAGAAACATATCTGTGGTGAGAAAAGTTGTTCAGTAGTTCTCGTTTAGTATCCGGGCTTTCCGGATGTAGC
>OHUC01000148.1_pt1 | contig 29228 bp, 25 predicted proteins | sample 1579121 | NCBI WGS metagenome assembly OHUC01 (sample SAMEA3879555, study PRJEB24766) | human gut metagenome | biome: human-associated habitat; feature: feces | place: USA | collected 1985/1987
AAGCAGACCCTTGCACTTCTGGACGCACTGGTGGACTGGCAGAAGGAGGACAAGCTGTTTGAGAACCAGCAGCTGTTTTTAACGCCCATTGTACGCAATGGCCGCAAGGCCACCGTGGGCTACCAGCCCGATGTGTGGAAGACATGGGAATAAGGAATGCGCTTTTCACAAAAAAACCACGGGCATAGTTTTGCACAATGGGCCGGTATGTGGTATACTGGACACTGTAGCATTTGAGAACCCTGGGAGATAAAACAACTATGAAACATTATATTACCCCTGAAGAACATGCCCGGATGCAGCGCCGCCGCGGGCGGCAGGCACTGGGCCTTCTGGTTGCCATTCTGGTGATCGTGGGCTTTGTTACCGTGCTGCGGGCCGGTGTGGGCGCGGTGGCGAACCTGTTCGATGATACCGCCCAAAAGCAGGAATATGAAGATAAGCTGGAAGGGCTTGTGCTGTTTGACCCCATGCCATTTGACGGCATTGAGAACATCGACGACCTGACTCTGCGCGAAGCTGCGGTGTGGGGCTGCATCTATAATATTCAGGAAACGCAGGGCGGCTTTGACAACTACAATACCGACCCCGACACCGAACAGCTGCTGCTGCCCTCGGTGGATGTGGATGCCTATCTGGCAAAGCTGGTGGGCCCCAGCTTCAAGCTGACCCACAAGAGCTTTGAGATGGACGACATGACTGTCGAGTTCGATGAGACGACCCAGTGCTATAAGATCCCCGTCACCGGCAGCGTGGGCACCTTCCGCGCTACCGTCACCAGACTGTTCAAGAAGGACGGCCTGCTCCACGTTACCGTGGGCTATATCCCCACCCAGAGCAGTGATGACAGCATCCTGAACACCTCGTCCGACACGCCCACCAAGTATATGGATTACCTGTTCAGCCGCCAGAGCGGCAGCTGGTACCTGACCGGCCTGACCGACAGCGAGACCAAGCCCGAATCTGCCGACAGTGCAGCCTCTGCCGCGGAGCCTGCCCCGCTGGCTGAGAGCGAGGTCAACGATGCTATCCTTGCAACCGCAGGCGATTCTGCCGCCGCCAGCGCCGTTGCTGAGGAGGCTGCCCCGGTGGAAGAGGCGGCGGAGAGCACCCCGGCGGAGAGTACCGAGGCTTCCTCTGAGAGCCCGGCGGCATAACCGAAAACCGAAATCTGACAGAACACCCCTGCACGGAATGTGTGAAGCATTCCACGCAGGGGTGTTTTTGTTTCCTGATTATTTCAGATCGAACCTGACCACGACCAGACGATACCACAGGTAGGGCACCATGTTCCAGATCATCCACAGCTCCATGAGGATATAGTTGGGCAGGTCCTTCAGGCGGAAGGGGCGCTTGCCGAGCCGTCCCTCTTTGAGCAGGGCAAAGGCTTCGTGCATTCCCTTGTCCCAGGCTTCGCCAAAGCCCTGCTTGTGGAACTTGTAGCACTTGAGCAGATAGCCCAGCGCCAGCGGGAGAAAGTTCAGGATGAGCATGAGCAGCGGCTCGTTCTTGAGGGGGAGCAGGATGCTGTTCCGGCCGCTCTGCTGGCTCTTGAAGGCGTTGTACTTCACCGCGCCGGTGCTGGCACCGCAGATGTGGTAGCATTTTGCGGTGGGGCAGAGGACACACTTGTAGCCTGCGTTGTTGGCACGCCAGCTCAGGTCCACATCCTCAAAGTAGGCGAAGAAGTTCTCGTCAAAGGTGCCGATCTCCTCCAGAATGCTCTTGCGGTAGAGCGCCGCGCCGCCGCAGGCCGAGAAGATGCGCCTCTGTTTGGTGTAGCGGCTGGCCCGGCGGCCGTCGCCGGTCTTGCAGGCAAAGCCCATCCAGGTGACGTAATCACCGGCATCGTCGGCCAGCTCCCGTTCAAAGTGGCGGAGCATCAGGCTCTGCACGGCAAAAATTTTGGGATCGGTCTCGGCGGTGCGGATGAGCTCGGCCAGCCAGTTCGGCTCGGCAAAGGCATCGTTGTTGAACATGACCACATACTCGCCCTTGGCCCGGGCAATGCCCTGATTCACGGCGTGGGAGAAGCCGGTGTTGGTGCCGTTTTCGATCAGGGTGAAGTTGGGGCGGCCGCAGTAGCTGCGGGCCTGCTCCAGACTTTCATCGGTGGAACCGTTGTCCACGATGATGAGCTCAAAATCCTGCTCTGTCTGGGCATAGACCGACTCGATGGAGTCCTTGAGCCAGCCTTTGCCATTGATGTTGGGGATGACGATGGTTGCTTTCATATATAAATGCTCCTGAAAATTCAACTTCAGAGCAGATTATACCATAATTGCGTTGAAAAAGAAACCGGCAGTTGAGAGAAGGCGTGGGAAGCACGATGAAAAACTTTTCCAGACTTTTGTAGCAAATAACCAACCACTTCACTGTACGATTGTGCAATCTGCCTTTGAATTGTGACCAAAGCGTGTAAATATTGAGAAAATGGCTGCAAAACTGTTTACAAAAGAGTAACAGAATGATATACTTTACACCAGTGAATGAAACGCTCTTTTGTGAAGAAAGGATACTGACGTGGAAACAGCCAAGCACTTTGGAAGCAAACTTCGGAAAACTCTCGCTGCCCTGCTTGCAACGATGGCCCTGATGGCCGTGCTGCTCCCCGGGGCACTGGCCGTGGACCTGAACGTTGATGTTGGGTTCTACTTTAAACAGAGCCGGGGCGGCACCTGCACCCTGGCCTCTGCCGCAATGATGCTTCGCCGCCGGGCCTATCTGGATGGGATGGACAGCTGGGTGGATGTGACCGAAAACGGCATCAAGAGCACGGCCTGGTCGGGCGGGCTCTCCCACAGCTTTACATACAACGATATGCATGTGGGTTATGCGACCCTGCCCTCGGGTAAGGCGACCAAGACGGGAGCGCTGGTCTCCATTCTGGCAGAGCATCCGGAGGGTATCGTGCTGTACGACCGCACCAGACCCCATGCCGTGCTCCTGACGGACTACACCGATGGCGTGTTCTACTGTTCCGATCCTTCCAACGGGGTTGCCTCCGGCCGTGTGCCGCTGTCTGCCGCCAGCATCTCCATTGGCGGCGCGTCCTGCTACTGGTACATCACCGAGGATGGCAATGACGATGGTCTGGAGCTTCTGGAAGAGGCTGTGCAGGCGGAGGAAGCCGCCGCGGAAACTGAGACTGCGGCAGAGACTGAAGTCGCTGCTGGCGAGGAAAGCAGCAGTCAGGATTGGTGGACGAGCCTGTTTGGCTGAATATTGATCTTCTGGGCGGCTGGCCGTTGGGTCAGCTGCCTTTTTTGTTAGCATCCTCACCCTCTCAGGCCGCTTCGCGTCCAGCTCTCCCAAAGGGAGAGCTCTTGACAAAACCGCAAACCTTGCATTTACTGCCAAGGCCTCCCACTTTGGGGGAGGTGGCATCGCGTAAGCGATGACGGAGAGGGTGAGCCCGTTCACCTCCGCAGCTCTGTCCCCGGGAAATAGTGCGCCAGAATTTCCTCCGCGCTCTGTCCCTGTTCGGCCAGCGCCTTGGCACCCCACTGGCTCAGACCCACACCGTGGCCATAGCCCTTGGTGGTGAGGAGAAAGCTGCCCTCCTGATACTGCACCGTGAAGCAGGCGCTCCGCAGGCCAAGCGCTTTGCGCAGGGCCGGGCCGGTGACGCTTTGCCCACAGACGGGCAGGGAGGCTACATAGCCCGAAGGGGTGAGCGCGGCCTCTCCGAACCAGCTGGCAGGTGCGGCAGGGTCAGGGAGAAGCCCCAGCCCGGCGAGAGCCTGCTGCATCTGTTCGGCGGTGAATTGGACGGTATAAAGGTAGTTGTCCGCATTGAGGTCGGTGGAGCTGTCCACGGCCACAAGATAGGGAAGGGCAGTGCCCCAGACGTTTTCGCTGGCTTCAGTCATGCCGTTGGAGATGGCAAAGTAGCTTGCCCCGGCGGGGGCGCTGCCATAGTAGAGCACATCGGTCAGCACACTGTCCACCAGCGCCGAGAGGCGGGCATAGTTCTCCTCATAGGCGGTGCCCCAGTAGCTGCGGAGGACTGCATCTGTTAAGTATCCCTGCCGCCGGACGGGGTCCACGCTCAGCCAGCCGGAAGCCGGTTCGGCGGCATGGTCGCGGCAGTAGAGGGCATAGCTGTGGGCCGCGATGGCCTGCGCCTTGAGCGCCTCGTCCGGCCAGCTGATGGGCATTTCCGCTGCCACGGCACCGATCAGATATTCCCGCCGGGGCACCGAGACCACGGCCCCGGCGCTCTGGTCGGCCAGCAGAAAGCTCTCGCTGTCCTGATCGAAGGGCGGCACGGCGGCGCTGTCCGGGGCGGCTTCCGAAGCCGCAGTGTCCGGCAGGGGAGCGGAAGAAGCCCCCTGGGCCGGGCCGAACACCGCCAGTGTCAGCCGGTAACCGGCGATCGGCAGGAGTGTACCCAGCACCAGCAGCAGGGTGCAGAGGAGAAAGAATGTCTTTTTCATCGTAGTTTTCCCTCCCGGACAGGCATTTTTCTGGGCATAGTGTACCAGCCCGGCGGGGTGAAAAAGCGCACATTTCATCCAAGACTTGAATTTAGTTCACAAAAGCGCTATCATAAGGGTGTGCCATCATGGTGGATGGCCGGAAAGTATATAAGAAAGAAATAAGAGAAAGGGGAAATTCGCGCATGAACTATACCCATGCAGAAGTAGCGTCGCTGGACCCGCAGACCATGCGGACGCTGTGTGAAGAGTATCTGGCAAACAACTACATCGACCCGGAGACGAGTGAGCGTCTCGGGGTCAAGCGCGGCCTGCGCAACCCGGATGGCACCGGTGTGCTGGCAGGCCTGACCAATGTCTGTGACGTTGTGGGCTACAAAAAGGATCAGGAAGGGCATGTCATTCCCATTCCGGGCCGTCTGATCTACCGCGGTGTGGACATCAACGAGATCGTGAACGAGGCCTACCGCAACGACCGCTTTGTGTTTGAAGAGGTCATCTGGCTGCTGCTGTTCGGCAGCTTGCCCACCCAGGAGCAGCTGGACGATTTCTGTGAGCTGCTGGCAGAGCACCGTGCCCTGCCCGATGGCTTTATGGATACCATGAATGCTCCTTCGCCCAATATTATGAACAAGATGCAGCGGTGCGTGCTGGGCCTGTATTCCTACGACGAGCATGCCGAGGATCTGACGCTGGAGAATATCCTGAACCAGAGCATCAACTTGATCGCCAGCATGCCCACCATGATGGTGAACGCTTACCAGATGAAGCGCCGCTATTATGACAAGCAGAGCATGTTCTTCCACATGCCCAAGCCCGGCCAGAGCACCGCGGAGCACATCCTGAGCACCTACCGCCCGGACCAGAAGTTTACCCACGAGGAAGCCAAGCTGCTGGATATGTGCCTGCTGGTCCACGCTGACCACGGCGGCGGCAACTGCTCCACCTTTACCGCCCGTGTGCTGTCCTCCTCGGGTACCGATACCTACTCGGCCATTGCAGCCGCCATTGGCGCGCTGAAGGGCCCCAAGCACGGCGGTGCCAACCTGATGGTCAACCGTCAGCTGCAGGATATCCTCAAGCATGTGGAGCACCCGGAGGATGACGACGAGGTGCGCGAGTATCTGCGCCGCATCCTGCGTAAGCAGGCGGGCGACGGCTCCGGCCTGATCTACGGCATGGGCCATGCGGTCTATACCATGAGCGATCCCCGTGAGGTCATCCTGAAGGAGCGCGCCAGGCACTTGGCCTACGAGAAGGGCTTTGAGGAAGAGTATAACATGCTGTGCAGCATCGAGCGGCTGGCTCCCGATATCTTTGCCGAGGAGAAGGGCAGCAGCAAGCCGGTGTGCGCCAATGTGGACCTGTTCAGCGGCCTGATCTACAACATGCTGGGCATCTCTGAGGATATCTACACCCCGCTGTTCGCCATTGCCCGTGTGCCGGGTTGGTGCGCACACCGGGTGGAGGAAGTCATTTTTGCCAACCGGATCATCCGGCCCGCCTATAAGTATCTGGGCGTGCGCCAGAAATATAAACCGATCGAGGAACGCTGATGAACGCTTTATTTGTGCTGATTTTCACCTGTGGTGGTGCCCTTGCCATTGGGCGCGGGCTTGATCTTGCCCTGTGGACGGACTGGAACACCGGCCTGTGCACGGCGGGCTCTGTCTGGCTGCGGTACGGCGGCCTGTGGGCAGCGCTGGTCGTTGGCATCATTGCCGCCCGGAAGCTGGCCCGCCAGCCCCTTGTTCTGCGCAGTGCCTGCAGGCCGGTGGGAGTTACATCGGTGCTGGGCGGCGTGTGTGTCGGCCTGGCCGGTGCGGTGCGTCTGGCAGTGGGCATGACCGGCGTTGGTGCGCTGGTGCGTGCCGTGCTGGAGCTGGTGTGCGCTGTCTGGCTGATCCGGCTGGGCCGCAGCTGGACGCATAAGGGAGAATACCGTCTGCCCGGCCGGAGCATGACCCCGGCGGTGCTTGGCACGGCGGTGTTCTACTGGGGGGTGCTGAGCCGCTTTATGGAGAACAGCTCCAGCTGGCACCGGGTGGAACCGACTGCCATGGTCTGGCAGATGCTGGCCGCGCTGGTGTTTCTTTCGGCGATGATCCGCGCCCTCTGGCTGCCGGAAACGTCCAACGGCTGCCAGCTGTGCGAGGCCGGGATCTGCACGTTCCTGCTCTGCTTCTGCTGGGAGCTGCCCCGGGTGCTGGTGCTGCTGTTCCATGGCATCACGGCAGCTGACCTGCCCGAGGTGCTGTTTGGCTTTGGCATGTGCTGCATCGGTGCGCTGGGGCTTTTCACTGTGGCGCGGGTGGCAGGAAGTGACGGAAGGCCTGCAATACCCCGACACGCCGTTGGTTGAATTGCTGAAAAGATTCCCATAAAAGCTGTGAAAATCGTTCAAAAACAAAAAAGTGTGAAATTACCTTGTTAATTTTTTGGCGGGCACTTGAAGGTTTCCGCAATTTGGTCTATAATAAAGCTACCGTGATTATTATCCGATAAAAGGGTAAGAACATTTAGGAGGTACTATTAACATGGCTGTTAGAGTTGCTATCAATGGTTTTGGTCGTATTGGCCGTCTGGCTTTCCGTCAGATGTTTGATGCTGAGGGTTACGAGGTCGTTGCAATCAACGACCTGACCAGCCCCAAGATGCTGGCTCACCTGCTGAAGTACGATACCGCTCAGGGTTCCTTCTGCGGCAAGATCGGCGAAGGCAAGCACACTGTCGAGGCTACCGAGGATTCCATCATCGTCGACGGCAAGGAGATCAAGATCTATGCTGTTAAGGACGCAAAGGATGCTCCTTGGGGCGAACTGAACGTTGATGTCGTTCTGGAGTGCACCGGCTTCTACACCAGCAAGGAGAAGAGCATGGCTCACATCCAGGCTGGCGCAAAGAAGGTCGTTATCTCTGCTCCCGCAGGCAACGACCTGAAGACCATCGTCTTCTCCGTCAACGAGAAGACTCTGACCGCTGAGGATCAGGTCATCTCTGCTGCTTCCTGCACCACCAACTGCCTGGCTCCCATGGCTGACACCCTGAACAAGACCTACCCCATCGTTTCCGGCATCATGACCACTGTTCATGCTTACACCGGCGACCAGATGATCCTGGATGGTCCTCAGCGCAAGGGCGACCTGCGCCGTGCTCGTGCTGGCGCACAGAACATTGTTCCCAACAGCACCGGCGCTGCTAAGGCTATCGGCCTGGTCATCCCCGAGCTGAACGGCAAGCTGATCGGCTCTGCTCAGCGTGTGCCCGTTCCCACCGGTTCTACCACCATCCTGGTTGCCGTTGTCAAGGGCAAGGATGTCACCAAGGAGTCCATCAATGCTGCTATGAAGGCTGCTACCTCTGAGTCCTTCGGCTACAACGAGGATCCGATCGTTTCTTCCGATGTCATCGGCATGCGTTACGGCTCTCTGTTCGACGCTACCCAGACCATGGTCGCTAAGATCGACGACGACACCTATCAGGTTCAGGTCGTGTCCTGGTACGACAACGAGAACTCCTACACCTCTCAGATGGTCCGTACCATTAAGTACTTCGCTGAGAACTGCTGATCGGAGTTTCTCCTGAGCTGAATAAAGCTTGACTGCGCCCTTTCTCTTGTGTGATGCGAGAGAAAGGGCGCTTTTTGCTGACCATTTTGGATGCGATAAGGCGCTTTCGTAAAATGGCGCGATCCATTTGTAGTGATCCGACAAAAGCAGCGCGCATTCGATCTCCATCTATTGCAACCCTTCTCCCGATATGATAAAATGGTAAAAATAAATGGAGACAACGAAACAGTATGATTACGAAACGTGAAAAACTGCAGTATGGATACCTGTTTCTGATTGATCTGCTCTCTCTGGTTCTCAGCATTGGGCTGGCGTGGGGGCTGACCGCAGGTGTTCTGCACAAGATGGGGGACTTCCAGCTGGACGATCTGGTAGAAGCCTGTTTTTTATTGCTGCTGGCCTATATTCTGACCTTTTTTACATTTGATCAGAGCGAGAATATCGTGAACCGCACGCCGGTCCGTGAAGTTGAGATTGCGGTGCGGTTCAATTTTTTGCTGACTCTCATTGATGCGGCCTGCCTGGCGCTGACCAAGGCCCCCATGCTGCACTCCCGCTATTTTCTGGTGTTTGTGCCCGTCATCGATGTCTTTGTGATGACGGGCGCTCATGCTGTCCTCAAAAAGATGCTGGTGCGCTCCCGCTATACCAAGGGGATCCAGAGCCTTGTGGGGGTGGTGACCACGCAGGAGAACGCAAGCCCTATTCTGGAAGAATTGAAAAAGGACTGGTCCAAGCGTGTGACCGGCCTTGCCATTCTGGAAGCTGCCCCGGGGCAGCTTCACACTGAGATCGATGGGGTGAAGATCGAAGCGAACTTCGATAATTTCATGGACTGGCTGCGGCAGGCAGCGCTGGATGAAGTGTATCTGGATATTGCGCAGGAGAGCGAGGAAAACATGCTGCCCTACCTCGAGGAGATGGAGAGCATGGGCCTGACGGTCCATTTTCGCCTGCCGGTGCTGGATCGGATCGAAAAAGCCTGCTGCGATGAGACCAGTGCGGTGCGCATCAGCCGGGAACTGAGCCGCTGTGCGGGCGGCAATGTTGTGACGATGGGCACGGTGGAACTCAAGCTGCGGGATCAGGTACTGAAGCGGACCATGGATATCGTGGGCGGCATCGTGGGGTGCATCATCAGCATCCCCATCATTGCGTTGGTGGCCATCCCGCTCAAACTGGAAAGCCCCGGCCCGCTGATCTTCAAGCAGCGCCGGGTGGGTCGGAATGGACGTGTGTTCTACATCCACAAGCTGCGCAGCATGTATGTGGACGCGGAGGCACGCAAAAAGGAGCTGATGGCCCAGAACGAAATGAACGGCCTGATGTTCAAGATGGAGGATGACCCCCGGATCACCCGGGTGGGCCGCTTCATCCGTCGCACCAGCATCGATGAGCTGCCGCAGTTTTTTGACGTTGTGCGGGGTTCCATGAGCCTGGTGGGTACCCGCCCGCCCACGCTGGATGAGTATCGGCAGTACGAGAGCCATCACAAGCGCCGCCTTTCCATGAAGCCGGGAATTACCGGCCTGTGGCAGGTAAGCGGCCGCAGCGATATTGATGATTTTGAAGAAGTGGTCAAGCTGGATGTCCAGTACATCGACAACTGGTCCATCTGGATGGATATCTACCTGCTGTTCAGGACGGTGGGCGTTGTGTTTGACCGGAAAGGGGCAAAATGAATTATATTCTTTTTGGTGGATCTGGTTTTATCGGCACCCATCTCATTCATTTGCTGCTGAAGGAGTGCGTCAGACCCGGCGACGTGATCTACGACCTGGATCTTGTGATGCCCGGGGAAGAGGGTGTGGTGCCGGGCATTGTGGAAAAGAACGATGGAGTGCAGTATATCCGGCTGGATGTGCGCAAGCCCATCGATTTTGAGTTCGTTCCGACTCCGGAGGACGTGATCTTTGATCTGGCAGCGGTCCACCGCACCCCCGGCCACCCGGAAGAAGCCTATTTTGAAACAAATATCCGGGGCGCGGAAAATGTGACCGCGTTTGCGGAAAAATACGGCATCCGGAAGATCCTATTCACCAGCTCCATTGCACCCTATGGTGCGTCTGAGGACCTTAAGACGGAGGAGACTCTGCCAACTCCCAACACGCCGTATGGGATCAGCAAGCTGGTGGCAGAAAAGATCCACCAGATCTGGCAGGCCCGTGATCCGGCCCGGGAGCTGACCATCGTGCGGCCAGGCATCGTTTATGGCAAAGGGGAGCACGGCAACATGACCCGCCTGTACAGGGGGCAGAAGAAGGGCTACTTTTTTTATGCCGGCCGGAAGGACACCATCAAGGCGTGCATCTATGTCAAGGAGCTGGTGCGCTTCTTCAAGTACCGGATGCTGGATCATTCTTTCCCCGGAGCAGAGATCTATAACTGTACCTACGAGCCGGCTTATACCATTGAAGAAATCTGCGATGCAATGCAGAAGGCGACTGGCCTGCACCGCCATGTGCCGTTGGTGCCCGCCGGACTGCTGCTGTTTGCGGCGGGCATTCTGGGACCCATCGGGGGCAAAAAGGTGGGCATCCATCCCGCCCGTGTCCGGAAGCTGATGGTATCCACCAATGTCTGCGGCAGGAAGCTGGCCGCCACTGATTACAAGTTCCACTATACGCTGGAAGAGAGCTTCCGGGACTGGTTCGAGGATTGTGACCGCAAGGAGCTGGTATGACCATGGAGCAGAATGCACAGCCCATCCGTGTGGCTCAGATGATGACGGATATGAACTACGGCGGTGTGGAGATGGTGGTGATGAACTACTACCGCCACATAGACCGTTCCAGAGTTCAGTTTGATTTTTTCGCGCTGGAAGGTTCGACCCTGCCCCAGCGGGAAGAAATCGAACGGCTGGGCGGCCGGGTGTATGTGGTGCCAAAATATACCCACCTGCCGCAGTATGAACGGGAGATCGGGCGGCTGTTCCGTCAGAACGGATACCAGATCGTTCACTCCCACATGAACACCCTGAGCGTGCTTTCCCTCTGGGGGGCAAAGCGTGCAGGGGTGCCCAACCGGATCGCGCATAACCATTCTACGGTGGGCAGGGGAGAAGGGGCAAAAAATGTGATGAAGTACCTGCTCCGTCCCTTTGCCGCAGTGTATCCCACCCGGCTCTGTGCCTGCTCCAGAACGGCAGGCAGTTGGCTTTATGGTGAAAAGCCTTTCCGGGTGTTCAACAATGCCATTGAGCTCGACCGCTTTACTTATGATGCCGCCAAACGGAAAGCCGTCCGGCAGGAGCTTGGCCTGGGGGATGAACTGGTGCTGGGCCATGTCGGGCGGTTCTGCTATGCCAAAAATCACGAATTTCTGCTGGATGTAATGGCGGAGGTCTGCAAGCAACGGCCGGATGCCGTTTTACTGCTGATCGGAGAAGGGGAAAACGAGGCCGCTGCCCGCCGGAAAGCGGAGGCGCTGGGGCTGCAAAGGAATGTCCGCTTTCTGGGCCGCCAAAGCGATCCCGCAAAGTTTTATCAGGCCATGGATGCCTTTGTTCTGCCCTCGCGGTATGAGGGTCTTGGGATCGTGCTGATCGAAGCACAAGCGGCGGCATTGCCGGTCATCTGTTCCACGGAGGTGCCGCAGGAGGCTCAGGTCCTGCCCGAGATGCAGTACCTGAGCTTGCGGGAAAGCCCGGCAGTCTGGGCGGATGCGGCGATCCGGGCTGCAGAAAATGCCCGGCGGCGGGATACCTCTGTCGAGATGCGGGCAGGCGGCTTTGATATCGTCACCGAGGCGAAGAAGCTGGAAAAGTTTTACTTCGACCTGCTGAAATGAGGAGATAAGATGGACCCTTTGGTAAGCATCATCGTTCCTGTTTATAATGTAAAGCCATATCTGAGCCGCTGTGTGGACAGTCTATTGGGGCAGAGCTATCAGAACATGGAGCTGCTGCTGGTGGACGACGGCTCCACCGATGGCAGCGAGACCCTCTGTGATGAATATGCTGCACAGGATGCCCGGGTGCGGGTGCTCCACAAGAAAAATGGTGGTCTGTCCGATGCCCGCAACGCTGGTGTGGACGCAGCAAAGGGGGAATATCTCTCTTTTGTGGATGGCGATGACTGGGTGTCACCTTATTACATCGAGAACCTGTACCGGGCACTGGAGCAGGCGGGAGCGGATTTTTCAGCCAGCTGTTTTGAAGAGGTGTTCGAGGGCCAGCCGGTGCAGTCCGTGCCCACAGAGCGTCTGGAAGCATTCGAGATCCTGAGCCGGGAGGAATGCCTGCGCCGCATCCTGTATCAGGAGGGCATGGAGGTGACCACCCCCACCAAGCTCTATAAGCGTGCACTGTTTGAGGGCGTGCGCTACCCGGTGGGCAAGCTCTATGAGGATATCCCGGTCGCCTACGAGGTGACAAAGCGTGCCCATAAGGTGGCACATATCGCAAACCGGGATTACTATTATTTCCAGCGGGGCAGCAGCATCCAGAATATGGCCTTCAACCCCAGAAAGCTGGACAGTGTGCGGCACTGCCACGCGCTGATGGAAAATGTGAAGCGTGATTTCCCCCAGCTGAGCCGTGCGGCAGAATGCCGCTATCTGAGCAATGTCTGCAATATTCTGTTCCAGATCCGGGACAGGCAGCATGAAAAAATAGAGAAGGCTCTCTGGCAGGAAGTGAAAAAATACCGCCGGAACGTTCTGCTGGATCCGCAGGCCCGCAAAAAGGCCCGGCTGGCGGCGGCGCTTTCCTACAGCGGCTATGCCATGACCCGACGGGTCTATGAAAAAACGCAGTGGCGTGGAAAAAAGTAAAGTGGAGGGATCCGGTTGGAGGAAAGAGAACCGCTTGTATCGGTCATTGTGCCGGTCTATAATGTTTATCCGTATCTGCGGGACTGTGTGCAGAGCGTGCAGGCGCAGAGTTACCAGAACTGGGAGCTGCTTTTGGTAGACGATGGCTCCACCGATGGCAGCGGGGAACTTTGTGATGAACTGGCTGTGGAGGATGGCCGCATCCGGGTGTTCCATAAGCCCAATGGGGGGCAGTCTGATGCCCGGAACGTTGGGTTGCAACAGACGCAGGGAAAATATTTTTACCTGCTGGACAGCGATGACCTGATCCGCTCCACAGCGTTTGACCAATTTGTGGAGCGCTGTGAGGCAGATGGTGCTGATGCAGCCCTGACCCCGCTGGAGATGTTCTCGACAGAGCAGCCGGAGGGACGGACGGAAAATCCGCACCAGATCCCAGAGCTGCTGAACCGGGAAGAGACCATGCGCCGGATGCTGCTGCATCAGGGCATCGGGCATGGAGCAGGCGGCGTTTTCTTCCGGCGGGAGGTTTGGGGCGATCTGCAGTTCCCTGTGGGCATCCTGTACGAGGACTATGCGGTGATGTATCGGGCCATTGCCCGCTGTGCAAAAGTGGAAGTGTTTCCGGAACCGATGTACGATTACCGCATCCATACCGGTTCGACCATGAAGAGCGGCATTGCCGAGAAGAATCTGGTCATTCTGGATGTGGGCGAAGACGTGACCCGCTTTATTGCGGAAACGGTCCCTGTGCTGAAAGCAGAAGCGGAATACCTGCAGCTGGTTACATACCTGAAGACACTGAAAGGCATTCTGGATGGCGATTTTGCCAGCTATCCGGAGGCTCAGGCACGGATCTGCCGCTTTGTGCAGGAACACCGGGCGCTTGCCCGGCGGCCCTGGGCCAAAAGAGCAGACCGGATCAAGGTGGAAACACTTCTGATCAGCAAGCGGCTGTTTTATGCCGTCTATGGGCTGGGAGAATGGAAAAATAAACACACAGTCGAAAAATAAAATGGAGAAGTTATGCTGATTTATCTGGGGGCTTTTGCGGTTTCTGTGGGCATTGCTGCCTATGGCGAGCACCTGCGGACGAAGAAAAACAACGAGAAGGGCTTTTATCTCTGCCTGGCGCTGGCGGTGCTGGTGATGGCGGTATTGGCAGGCTTGCGGGACCCGTCCATTGGCACGGACAGCGTGGTGTATGAGGAATGGGTGGCGGATGCAAAGCTGCAGGATGGCCTGCTGGCCTGCATCCGGCAGCGGCACAAAACAGAGCCGCTGTTTATGACGCTGGTCTATCTGGCGGCCCATGTTTTTGGTGATGTCCATTGGCTCTACTTTATGGTGGACCTGCTGGCCTGCGGCCTGTTTATGATCGGGCTGGTGCAGTATAAGGAGTATGTCTCCGTGCCCTATGGCTGGCTGGCTTACCTCTGCCTGTATTATGGCGATACCTACAATGCCGAGCGGCAGTCTGTGGCGCTGGGTGTGGCATTTTTGGCGTTCAGCTTTGCGTGGAAGAAAAAGTATCACTGGGCGGTTCTACTGCTGGCGGTCTCCTGCCTGTTCCACAATGCCACCTTTATCTCGTTTGGTGCGCTGTTGATCTATATCCTGCTTCAGCATTTCGACAACTGGTGGGTCAAGGGTGGCCTGGCGGCATTTTCGGTCTACCTTGCCTTCTTCAGCAAGGCTGTGGTCAGGCTGGCCCTGAATGTGGACTTCATTGATCGGCTTTACGGATATTATTATGATGCCAATGCGGGCGGTTTCACGCTGAATCCCATCATTGTGCGTCTGCCGTTCCTGATCCTGCCCATTGTGCTGTACCGCTGGTACGCAAAAGAGGAAGGGGAGGGCCGCCGCCGCTTTACCCGCTCGGATGCTGATTTCTGGATCGTGATGATCCTGATCGAGATGGCAACGGCTCAGCTGCGCAACATCAATGTGCCGCTCTACCGCATCTGCCTGTATTTTGCGTTCTTCCGTTATCTCGCCATTGGCCGTGTGGTCAAGTGCGTGGAGGATGAGCGTCTGCGCAAGCTGCTGAAGGCTGCCATGTGGGGAATGCTGGTCATCATCTGGATCTATCAGGCGTATATTCAGGGCAACAATGCCATTTGCCCGTACACCTCGGAGATCCTCCACATCGGCAGAGAAACATTCTTCTGAGGGAACAGAACATGGAGACAGAGCTGATCAGTGTCATTGTTCCGGTCTACAATGTGGAGCGATATCTTCGCCGCTGCGTGGACAGCATCCTGCACCAGACCTATCGGAATCTTGAGGTTCTGCTGGTGGACGATGGCTCCACCGATGCCAGTGGAGCCATCTGCGACGAATATGCCGCACAGGAAGAACGCGTAACAGCAGTCCACCAGAAAAACGGGGGACTCTCTGCAGCGCGCAACGCGGGGCTCGAACGGGCACAGGGAACGTATCTCGGCTTTGTGGACAGTGATGACTTCCTGGACAGCCGGATGCTGGAAACGCTTTGCCGTGACCTGCAGGAACAGGATGCGGACGTGGCTGTGGTGGGCTTCCGGATGTTTGAACGGGAGGAAGAGCTTGCCCCGGCAGAGCTCGCCGTACCGGTGCAGTGTATGACAGGCCGGGAGGCCATCCGCAGCACCCTTGTCTCGGATAAGCTGGGGGATTTTGCCTGGAACAAGCTCTACAAGCGGGAACTGTTCCGGGATATCCGCTATCCGCTGGGGCGGATGATGGAAGATCAGGGCACGACATACCGCATTTTTCAGCAGTGCAGCAAGGTCGTATACCGCCCGGTGCCGCTGTATTATTACTATCAGCGCCCGGACAGCATCCTTCACCGCAGGAACATGAAGTTCTACGAGGATAAGCTGGATATGGGCTATCAGAAATATCAGGCCATCCGGGAAGCATACCCGGGAATGCCGGAGAATGATGCCGCTATGTTGAGCGTGGTGGAGCACTGCTATCCGTATCTGATGCAGGATACGGAGCGCCGCGCAAAAATGGAGGCCTTTCTGCAGGAGTGCGACCCGGCGGCGGCAAAGCTGCTCTGCACCAGCAGCCAGCGGAAGTATCAGCTGCTCAGATGCAGCCGGAGGCTGTATGCAAAACTGTTCCTGCTGAAAAACGGCCCGGCGGCAAAATAAGGGAGGAAAATTTGTGCTGAACGATACCGTCAGTATCATTGTGCCGATTTATAACAAGGAAAAGTATCTGGAAAAATGTCTGGACAGCATCCTTGGTCAGACCTATCGGGATCTGGAGATCATTCTGGTGGATGATGGGTCAACAGACAACTCCCTTGCCATCTGCCAGCGCTACGCGGAAAAAGATCTGCGGATCAAGATATACCACAAGCCAAACGGTGGTGTTTCTTCTGCGCGAAATCTGGGATTGGAAAAAAGTACAGGCACGCTGATTTCTTTTGCTGATCCGGATGATTCACTCCACGCCGAGTGCATAGAACGGCTCAAAAGAGTGCTGGATGAGACCGGTGCGGAGATTGCTTATTGCTACGGTCTGGATTTTCTGGGCACGACCGGGCGAACGCAGACGAAAAGCGATGAGACGGAGAAAGTCAGTGTTATGCCGGTCAGACGATATGACTGGAACAGCCGGAAGGCACATACAGTGTGCTGGGGTGCGCTTTACCGCCGTGCGGTCACACAAGATGTTGTGTTCGATACTGACTTAAAAATTGGTGAGGATACGCTGTTTCTTGCAAAATGTATCCGACAGGCAGAAAAAATTTCCTGCATCGACAAGGCACTTTACTATTACTATGTCAATGATGACTCGGTGACGAGCGGGCATTATTCGGCAGGAAAACTGACAGAGCTGAAGGCATGGCGGCGTATCTGTGAAGTGTTTGCAGATGAACCGTTCGTGTATCGGTCTGCACGGGCCGGATATGCGCTCCGGTGCAGAGAAATTGTGGTGAAATACTGCAAGGATAATGCTTTTATGGAGCAGGCGTGTGCCGAAGCGGAACGGGAGTTTAAGAGAAATGCCGGCCCCCTTTTGGCAGGCTGGCTTCGTGCAGGGCAGTATCGGTATTTTATAAAAACGTTGTATTCGTATCTGCTCTGGAATAGCTGGCTGAAAAAGAAACAGGCCAGAAAAACTTACGAAGTGGAGATCTGAATGAAAAAATCCCTCAGTCTGAATGCAGCAATGAGCGCGTTCAAGACACTGATGAATATTATCTTCCCGCTCATCACATTCCCCTACGCTTCCAATGTTCTTCAGGTGGAAAACCTGGGCAAAGTGAACTTTGCAAGCTCCGTCTGCGGGTATTTCCTGCTGTTTGCAGGCCTTGGCATCTCCTCCTATGCGGTGCGTGAGGGTTCCCGCTATGTGAATGACCGGGAAAAACTGTCGGCTTTTGCATCGGAGATGTTCTCCATCAATATGATCTCCACGGCCCTGACCTATGCGGCATTGGCGGTGACGATGCTTTTCTGGACAAAGCTCCATGCCTATACCGACCTGATGCTGGTGCTGAGTTTACAGATCTTCTTTACGACCATCGGCACCGAATGGGTGTTCACGATCTTTGAGGAGTATACCTATATCACCATCCGAGGTCTGCTGTTTCAGGTGCTGTCTATTTTCATGCTGTTTGCCTTCGTCAAGACCCGGGATGACTACTGCATCTATGCAGGCATCACGGTGTTTGCGGCGGTAGGTGCCAATGTGCTCAACTTTTTCCGGGCCCGGCAGTACTGCACCATCCGGCTGACAAGAAAGATCGACTGGAAAAAGCACCTCAAGCCCATCCTCATCATCTTTGCATCCACGCTGGCAACGACCCTTTATGTCAGCTCGGATACCACGATTCTGGGCATTCTGGGAACAGATTACAATGTGGGTATTTACTCGGTGGCGGGTAAGATCTACGGCATTGTAAAGAACCTGCTTTCGGCGGTGCTGGTGGTGTCTATCCCGCGGCTGTCCCATTATGCGGGCGTGGGGGACAAGGCAAACTTCAACAAGCTGTTCAACAATATCTTCAACGCGCTCATCGTGGTGGTGGCTCCGGCTGTGGTGGGACTGTTTGCCCTCAGCCGGGAGGTCGTCCTCTTTATTTCCGGGGAAAGCTATCTGGATGCGGTGATGCCCCTGCAGATCCTGAGCCTTGCCCTGATCGTCTGCCTGTTTGGCTGGCTGTACAATTCCTGCGCGCTTCTGCCCTGCGGAAGAGAAAAGGAACTGTTCTGGATCACGCTGGTCAGCGGTCTGCTGAACGTGGGGCTGAACATCCTGCTCATCCCGCGGTTCCGGGAAAATGCGGCAGCCTTTACCACCCTGCTGGCAGAGCTGTGCTCCATGATGCTCTGTATCCGCTGCTCCAGGGGTCTGGTCGCGGTCTCAGCTGACCGGCGCACCGTTGGCTCGGTGCTCTGCGGCTGTGTGGGCATCGTTCTTGTCTGTACCGGGGTCAAGGCACTGGCTCTGCCCAATCTCATCTGCATTCTGGCGGCGGTGCTGGGCTCAGTGGCTGCATACGCAGCCATCCTGCTGGGTATGAAAAATCCGCTGGTGCTGGAATATCTGGAAAAAGCGAAGCAGAAGTTCCGGAAAACATTCTGAATGGACAGGACCCGCTGCGGGGGCGAACACTCCCTGCAGCGGGTCTTTTTCAGAAAAAACGGCGTTTTTTGGTGCGTTCCGGCAAAATCACCACATTTCTTTGCTTCTGCAACAAATGTTTGTTAATAAATTATCCATCTCCCGTCCTTGCAATACACACGCTTTTTGTTTATAATAAGGATGTACGGGGAAGTTCGCAGTGCGCGGCCCCCGATGAAGAGCAAAATTCGATTCCGAACGAAAAGAATTTGAGAGGAGTTTGTTACCATGGGTTTAGGTAAGAAAACGATCGACGATCAGAATTACTGCGGCAAGAAGGTCCTTGTCCGCTGCGATTTCAATGTCCCGATGAAGGACGGCGTGATCACCAACGAGAACCGCATCAATGCGGCTCTGCCCACCATCCAGAAGCTGGTCAACGATGGTGCTAAGGTCATCCTGTGCAGCCACCTGGGCAAACCCAAGAACGGCCCCGAGGCAAAGTTCAGCCTGGCACCCGTTGCTGTGGCTCTGAGCGCAAAGCTGGGCAAGACCGTTGTGTTCGCTGATGACGATAACGTTGTGGGCGAGAACGCAAAGGCTGCTGTTGCCGCAATGAACAACGGCGATGTCGTTCTGCTGCAGAACACCCGTTTCCGCAAGGAAGAGACCAAGAACATGCCTGAGTTCAGCCAGGAGCTGGCTTCTCTGGCAGATGCATACGTTGACGATGCATTCGGCAGCTGCCACCGTGCACACTGCTCCACCGCAGGTGTCACCGACTACATCAAGGATACCGCTGTCGGTTACCTGATGGAGAAGGAGATCAAGTACCTGGGCAACGCAGTCAACGATCCCGTTCGTCCCTTCACCGCCATCCTGGGCGGCGCTAAGGTCGCCGATAAGCTGAACGTCATCTCCAATCTGCTGGAGAAGGTCGATACCCTGATCATCGGCGGCGGCATGGCTTACACCTTCGTCAAGGCACAGGGCTACGAGGTCGGCAAGAGCCTGTGCGACGATACCAAGCTGGATTACTGCAAGGAAATGATGGCCAAGGCCAAGGAGAAGGGCGTGAAGCTGCTGCTGCCCGTGGATGCAGCCTGCATCAAGGACTTCCCCGATCCCATTGATGCTCCCGTGGATGTCACTGTGGTGCCTGTCACCGCCATCCCTGCTGACATGGAGGGCTGCGACATCGGCCCCGAGACCATGAAGCTGTTTGCCGATGCTGTCAAGGCATCCAAGACCGTGGTGTGGAACGGCCCCATGGGCGTGTTCGAGAACCCCACCCTGGCAGCTGGTACTCTGGCTGTTGCCAAGGCTATGGCTGAGAGCGATGCTACCACCGTGATCGGCGGCGGCGACAGCGCAGCAGCTGTGCAGCAGATGGGTCTGGGCGACAAGATGACCCACATCTCCACCGGCGGCGGCGCTTCTCTGGAGTATCTGGAGGGCAAGGAGCTGCCTGGTATCGCTGTGATCCAGAACGCATAAGCATCTGAACCAGCATCACTGAGGTGCGGCGGCATATACGCCGCCGCACTTTTTATTTTGGGTAATAAGATCTCTCAGGCTTGCCGACGCTCGCCAGCTCCCCATCCGGGAGGCAGGAGATGTCGTTTATCCTGCCTCTCCTGCCGGGAGAGGCGGCACCGAAGGCGGCGGGGAGGTATTTTGTGATAAGGAGATCGTTAGAATGGATAAGGCAAAACGTAAGGCAATCATTGCAGGCAACTGGAAGATGAACAAGACCGCCACTGAGGCAGCCAAGCTGGTGGACGAGCTGATCCCCGCCGTCAAGGATGCTTCCTGTGAGGTCGTTATCTGCACCCCCTACACCGATCTGGTCACCGCTGTGGAAAAGACCAAGGGCACCAACATCCATGTGGGTGCTGAGAATGTCCACTTTGAGAAGTCCGGTGCGTTCACCGGCGAGATCAGCGCCGATATGCTGGTGGATCTGGGCGTGGAGTACGTCATCGTCGGCCACTCCGAGCGCCGCCAGTACTTCGCTGAGACCGACCAGACCGTCAACAAGCGCGCTTTGGCCGCTCTGAACGCCGGCCTGAAGGTCATCATCTGCGTGGGCGAGAGCCTGCAGCAGCGTGAGGAGGGCGTCACCGAGGAGCTGGTCCGGATGCAGACCAAGATCGCCCTGCGCGATGTCACCGCCGAGCAAATGGCAAATGTCGTCATCGCCTACGAGCCCATCTGGGCCATCGGCACCGGCAAGACCGCGACCGCTGACCAGGCCGAGGAGGTCTGCGCTCAGATCCGCAAGGTCATCGGCGAAGTGTACGGCGAGGCTGTGGCCGAGGCTACCACGGTCCAGTACGGCGGCAGCATGAACGCCAAGAACTGCGAGGAGCTGCTGAGCAAGAAGGATGTGGACGGCGGCCTGATCGGCGGCGCATCCCTGAAGGCTCCCGACTTTGCTGTCATCGTTAACGCCGCCTCCAAGGGCTGAGCGTAAACGCTGACGGAAAAAACGCTTTCCCTGCGCCCGGCTGCGCCGCATTTCCAGCGCTGTGCCGGGCGCTATTTGTTCTAAATCAAAGGAGATTCAACGTTATGTCCAAGAAACCTGTACTTCTGTGCATCATGGATGGCTTTGGCTGGGTGCCCAACGAGACCTACGGCAATGCCGTGGTCGCCGCCAAGACCCCCCATCTGGATGCCCTGATGGCAAAATATCCCATGACCACCATCGATGCCTCCGGCATGGCTGTCGGCCTGCCCGATGGCCAGATGGGCAACTCTGAGGTGGGCCACACCAACATGGGCGCTGGCCGCATCGTTTACCAGCAGCTGACCCTCATCACCAAATCCATCCGGGACGGTGAGATGTTCAAGAACCCCGTGCTGGTCAAGAACATGAAGGCCGCCATTGAGGCAGGCAAAGCCATCCACCTGATGGGCCTGGTGGGCACCGGCGGTGTCCACAGCCACGCTGACCACTGGTTCGGCGTGCTGGAAATGGCAAAGCACATGGGCGCAAAGGAAGTCTACCTGCACTGCATCACCGATGGCCGTGATACCGACCCCCACGCCGGCAAGGGCTTCCTGGCTGACCTGCAGGCCAAGCTGGATGAACTGGGTGTTGGCAAGATCGCCAGCGTTTCCGGCCGTTACTACGCCATGGACCGCGACAACAACTGGGACCGCGAGGAGAAGGCTTACGCCGCATTCGTCTACGGTGAGGGCAACCACGCTGCCAATGCTGCCGAGGCCATTGAGGCATCCTATGCTGCCGATAAGACCGACGAGTTCGTTCTGCCCTGCGTCACCTGCGAGGGCGGCCGCGTGCAGGATGGCGATACCGTCATCTTTATGAACTTCCGTCCCGACCGTGCCCGCCAGATGACCCGCATCTTCTGCGATGACGACTTCAAGGGCTTTGAGCGCCGCGGCGGCCGCAAGCAGGTCAACTATGTCTGCATGGCCGAGTACGATGCCACCATGCCCAACTGCGAGGTCGCCTATCCTCCCGTGGAGCTGAAGAATGTTCTGGGCCAGTACCTGTCCGAGAACGGCAAGACCCAGCTGCGCATTGCCGAGACCGAGAAGTATGCACACGTCACCTTCTTCTTCAACGGCGGTGTGGAGGCTCCCTACGAGGGTGAGGACCGCTGCGTCATCCCCAGCCCGAAGGTTGCCACCTACGACCTGCAGCCTGAGATGAGCGCCCCTGAGGTGGCTGCTGAGTGCGTCAAGCGTATCGAGAGCGGCAAGTATGATGTGGTCATCCTGAACTTTGCCAACTGCGACATGGTCGGCCACACCGGCGTGTTCGATGCCGCTGTCAAGGCCGTTGAGGCTGTGGATACCGCTGTGGATCAGGTGGTCACCGCTGTGCTGAACGCAGGCGGCTGCGCCTTTATCACGGCTGACCACGGCAACGCCGAGAAGATGATGAACCCGGACGGCACTCCCTTCACCGCCCACACCACCAACGTGGTGCCTTTTGTGGCCGTTGGCTGCGGCGATGTGAAGCTGCGCGAGGGCGGCTGCCTGGCAGATATCGCCCCCACCATGCTGCCTTATATCGGCCTGCCTGTCCCCGCTGAGATGACCGGCAAGAGCATCATCGTGGAGTAAGCACTCTGTAAAAGAGCTTTCCTGAAACGCAAAAAGACCTCCCCGTGCAGGTGCTGCCTGCATGGGGAGGTCTTTTGCTGTATCGCTTAGTAGTGCAGCTGGTCAGCGGTCAGTGCTTCCAGCACCGGCAGCATGGCGGCTGCCTCGGCCTTGGCGGCGGGCAGATCCATATCGCGGTAGTTGCCGCATTCCACCTCGCTGGCACCGGGGATATCCCCCTCAAAGGCGGCCATGAAGCGGAAGGAATCCACGGTCAGCTCCAGTGCCTGTGCCGGGGTCAGCCCGCGGGTGAGCAGGTAGAAGCCGGTGCGGCAGCCCATGGGGCCGACGTAGACGACGCCGTCCTTGTACTGGCTGTTGCGGGCGTAGGTGGCAAACAGGTGCTCCAGCGTGTGGGCGGCACCGGTGGTCAGGTAATCGCCCTGATTGGGCTTCTTCATCCGGATGTCCCAGGTCAGCACATCACCATCCTGGCGGCTCAGGTACATGCCCCGGTCCAGTTTGGTGTGATCGACACAGAAGCTTGCAATGCGTTCCATGATGTTCTCCTTCAGAATCAGGCCTGCAGGCGCTGGACACTGCCGTGGGCACAATCCACAGCGATATCCAGGCCATCGCGGATGTGGCTGCAGGCACCTGCAGCACCCACGATGGTGGGTTTGAGCAGGGAGTTGCCCACGATGGCAGCGTGGCTGTTCAGGCCGGGCTCCTCGACCACCAGAGCGGCGGCATCGCGGACATAGCCCAGCATCTCGTTGGTGGTGGAGGGAACGACCAGCACCATGCCGGGGCGGAACTTTGCTTTGACCTCCTCCAGAGTGCGGCAGACGCAGGCCTTGCCGCTGGCGGAGACCAGATCGGTCTTGCCGCGGCCCACGCCTACACCGGTGGCCAGGCAGTTGCCCACCATGTGGATCTTGATCATGTTGGTGGTGCCGGAAACGCCCACGGGCACGCCTGCGGTCACAACGGCCAGCTCGCCGTTGTGCAGGTAGCCGTTCTTCTGGGCCAGAGCGGTGGACATCTCGATCAGCTCATCGGTGCTGTGGGCGGGGCCCATCAGCAGGGAAGTGATGCCCCAGCTCAGGGAGAGCTGACGCTGCACCTGCTCGTCCATAACGCAGGCAATGATGGGCTGCTTGGGGCGGTACTTGCTCAGCAGGCGGGCAGTGTTGCCGGATTCGGACACGGTGACGATGGCGGCAGCGTTCACGTCCTTGGCGGTCAGGCAGGCCGCATGAGCGGTTGCATCGCTGACGCTGATCTGGATCTCGGCGTGGCGCTGGGCGCGGTAGTGCTCCTCGTTCTCGGTGCGCTCTGCAATGGCGGACATGGTCTTGAGGGCCTCCACGGGGTAGTCACCGGCAGCGGTCTCACCAGACAGCATGATGGCGGAGGTGCCATCGTAGATGGCATTTGCCACGTCGGAGATCTCGGCACGGGTGGGGCGGGGGTTGACCATCATGCTGTCCAGCATCTGGGTGGCAGTGACGATGGGCTTGCCGAAGGAGAAGGAGCGGTCGATGATGTCCTTCTGGATGCCGGGCAGCTCGGTGAAGTCGATCTCAACGCCCAGGTCACCACGGGCCACCATGACGGCATCGGCTGCGGAGAGGATGCTGTCGATGTTGTTCACACCCTCGCGGTTCTCGATTTTGGCAATGATGCGGATGTTGGAATCGTACTCATTCAGCAGGTTGCGGATGTCGTACACATCCTGCGCGGTGCGCACAAAGGAAGCCGCAATGAAGTCAAAGCCGTTCTGCACGCCAAAGATGATGTCCTCGCGGTCCTTCTGGCTCAGGTAGGGCATGGACAGATGCACGCCGGGCACATTGACACCCTTTTTGGTCTTGATCTTGCCGCTGTTCAGCACGGTGCAGATGATGTCGGTGTCGGTGACCTGCTCAATGTGCAGCATGATCAGGCCATCGTCCAGCATGATGGTGCCGCCGGGCTGCACGTCCTGGGGCAGATCCTTGTAAGTGACGGAGCAAATCTCCTTGGTGCCCTCCACCTCGCGGGTGGTCAGGGTGAAGGTCTGGCCGGCTTCCAGCATCTCGACGCCGTTCTTGAACTCCTTCAGGCGGATCTCGGGGCCCTTGGTGTCCAGCAGGGCGGCAACGGGCTTGCCCAGCTCCTCACGCAGCGCTTTCAGCTTTGCCAGACGGCCGCCGTGCTCCTCGTAGGAACCATGGGAGAAGTTGAAACGGGCCACGTTCATGCCGTTTGCAATCAGGTCGCGCAGGACATCGCCCTTATCGGTAGAAGGGCCCAGGGTGCAGATAATCTTCGTTTTTCTCATAAAATACCTCCAACGTTTACGCTATAATGCTCTCTATCTTGACGCAGCAGCCCAAGCTGGCTGCTCTCTGGCGGGCAGTGATTGCTTTGCGCCCGCGGCGGCAGTATACGCCAATATGGCTGTTTCAACAAACCATACCACTATACATTATAAGCTCTTGGATACAATAGCGCAAGAAAAATCTTTGCAAAGAAACTGCTAAGATTTCATCAGGTTTGAACAAAAAACTTTCCACCACAAAGCGCTTGCATAACCGGCGGGATTTGCTTATAATGAAGGTAAGCAAAAGTGCGACTGTTCCGGGGCAGCCCGGAGGAAAATGGAGTGAAAACATATGGAAAAGCGTGTATTTTTGATCGTACTGGACAGCTTTGGCATCGGCGCGGAGCCGGATGCAGCCGCCTTTGGCGACGAGGGCACCAACACGCTGGGGGCCATTGCAGGGCATCCCAATTTCAACTGCCCCAACCTGAAAAAGCTGGGCCTGTTCAACATTGACGGTGTGACCGCGGGCGAAAAGACCGACGCGCCCGCCGGTGCCTTTGCCCGCCTGCAGGAGCAGAGCATGGGCAAGGATACCACCATCGGCCACTGGGAGATCGCCGGTGTGGTCAGCCCGAACCCGCTGCCCACCTTCCCCAACGGCTTCCCGGAGGAGCTCATTCAGGAGTTTGAGGCAAAAACCGGCCACAAAGTCCTCTGCAATCTGCCTTATTCCGGCACCGAGGTGCTGAAGGACTACGGCGAGCAGGCCATGAAGGAAAATGCCCTCATCGTCTACACCAGCGCCGACAGCGTGTTCCAGGTGGCTGCCCACGAGGAGCTGGTGCCCGTGCCAGAGCTTTACCGCTACTGCGAGATCGCCCGCGAGATGCTGAAGGGCGCGTACGGCGTGGGCCGTGTCATCGCCCGGCCCTTCCTGGGCAGCAGCGCCGAGACCTTCTACCGCACCACCAACCGCCACGACCTGAGCCTGAAGCCGCCCCGTGCCACCATGCTCGACCTGCTGAAGGAGGCCGGCAGGGATGTCATCGCCGTGGGCAAGATCTTTGATATCTTTGACGGGCAGGGCGTGACCGAAAAGATCAAGACCACCGGCAACACCAATGGCATCGCCTTCACCAAGGCATTGCAGACCCGGGATTTTGAGGGCCTGGCCTTTGTGAATCTGGTGGATTTTGATATGCTCTACGGCCACCGCCGCGACGTGCCCGGCTATGCCGCCGCCGCCACCGAATTTGACCGCTTCCTGGCCGACTTCATCCCCGGGATGCGGGAGGGTGACCTGCTGATGATCACCGCCGACCACGGCTGCGACCCCTCCTACACCAAGACCACCGACCACACCCGCGAGTATGTGCCGTATCTGGTCTGCGGCAAGGGCGTGAAGCCCGGTGTGGATCTGGGCACCCGGCTCTGCTTTGGCACCATTGCACAGACCGTGTGTGAATATCTGGGCGTGGATGCTTCCAGTCTGGACGGCCACAGCGTGCTGCAGGAGATCCTGAAGTAATATCGGCCCTCTCAGTCACGCGACAGCGTGACCGAGAGGGCTATTTTTTGTGCAAAGTCTTGAACAATATAGTCAATTGTGGTAGACTAGCACGTGCACGCCCGGTGCGTACAAGGTTTACGCCGGGCGCAGGAATTGATATGGTTTCAGAATAGAAGGAGACTATCACATGAGAATCAATCGTACTCTGGGTCTGGCACTGACCGCTGCTGTGCTGGCTGTTGCCATGACTGGCTGCTCCAATAGTGCATCTTCCACCGCATCCTCCGCTGCTTCCAGCGAGGCTGCTTCCTCTGTGGCCGCTTCCTCTGTGGCTGCTTCCAGCGAAGCTGCCGAGAGCGAGGCCGCTGCCGCCAGCGTTGTCAGCACCGAGGATCTGGATGTGAACGGCACCACCTACTCCGCTGACTGCTACGGCGAGTTCACCCTGTCCAACGGCGACACCATGAAGCTGTGGAAGGTGAAGGACGCTTACGCAGACCTGAGCGCTCTGCCCATGAAGGGCATGGCCGAGGAGTTCCCCATCGAGGCCGAGGCCGAGCAGATCTATGTTGCTGACGTGACCAGCAACGGCGAGACCACCCGCCAGTATCTGCGCACCGACAAGGCTGGCCGCAACGGCACTGTCTCTGTCAAGACCTTTGAGCTGGGCGACGCTGAGTAATCGCGCTTCCCTGTAAGATCAGAAGACAACAAGCCCCGGACCTTTTGCAAGGCCCGGGGCTTGTGCTGTTTTATCCTGTTTTATTCTCCGCTGCTGCTGGAACCGAACAGGGCATCCAGCACGGTGGAAGCGGCCTGATGCAGGGAGTTGGCAGCAGATTCCACCTGCTCCTGCGTGGGCAGAGAGATAGAAGGTGTTTCTGCTCCGCCGGTGGATTCACTGCTGGCTTCACTCTCGGCAGGTGCTTCGGTGGAAGCCTCGCTCTCGGCAGGCGCTTCGGGGGTGGGTTCTGCGGGCTGCTCATCGGCAGGCTGTTCCGCAGGCATGCTCTCGGCAGGTTCCTCCACAATGACGCTGTCGGGCGATTCCTCCACAGAGGTGCCCGCGTTGGGGTCAGCCGTGGGGGTGAATACCTCGGTCTTTTCGGGGGTCTGCTGGGTATCGCTCACGGTGCCCTCGCCGCCCAGAACGGATGCGATCAGCTCCTTGGCCTGGTTGACGGAGTTCTCATCCGGCTTCATCACATAGAGGCTCTGACCCTTTGCGGAGTAGCACTGGGAGCTCTTGCCGCTGGTGCCGGTCACGGCATAGCTCTGGATGTCCCAGTCAGACAGGCTTGCCAGCTGCATCCGCACCAGTGCGGAGATCTGCTCCTGAGAAAGGCTGGTCACAAAGCAGTCGGACACAGCATCCATCAGCTTGGAGAAGCTCATCAGCACGGTGGGGGATTTGATCTTGTTCATCATGGCATCGATGACTTTCATCTGGTTGATGCCGCGCTGGATATCGCCGGAGGCAAAGGCGTGACGCTCACGGGCAAAGGCCAGAGCGCTCTTGCCGTCCAGATGGTTCCAGCCCTCGGCAAAGGTGGTGGGGTCATAGTAGCCGGGGCTGCCCACCGAGGTGAACGCCTGATCGGAGTAGACATCCACGCCGCCCACGGCATCGATGATGCTGATGAAGCCCGCAAAGTTGATGCGGAGGTATTGGTCCACATTGACCCCGTACAGGTTGCCCAGGGTTGCCATGCTGGTCTCCACGCCGTACAGACCGGCATGGGTCAGCTTGTCCTTGCTGTTGGTGCCCGCCAGATCAACGTAGTAATCGCGGGGGGTGTTGATGAGCGCCACCCGTTTGGTGGAGGGGTTGACCACGGCAAGGATGTTCACATCGCTGCGGGCCTTTTCAGTCAGTTCGCCGCGGTTGTCCACGCCGCTCAGGTAGACCACAAAGGGCTCCTTGGTGATCTTGTTGGCCTCGGTGCCGGTGACAAGGCCGGAGGTCACGCTATCCAGTGCACTCAGGCCCTGCTGCGCCCAGACACAGCCCAGCGCCAGAAAGGCACACAGGAACACCGAGAACACCCGGGATACCTTGCGGGGGGCGCTGTACTCCTGGCAGCGCTTGACCAGCAGCCAGAACAGCACCAGCAGTGCCGCAATGATGACCAGATACAGCGCGGGCAGCATCTGGGTGCGCCAGAGCTGGAAGAAGGCCGCAATGCTCAGAATGGCTTGTAGGATCAGCAAAACAGTACCTCGTTTCGGGTTGGCCGCGCCGGGGCAGGCCCGCCGGTATGCTTCGGCGGCTTGGGCGGTGCAGGCGGCGGGGTGGGAGCGGCAGTTTCCGGCGCAAAAAAGGCCGCGCTGTCCACCTCCACAGTCTTTTCTTCCGGCGGGCGGTGGCCCCGGTGGATGTGCCGGGTGCTGTCATCGTCCGTGTGGGAACGGGAAGTTTCATCAAACATAGGAATTCTCCTTTTTGACATGTCCTCAGGCAAGGGGCACGATGGTAAGAACGGCCCGTGCCGGCAGGCAGGTGGCCGTCTGATCCTCCTGCGAGATCCAGCCGAAGCTTTCGCAGATGTGGTCAGGGCAAGGGGAATCAATGAACCGTGCCGCGCCGTCCCTGACCTCGATGTGCACCGTCAGATAGCCGGTGTCGATGTCATAGACGGCATCCTTGTCCAGAGAGATCTTCTGCACCGTGTTCGCATCGCCGTAGGTCAGTTCCGCGCCCAGGGTGCTGCCGCTCTGCCCGGCACTGCGGAGGTAAAAAAGCACCCCCGCGATCACCAGAACAACAGCGGCGAACAGTAAATTGACCCAGAGATTTTTTTTCTGCTTCATGGCTCAGGCATCCTTCTGGGGGAACAGCTGTTCCAGCTCGGCCAGCCACAGGGCGGCGCAGGCATCGCTGGGCATCCGCCAGTCCCCGCGCGGCGAGAGGGTCACGCTGCCGATCTTGGGGCCGTCGGGCAGGCAGCTGCGCTTGAACTGCTGGGCAAAGAACCGCC
>OHUC01000187.1_pt1 | contig 23364 bp, 20 predicted proteins | sample 1579121 | NCBI WGS metagenome assembly OHUC01 (sample SAMEA3879555, study PRJEB24766) | human gut metagenome | biome: human-associated habitat; feature: feces | place: USA | collected 1985/1987
TTGTGGTCTGCTAGATAAAAAAGCTGCTGAAAGAGTTGGGTATAAAGGATACTGACAAGGAAGTTAAAACTCGTGTCGTTGTCTGGTATCAGAGCGAACAGAGCGACCTTCTTTTCGCCCAGACTTGGCAGGTTAAGCTCATCGGTGGCAGTAAGCCCTGCAAGGCTCTCCAGATTGAATTTTTCAAGCCTTGCGGCAAGAGTTATCTGGATACTCTTTAAGGTCTTTGCACTACCAGAGTGGTAATCCCTGTAATACTTGAGGGCGATATGCTCTGGGTTTACCATTTCCAGACGGTCAAACAGCTCGTCTAGAGGGCTTACATAGCTGTCATCGTCCTCTCGGACTTCGCCTGCACGGAGCAGCTCCATAACCATCGGGAAATTCTGTTCGTCTGGCGGTGCTTCATATTTCAGATAGAACACCAGAGCCAGAAGCAGCATACTCGCCGCCGTATCCCAGAACGGGTCTTGCGACTGTGAGCCTTTCGGCGTGGTCGCCTTAAACAAGTTTGTTACCAACCTCTGAACATCGTTATCGTTCCGCAGATAGACAAAGGGATTGTAACAATGGCTGCGGTGCATATTGATAAGGTCAAGCACACGCACCTCATAGCCTTTGTTTTCCAACAGACCGCCGATGTCACGGACGATTTCGCCCTTTGGGTCGAGTATTACAAAAGATGTGTTGCACTGCATAGCATTTGGCTTGCAGAAAAACCTCGTTTTTCCCGCACCAGAACCGCCGCAGACTAAAATATTCAGATTCCTGCGGTGCTTTTTCCCGTCCAACCCGATACGGACATTCTGGGTCAAAAGCTTATTAGCTGACGGGTCTTTATCTCGGTACTTCTTATTCAAAGCACCTGCGTTGCCCCATTTCGCAGAGCCGTGTTCCTCACGCCTGCGGTAATTCCTGCGTGTAGAGAAATAAACGCCGATGCCCATAGCGTAGGCAAGTAAAAAAATGAGGACAGTCTTTACGCTGTCCTCACATACCATTATTTCAAACGGATTGCCCATCGCCACAGGCAGACCTCGGATAATCTCTACAAGACCACCGCTGACATAGGGTGCTGTCAGCAGGGCAAGCCATACGACAGGAAGTATGCCGCAGACAGAAAGGATTAGGCTCGTTTTCTGGTCATCGTTCCTCATTGCACCTGCAATGCACGACCTTAACCTTTTTTGTCGGAGCGTGTGCCACCTTGCTTATCAGCTCGTCAACAGGCTCGGTGGGGCGTTCCTCCTGTAACTGCCTTGTACGCAGGGTGTTTAAGGCGTTGATGACGATATTCTTATCGTACTTATCAAGTGCGATATGGTATCGTTTCTCTCTCATAGTCTGCACCTCCGATTAGCGTTCCTGCTCTTTGTTCTTTGCAGGCTTGTTCTTCTCCATACTCTTATACATATCGCTCTGGATTTCGCCCAGAACATCACGCATCGTGCCAAGCTCTCCTTTGAATGCCTGTGTATCCATTTCCGCATACTCTCTGGGAAGTCTGGAAAAGTCAAAACCTCTGGTATCCACGCCATAACGGGAGCTTACCATATAGGCAACGCAGAAGGATTTGAAATCGGAAGCATCACGGCTCTCGTTGTGCTTAAAGTCATAGACCGCCGCCGACACTTCTTTTGCCATACTCACGAACAGCACTTCCTCGGAAAGCCCCTTCTTGACAAAAATGGTCTGCTGAGAGCTGTCATAATAGGCAGGCAGTTCAAGCTCACCGACAGGAACACAGGGTACAGGGCTTGCATCAATCAGAGCCGACACAAGCTCACGCATGGATTTCGGCTCCTGTTCCTGCTGCCTGTCCTTTGCCGAGGTTTCGGAAATATCATAAACCACTTTGGCATTGTAAGAGACGCCCTTTGTCCCGTCCTCACGGGTGTATTCCTTGCTCGGCTCAAGGATAATGATTTTCTGTGCGTCCTTGTTCACATAGACACGGTTCGCTTTCCATTTGCTGTACTCTTTAAGCTGCGTTGCTTCGGGCATCTGTGCTGATACCAGAATAGCGTTAGCCACGGAGTAACGGTCAAAGCGACCCTGCACATCAAGATACTGACGGAAGCTGTCGCCGCTTGCCACCATTTCAGAGCAGGTATTGTCAATCAGCTCATAGGCTTCTTTCCGCTGTGCCTGCTTTGCGGCAGCCCATTCCTCTTTATCAAAAGGTCTGTTGCCGCCGCTGAATACATCGTAAATACTCATAGCTGTTTACCTCGTTTCTTTGGATTTTGGTTTCTTTTTCTTTCTTGTGGGCTGTTTATGCTCCGTTTTCCTGTTAGCACTTTTCGCCCTGTCGGAAGCACCGCTTTTGTCCAGGTCGGAAGTGCCAATCTCTGCTTCCTGCTCCTTGCGGCTCTCCTTGATTTTCCGCAGTTCCTCTCTGACAGAAGGTTTCTCCTTAGTCATAGTAGCCCCCTCTGCGGACTTCTTTGGCTGCTCTAAGGTAGGCTCGGACTGAGGGGATTTTTCTGTCTTTGCCACCGAGGGGTTTGGGGCGTTTTCCTCCTTCTGGACAGGCTTGCCCATAAGCTCGTCAAGCAGCTTGTCTTTCTCCGCCTTTTCCTGCACACCAATATCTGGCTCTGGCTGACCGTCCTTTGCATCTTTGGATTTCTCGGCTTCCGTCACAATAGAAGCGGTATCCACCGAAGCAAGATTAAAGCGTTCCACGATACGACTGATTTTCGATGCGTCCTCGGCACGGGCGATGACATCGACCTCCGCATTGGGGTCTTTGTTTTTCCTGTCCGTGAGGACACAGTAAAGCACACCGTATTTTTTCGCTTCCTGCGTGAACTTCTTTAAGTCGCCGTTTTTGACGGTAAAGACTTTCAGCTCCTTACCAGAACGGAGCATACTCGTCAGCCTTGCTTTGCCTTTGGTTTTCTTTTCTTCTTTGAGAATGGAATACAACAGGATAGCGATGTTCTTCGCACCTGCACCTGTAATTTTGGCAGCGACCTCAAAGCCCTCCAAGCTCATTCGGACGATCTGTTCTGCCGCTTCGCCGCCTGTGTTCATTCTTCATCAGCTCCTTTCGTTTGGTTTCCTGTTCTTCTGTCCGAATGGTCTGCAACTTCTTTTTTAAGACACCGCTTCGGACTTCGATGCCCTCACACAGTCTGACCTCCTTTCGTATCGTGTTAAGCCGCCCTGTGATCTCGGAAATCTGAGCCTTGACCGCCTCTTTTTCTTCGCCGCTTGCTTTGCGGGAGAGGGAATAAAGTCCCTTACGCTTTGCGGTCAGCTCTGCCATCTCCGTTGTCAGAGAAGCCTTATATGACAAAAGCTGCTCTGCGGTGTCAATATGACAGCGGCAAAGCAGCCTTGTTTCCTTTGCAATCATCTCCATCTTCATAAGGTCGTCCTTCAAAAGATAATGGAGCTTCACATAATCTTGTTTTCTACCTTTTGGCAGGATGCCGAGCTTATAACAGTAATGAAGATACAGCCCCCGCAGTCCGCCTATCTTTCGGGCATTTTTCATTGTCCCTCGGACATGGAAAACCTTAACTTCTTTTGTGGACTTGGCAAACTGTGAAAATCTGACGGCATAAGAATTTTCCTTAATACGATCCACAATGCGGTCATTGGTATAATCCTCGCCCAGCTTGTAAAGCCGTTTTGGTCTTTGCCATCCTTTCCCAATGATCGTCCAATACTTACGGTTGGGGTCAAAGTTCATGCGGTAGCCCATCTTTAACAGCTCACGGTCAAAGTCTTTCAGCGTAAACGACTTGCTGATGGCTTCGTCCACCGCCTGCCTTGCCACCGTATCTCTGGTAGGAAGTCCCTGCTTTTCCGCTTGATAAAGAGCGTAAGGCTTCTTCCTGCCGCTTGGCTGTTCAATCACGGACAGGGCATACTCACGACACAGTTCATCCGACCGCTTGCGGAGCAGACGCAGATTTTTCTTATTGTCGTGGTAATGCTTCCCGTCCGCAAAGGATACGGAATTTAACACAAAATGGTTATGCAGACAGTCCGTATTCAAATGGGTGGCGACAATCACTTGAAATCGGTCGCTCCACATACGCTCGGCAAGTTTCACCCCGACCTCGTGAGCCTGCTCTGGCGTGACCTCGCCCTGCTTAAAGCTCTGGTAGCCGTGATAGCAGACAATCTCACTCTCGTCCTGCCATTGCCCTTTGGTAATCATCATTTCATCCCTTGCGGTGGCGGGATCACAGTTGACGCCTGTGACAAAAAACTGCTTCTCCGTTTTTTCTCCGTTAGTAGCATATTTCATCACATCACCTAACGCCTGTAAGTCTGCTTCCGTGTATTTGGGATTGACGGTCTTTTCTGGGTTTTTGGCGTAGTCGATAGGATGGTCAAGCCTGCCTTTCACATCCCATATCTCACAGACAGCCATTACCCCGATCCCTTTTTCGGAAGCAGATACTTCTTGCGGATGTCCATCTGGAACTGCCGCCACTTAACTGCTTCTTCCGTAAGCATTGGTGCGTCCACAAAGTTCAGGGCATTGGCTTTTGCCGCAAGCTGATTGATACGGTTGCCAATGGCAGACAGCTCACGCATCATCTGGTAAAACTCTGGGGCAGGCTTTTCACACAGACGGTAACCTTTCACCATCGCCCTTAAAAACGCTTCTTTGGAACGCCCCGACTTTCGCACAAGCTCATTAAGCTCATCGGCTTCCTCCTCCGTCAGCCGAAAGAGTATCTGTACATTTCGTTTACGCATCGGTCACACCCTTTCTGTCGGAAAGCCTTCCTATCTGCAAACAGCACATCAGCACAACACCTGTCAGACCGCCGACCATTGTGCCGATGATAAAAGAGATACACTCACTCATTCTTAAAAACTCCTTTCTTTGATATTGGGGGTATTAGGGGGCAGCCCCTAACAAGCGAATTTGGTATCCATCAAAAGATGGATAATCAAATTCAGTGCTTGGTAAGACCTGTCTTAGTCCTCGTACTCACACAGACATTCTCCACACGCAGGGCAAAGATACGGACATCCCGAACAATCCTCGTGGTTCATACACTCGTCCTCATCTTCATCGGGCATATCTTTTTCCTTTCCATCTTCCTTATTTGCGTCCTCAATCTTGGCTTCTCCGCAGACAAAATCTTCCTCGGAAAAAGAAATAAGGTCGGTGTCAAAGAGAATAATTTTGACTTTCTCCGCCGCCTGTTCGGGAGTATCTGCATAAACAGAAATGGTCTTTTCATAGTGTCCTGTAAGAGTAACTGCATATTTTTTCATTGGATAATTCCTCGCTTTCCTTCTTAAATTTGATGTTGTTTTTAGTATCTTTCTGGAAATCATCATCCGACAATCAACGGACATCCCCCCTTTCACGATAGGTTTTCTGCTGTCCGATACCCAGATAGGACAACAAAAAATCGTTGACATCCTTACCGACAGGCGGCGGTGCGTCAACGATCTCATAGTCTTTTTGCAGCAATACTTTTAAGGCGGCGGTACACCGTCTGCCTGTGTTGTCATTGTCTAAATGCAGATAGAGCGTTTTTATTTGCGGGTTTGCTTTCAAAAATGTGGATAGGGCAATGGGGATGGTGCTGTCTTTCAGCTCTTTTTTTGGCTGATATACCCCCGACAATGAGAGTAGATTTTCTCCTTTGTAGTCCTTTCCCTCACATTTCAGATAAGTGGCATAGGACAGTAAATCAATGGCGGCTTCAAACAAATGCACCGAACTTGCAGGCTTATCTGCCAGAAGTCGGAACGAATACCGCTTGTCACTTCCCGAAGCATCCAGACGGAAGTTCCCGCCAAGACCTCGGTAGGCGGCGTATCTGGGTACGCCTTTTTCATCCTTACCGACAAAAACAGCATTGTGGTATCGTCCTGCACTCTCAAACAGGATACCCTCATCAATGCACTCCTGAATGATCTGCAAGTCTATTCCACGCCCGAACAGATAGTGAATGACCTGCTCATTGTTGGAATATCTGTCGGGTAAAAGCAGCACTTTTTCTTTCTGTTCCTTTGAAACAGGGGGCGGCGGCACATAAGAAAACTCCCTGCCTGTCAAAATTTCAATGCTCTCCACAAAGCCAAAACCTCTGACTTTCATCAGATAATCAAGGGCAGATACGCCGCCAAAGCCCCTCGACCACCAATACCATTTCCCGTTGGAAATCTTTAGGCTGTCGTGTTCGGCGGTACAATACACATTTGTTGTGCCTTTCACTTTTACAAGATTGCTCGGCTCGCAGTCCCTAAGATAAGTTAAAAGGTCAATCTGTCTTGCCTGCTCGATGAGTGCAGAATCAAGAGGAACATAAGGCTTGTTACTTCTCATTTCTTTATTACCTCTCTCCCCAAGACAATATTTTTTCTGTCTTAACCATATAGTCTTTAAAGTCTGTGATGGTCTGGCGTAAATCTTCCATATGGGTATAATCGGTTTCTAACCACTCATCATAAACCTCCTGCAACAGATTGGGCGATTTTAAGAGAGCTTTTGCCGCCTGTGGGGAATAATCTGTTTCCGAAAAACACTCGGCAATATCATTCTTCAATGCGATCTGATATGCTGCATCGTAGATTTCCTGCGGCGGTTTTCCTAACATTTCCTCCCGAAAAGCCGAAAGCTCACGCTGTACCTTGTCGGTCAGCCTTTGGTTCAGGGATTGCTTGTACTCCTGATAATTCACTTTTGCACCTCCTTGAAAATAAAATAAGCCGAGAGGATTTTCGTTAATAAGAAAAACCTCTCGGCTATGTAAATTTATTTATTCTATATATGAATTATACTTAATTTTCCCTAAGCTTAATCATCTCTATTACTTTATCAGCAACCCCATCAGTATCAAGGTTGTCTGTGTTTATCCATATCGCATCTGGATAATTATTTTTTAAAAATGATATATTATCTTCCAACCAATCTAACGCAAGCCCTTTCATTCTATTTTCATCTTTCTTAATTCGCTCTTGAATGATTAACTCGTCAGCTGTCAAAATAAAATGCACTATATTCTTTCCTGCCATCTGTAAAAAATCAAAAAGATTTTCTTTACATTCCACTTGTGTTAAAGCCATATCAATAATCCATAGTTTACTTGTGTCTTCAGATTTTTCTTCTATTACTCTCTTAAATTCTTTTATAAATCTCATGTTGTTCTGTGGCAAAGTTCCTCCCATATGCGGCATCGTACGAGAGGTTTCTGCTTCCTCCACAATCTTTTTCAATGTTTCATTACTATAATAATCAGACTCCAATAATTCAGCTACACTTCCCAATTTTTCTCTTATTTTCTTTGCTACTGCTGTCTTTCCTACACCATAAGTTCCATCTACCCAGATAATCATAATAATATCCTCCTTCTGAAATAAACCTACAAAAAAACACACACTAAAAGTTCAATAGAATAACTGCACAATTTTGTACTGTATCTTTGGTATCTTAGAGTGTGTTTATCTTTTGTATTTTTACTCATATTAAATTATCTCTCAAAATTTGTCAACTATATTTTGTGTTCTTATCCACATTTTCAATCAATATATAGTATTTCTTGTATAAAAAGCGGCGTCAGTTTCACACCAACGCCGCCTTTCCTCAATCATTCCATTACAAAATTCCTGCTTTTTTCAGATACCCCACACCATCATAGCAACCACGGAAATAAACGGATTGCAGTTCCATATCGGTAAGCTCGTTCCGAAGCTGCAAGACTTTCACAAGCCCTGCACATTCTTCAGCAGAAAGCCCCTCTGCCTTATCCATATCAAAGATGTCCAAGATTTTCGGATATTTGTCATACAGCTTCAAGAGTTCTTCTTTCATGGCACGGTACTTCTCATTTTCTTTCGGCAGCTTGGCGATAACAGAGCTTAGATATTCGGAAAAGATGCTGTGGTACACATCTACAAATGTTTCAAACTGAAATTCAAAAGACATTTTTCCACCTCCGACTGTTCAATCTTGTCCCATTATACCGCCCCAATAACAGCTTTTCAAATGTGCAAAAGAAGATTATCGCTCACGGTCAGCCGCTTTTCTTTCGGGTAGTTCATTCGTTTCCTCTGGCTCTGCGTCAAGCACAGCAGGGTCTTTTTTATCCAGATTCAGCTCAATATTTAAGGCATTGAGCCTTTCTGTTTTCTCTTTCAGCTCATCCTCAAAGTCAAAAGGCTTCGCCAGTTCTTCCTTTGCATTTTCAATCTGCGATAAAATTTCCGTCCGTCTGGTCTTTGCCGCTTCCAGCTTATCGGGGATTCTGGCAAGCTCGTTTTCTATTCGGGTTAGATTTCCCAAAGCGTCCTCGCCCAAGTTGACCTTGTGTTTTGTCTTGCCGCACAAGTTCAGGCAATAATGGGTATTGACCGTATCATAGTAAATCTCCATTTGAAACCCTCGATAGCTGCCGATTTCTTTCGGCTGTGTCAGCGGATATTCCTTACAGATTGCAAGAAGCATCTTGCCTGCATCGGCTTTTTCTGTGTAAGTCACACCCTGCAAAGTCATTGGGCAAAACCGATCCTCGCCCTTTGGTTTATGCTGTTCAAGCAGGGGAACATCACACCCATAGGCAGAAATAAGCTGCTCAAGCTGTTTTATTTCTTTCGGAAAGTACTGCAACACTCTGTCCTCAAGCTCATAATGCTGATTAAGGTAACTCTGCTTTAGCACCTTGAGCTTCGATACCTGCATATCCAAGTCCATCTTTTCTTTGAAACGCTCGTCCCCTGTGGCAAGCATCTTGACCTCCGCAAAGGAAAGGGCAACCTCATCCACATCTTCTGCGGAACGGACAGGGCTTTTGCTCGTCATGATCTGGCTGATAAATTTCTGCTTGCTTTCCACCAACTGATAGAGGTAGGCATCAAAGGTCTGCTCCGTTACATAGCGGTAAACCTCCACCTCTGGGAACATATTTCCCTGCCGTTCAATACGCCCCTGCCGCTGTTCCAAATCGCTTGGTCGCCAAGGGCAATCTAAATTATGGAGTGCCACAAGCCTGTCCTGCACATTCGTACCTGCCCCCATCTTCTGGGTAGAGCCTAACAAAATACGCACCTCTCCGCTTCTGACTTTCGCAAATAACTCTTTTTTCTGCACATCAGTAGTCGCTTCGTGGATAAAGCGTATCTGCTCGGCAGGAACACCACGGCTGATCAGCTTCTCCCGTATATCATCATAAACATTAAATGAGCCATCGTTCTTCGGCGTGGAAAGGTCGCAAAATATAAGCTGTGCCGCCTTTGTGTCAGCGTGTTCCTCCCAAATGCGATGCACATTGTCGATACAGGTGTTGACTTTACTTTCTGGGTCATCAGGCAACATCGGGTCAATCATCCTCTGGTCAAGGGCAAGTTTTCTTCCATCATTGGTTATCTTGAGCATATTGTCGATGTTCGGCTCAACAAGCCTTGCCCTTATCTTTTCTGCCCGCTTAGCAAGAGAAGCCACCATTTCTGTCTGTATCTCACTTGGCTTCGTCTTGATATTGTGATAGTTGACCTTTGGCACAGGGAGCTTTAACATATCGGCAGTCTGAATGTCTGCCACCTCCCGAAACATCAGCATCAGCTCTGGCAGGTTATAAAATTTCGCAAACCTTGTCTTTGCTCGGTAGTTCGTACCTTCAGGGGCAAGCTCTAATGCTGTAATGGTTTCGCCAAAAGTGGACGCCCAACTGTCAAAATGCTGCAATCCGTTCCTTACAAGTGTATCATACTGCAAGTATCTCTGTACGGAATACATCTCCACCATTGAGTTGCTGATCGGCGTCCCCGTAGCGAATATCGTGCCACGGTTGCCTGTGATTTCGTCCAGATAGCGGCATTTCATAAAGAGGTCGCTTGACTTCTGGGCTTCGGTCTGGGCGATACCGCCCACATTTCGCATCTTGGTATAGAGGTAGAGGTTTTTGTAAAAATGGCTCTCGTCAATAAAAAGCCTGTCAACGCCTAACTGCTCAAAGTCAATCACATTGTCCTTTCGTTTGGTATCGTTGAGTTTTTTTAACTTTGCTTCAATGGCTTTCCTTGTTTTCATGAGCTGCTTGACTGTGAACTGCTCGCCATTTGATTTCTGCACATCTTCAATCCCACGCTCAATATCGTCAAGCTGTTTCTGAAGCTGCTCCCTTTGGCGTTCCATGCTCATCTGAATTTTTTCAAACTGGGAATGTCCAATGATGACCGCATCATAGTCGCCTGTGGCAATACGGGAACAAAACTTTTTTCGGTTCGCTGTTTCAAAGTCCTGTTTGGTCGTCACAAGGATATTGGCAGAAGGATACAGCCTTAAATACTCAGACGCCCATTGTCCCACTAAGTGATTTGGCACAACAAACATAGATTTATTGCACAGTCCCAGACGCTTGCTTTCCTGTGCGGCAGCGACCATTTCAAAGGTCTTGCCTGCCCCTACCTTATGGGCAAGAAGTGTATTGCCTCCATAAAGGATATGGGCAATCGCATTCACTTGATGAGGTCTTAATTGAATTTCTGGACTGATCCCTCCAAAAGTGATATGACTTCCATCATACTCACGGGTGCGGATACTGTTGAAAGTGTCGTTATAGTAACGGACAAGGCGGTTTCTTCGCTCAGGGTCTTTCCATATCCAATCCTGAAACGCCTGTTTAATCACTTCCTGCTTTGCCTGTGCTGCTGTGGTTTCCTTATGATTGAACACCGCTTTTTTATTTCCGTGTTCATCATACACATAATCAAAAATACGGGTATCTTTCAGATTCAGCGTGTCCTCAATAATACGATAGGCGGAAGCTCTTTTCGTACCGTAAGTGCTGTCCGCCTTGACATTCCCGTAATCGGAAGTTTTATTTTCGATAAACCAATCGCCATTATATGGCGTATAACGGACTTTGATCCTGTTTCTTGCGTGTTGCGACGGGGTTAAAAGTTCCATCACAAATTGCTGAATATCCTCCTGCGGTATCCAAGTCGTACCAAGCCGCACAGCGATTTCACTGGCAGGCAGGTCTTTGGGAATAACCTGTTTTAAGGCTTTTACATTGACCGACAGCGACGGGTCTTGCTTTGCCGCAATTTCTGCAACCGTCAACTTTTCCCTTACATTCCCAGAAAGGTACTCATCCGCAGTCACATAACGGGCAGGCTCGGCATTGGGTACACGAAAGATCACGCCCTGCAAATCTGCAATCAGTTCCTCCTGTGTTTTCCCTGTAAGCTGTTCCATATAGCCTAAATCAACACAGGCTTTCTCTCCAATGGAAAGGGCAAGGGCTTCGCTTGCGGTTTCCACAGAAGTTGCGGTACGGTGCGGTTTGATCGTCCGTTTCGTGAACATATCCGCTTTCCGCTTAAATTTTCCGTCATCGTCAAGCACTTCAAGGGAACATAACAGGAAATAGCTTTCATCGGACGCAAAGGCAAGATAATTCCCTCGGTTATTGATAAGCCCGTACTTTCCCGTAAAAGTATCATACAAGCGGTTAAGCTGTTCCTGTTCCCTGCGTATCGCTTCATCAGGGTAATCGTTGGTTTGGTAGTCAATGAGCCTGCGGACAGAGTCCCTGATCTCCACCAATCCCTTGATACGGTTTTCGGCAGTCATAGATACTTTGGCAGGGGTCATTACATCATTTTCTCGGAAGTAAATCCTGCCGTCCACCAAAGTATAAGAGAAGTTTCGCACCAAAGGGTCGGCAGGGATGCTTTCTGCCTGTTCATCAGAGATTTCATCAATCTGATTTTCCTGTGCTGTGATTTCCCCATTGATACGCTGCACCGCTTCCGATAAAAGCTCGGAAAGGGAATGGTCTTTTTCTGCTTTACAGGCAGTATCCATACCGAAACGGGTGCTTTCCATCTGCATTGTTCCAAGCACCATCTCTGGATGCTCTACAAAATAGCGATTCATTGTGATCCCATTCTCGTCCGTGTCAAGGTGTACCCACTCTGGCTCTATCTCCATAACTCGGTCACGCTTTTTTAAGATCAAAATGTCACTTGTAACTTCCGTTCCCGCATTGGCTTTGAAGGTGTTGTCTGGAAGCCGTATCGCCCCTAAAAGCTCGGCTCTCTGGGCGATATATTTTCGTACTTCGGGACTTGCCTTATCCATTGTGCCTTTTGAGGTAAGGAACATTACAACGCCGCCTGCCTTTACTTTATCAAGGGCTTTTGCAAAGAAATAGTCGTGGATAAGAAATTTCTGCTGTGCGTAGCGGCTGTCATTAACCCGAAAATCTCCAAAAGGTACATTGCCAAGCACCACATCAAAATGGTCGTCTGGCAGTTTGGTATCTTCAAAGCCCTGTACGGCGATGGTGGCTTTCTGGTAAAGCTGCTTTGCAATCCTGCCCGTCAGATCATCAAGCTCCACGCCATAGAGCTTTGATCCTGCCATCTTTTCAGGGAGCAGACCAAAGAAGTTTCCTGTGCCACAGGACGGTTCTAACATATTTCCTTTCTCATAGCCCAGACGATCAAGCACCTCATACATCGCTTTAATCACCACAGGCGGAGTATAAAAGGCTGTAAGTGTCGATTCCTTTGCCGCACGATATTCCTCTGGGGAGAGGTTCTCATAAAGCTCTATAAACTCATCTACCCACGCCGCATTATTTTCATCAAATGCCTGTGCCAGACCGCCCCAGCCGACATACTTTGAGAGAATTTCCTGTTCCTCTGGTGTTGCAAGGCGGTTTTCAATCTCAAGCTCGTGAAGTGTCTGGATTGCTGCGATGTTGTTTCTGAATTTCTCCTTTGCACCGCCCACACCTAAAGCATCATCCGTAATGCGGAAGTTTCGACGGTCATCAGACGGAACGGGAACCTCTACATTTTCTTTTTCGGGTGGTAATACTTCCTGTTCCAAAAGGCTGCGAATATAACCGATTTTCTCCACACGATTTATCGGAATACCTGCTTGATTTTGGAAAGTTACATCCCGCATTGACACATCACCGCTGATTTCGCTGATATGCTCGATTACATAGCGGCGGTTATCAAGAACAATTTCCCTGCCGATAAAGTCATCCTCTATTGGCTCACTCAACTGTTCCCTTGAGCTTTCCAGTTCTCTTGCGTTTAATCTATCCGTATCTTTTGGTACTTCTTCGGTCTTTTCCTCACGATAAAGTTGATTATATTTTTCAGCCCGTTCTAACACGAAACTTTCAAAATCTGAATGAGAAATGCCGGCTGCTATCATATCAGCAAGGCTAAGATACTCTGTATAATCCGTGCATTTACCATTCTCATAAAATTTCATACGGTAGTTCTCAAGATCGAGCATAACCATAAACTTACGCTGACCATCCTCAGTAGTAGCCGTCGCAATCTCTATTTTTGACAGGTCAGAATAATCCACCCTATCAGATTGACCATATTTTTTATAGGCATAATCATCAATGAATTTTTTAGCCTGCTCTAATAGTTCTTCTTTCTCTTTATACCAGTAACTTTCAGACGCCATAAATGCATCAAGCTGCATTTCATCTTCTTGCGACAATTCGGTGTGCTGTTCCAAATAGGGAATAAACATCTCACGCCCCCACCGCAGGCTTTCCATCTTTTTCCGATACGCATCCTCGCCCTGCTTTTTCCACTCTGGGATAAACGGACAGTTCGGCGACAGGCAATAGTCATAATAGTTTTTCAAATGAGCAATTAAATCGCCCTCACCGTCACCGATGTCAAATCGCCCATCATATCGGAAGTTTTCTCCATTGATTACTGCGTTTATCTGAAAGTCCGTTTTTTTATACCACCCGACTTTTTTACTCTCATCCTGCCTTTCACGGTGCTGTTTCTCATCCAAAATACCGAGCAGTTTATTTCCTAATGCAAAACTGATCTCAATATCATCGTCTAATCCGTCTGCATAAAAGCATGGATGTTCGGAAAAGCCGATAGAAAATTCTAAGCTGTCAGGCTTTTTCTCGGTGAGTGTTTCTGATTTCTGCCTGTCGGTTACTACGACTTTGAGATGGTCATTCGCAGGGTTTTTGTTCAGAAGTTCGCTTAGCTTCGTATGATTGTACGCCTGCATCAAAATAGGGAACTGCACATTCTGCAAAGTCACCCTATCCTCGGTAACGGACTGCACTTCATATTTGTCTGCCCCAAGATACACCACATCGCCCTCGTGACAAAGGTAGTGCATTGGATGCAGCTCCGTCAGTTCTTTGGAAAAATACCACGCATTACTGCGGCTGTAAGTGTCGCTCGTTTTCCCTTGTACCAGAGCCAGAAAATCAAGAAGCTGTTGTACCGTCGCAGGATCAGAAAGCTGTTCCTCCATCTGCCTGTCATTTATATTGGCAAGGTCGGTACGATTTACCTGCGACAAAAGCTCTTTTTCATAACCGTCCAAATCACGGATAAAATCAGACAGACGAAGGGCAAGGCTGTCCCGTTTGTCAGCAGGGGAAAGTGCCTGCTTAGACTGGATAAACCGTTGTCTTGCAAGTTTTCTCTGGGTGTCGATTTCATACTGCGGAGCAGATACCTGTTCCAGATAGTCCGCATAATGGTCTTTCTCTTTCGGGTTTAAATAGCGATCATTCTTGATAAGCTCACGCAGGCGTTTTTCCACCTTCGACCAAGATAATCGCAGGTCTGGATCAGTATAAGAACCCTGTTTTTCAATGGCGATCCCTTTACTGTCTGCCCATCTTCCGCCCTGTGTCCCGTCTGGAAAAATGTGTGTTCCGCCGCCTGTACCATATTCCTTTTTTAGAAATTCAATGTTTGTTTTGCTGTCACTATTTTTCTGAAGCTGACGATAGATGCGGTATTTGCTCTTATCATAACTACTGCCCATTTGCAGAACAGAGTCAATATCTTCCTGTGAAACGACAAAAGCAGAGGACTTTTCATCCTCTGCCTGTGTGATCCTTTCTATCTGCTGTTCAACCGTTGGAAGATTGGCACTTACTTCTTCTCCATTGGCAATGCTTAGCTGTAAATCAGTTCCGTCAAGATGACTTCCTCCGCTTGGCTGCGGATGTTGTTCATCAATCCTACCCACTGCATCGGGGCTTTTTCCTTCAGTTCCTCCGTCACGCCCTGCTCCATTGAGAGCTGCTTCGTCAGAAGCTCCAACCGTTTGAGTGCCGTCTGTTCCACCTCGTAAAGATGCTGATTTAGCATCCCCTCTGTCAGCAGGTTCAGATAGGTCACTCTCTTGTGCTGTTCCAGATACTCCCTGTGCATCATAGCGTATCTGCCAAGCGGAAGCTCTGGCTCTGTCGGTAATGTTAGGTCTGGAATAAGATAATCCCCCTGCCTTGTGTATGTGATTTCGCTCATTATTTTCACTCCTTTCGGGCTGTTTTCTGCCTACATCATAACGGGATTGGGACTTTGGTGCAAAGGTGCGGTTTTCCTCTCTGGCTTCCATTTGCACATTTCGGATAGCTGCGGAAATTTCCCGAAGTGCCATCTCCGATATATCGCTCGTGGCAATCCCGATTGCATTTATCGTATGGGGCGTATTGAAATTCACAATGTCGGCAAAATCTTCTCGGTCAAAATATTCCTTCACATCCAGACCGCAGCGGCTCATCAGCATAAATGCCACGCTGTTGACCGCAAGCCTCTTATACAGCACTTCAATATTGTATTCGTCCAGTTCCTCTAAAAAACTGTCTTGGATTACGCCTTTGAGCTGTGACACATAATCGGGAAGATTGTCCTCCACAGCGTTCTCAGCAGTCTTAAAAAGTGTTTCCGCCAAGTCTGTTTCTTCAAGCTCTCCGAAACGGTCAGAAAGCCTTTCCTTTACTGCCTGCTCATATCGCTCATCCATCTGCCAGATCGGAACAGGACGGCTGCTATAGTAACCCTCGTGGGTATCGGATATATCAAAGTAGTATTTCAGCGTGTTCCTGCGACCTTTCGGGTCGAACACGGCAATCCCTTTGCTGTCTTTGTTTACCCAACGCTTAAAGAGCTTATTCCAAGTGCCAAGCTCTGCCACAGCTACGGCATCGGGGCGTTGAGCATAGATTAAGAGCTGTTCGTCAAAGCGGCACTTATAGTTGCGACAGGCAGAGGACAGAAAACTCTGCCACGCCTGCGGACTTTTCGCAACCGACACGCCTGTTCGCCGATACAGCTCCGTGATTAGCTGATACTTTGCAGCCATTTTCTTTACACCTCCTTGTTATCTGCCCCTGCGATCAGGCAGGGGCGTAACTGATTTTATTGTGTTTCATTCGTCTGATAAAGTCTTTGGTGTCATACAGCACACCGTCAATCTCTGTGTGGTTTTCATCTATATAGCGGCAAAGGACACATTGTGCATCCCCGTTTTCAGAAAACAGCCGAAGCATACCTCCGTCTGGAACAGAAACTTCAATCCCGTTTTCTTCATTTTTGAAATAGATCATTCTTTTTTCACTCATTCATACCACCACCAAGAAAGGAAATGACCTTGTTCGATTTGATACTCTTTTGCAGGTCGTTGATCAGGGTAATATCTGCCACCGTAATGCCCTGCATGGAAAGAATATCGTCCATTGTCATAGAAGCGATTGCCTTTTCATCTGCAAAGCCTGCTTCAAAGACTTTATTCAAAACCTTTACCGCTTTCTGGTTGACTGCCATTGTCCTATTCCTCCTATCGTTCATAGTCTTTGTGTTTCGGTGCTTTCGTTGCCTGCGGCTCTTTACTGATCGGCTCACAGACTGCACCATTTTTGTGCAGAAACTCGGCAAACTCACCGATATGATACAGGTTGCTGCCGACCTCCGTATGGTATTCGTCAATAAAGCGGCAGGTGTATTCCCGTTTTTCGCCCCAAGCGGTCGTTACCACAATCTTCCCACCGTCTGGGATACGGAACAGTTCTTTATACTGCGTATCCATAAAACGGATGCCCTGCCCAGCTTTTTCCATATGCTGATTCAGCCATTCCTTCACATAGCAATAACAGTAAAAGTTATAATCGCCTTTGGTGGGATTGCACCGAAATAGAAAAGCGTGCTTTCCTGTGTCCACACGAAAACCATATTCCGTACAATAATTCCCTTTCATCGCACTTTCAGGATATTTCCTTGCAAAAGCACCCATATCATAGCGATTGTGCAAAAGTCCTTTATCCTCACGCAAGGCATTGATGACGGTATCAAGGTCTGTCTTAAATTCGTCCGATTTCCATTGGGGTCTGGTATCAAACCAAGTGGTATAAAAGCCATAGCCTGTTGTTGCAAAATCTCCACGCAGATGTCCGATTGTACCTGTCTGCCCCTCAATCTGCATACTTTGGGCATAAGTGTATTTCTGTTCTGTCGGGGTTAATGGTCGTATCTCCATATCAGTGTTCCTCCTGTCGCTGTTTTTCTTTCTTCCTGTCTAAAATCTTCTGCATACATACATCGCAGAAAATAACCGTCCCTTCCTTATAGCGGGGATAAGGGCAGGTCGCACAATCATATTTTTTCTTAGCGTTCTCGGTCATTGTGATTCCTCTGTTTCTTTTCTGGTTGGTTATAGGGCATCCTGCACTCGTTCTGATAGCGTTCATTCAGCTTATCCCTTGCTTCGGAAAGCTGATTGTGCAATAATACCCCCAAAAATAATCTGATCCATCCTTACAGTACCAACACACATAAGGGTTCGGGGCTTTGGAGTTATGCCCGATAACAAGCTCTGTACGCCCGATTTGACAGCTCTCAATAATTTCATAGCCGCCGTTCATTCGTTTTTCTTCGTTCATAAGCTACCTCTCATTCTTTGGCATAACGCCTGTAATTCTGTTCCTGCTTGGCACGGAGCTTCTGGATACGGACACTTCCTAAAAGCTCTGGATGTTCTGCCTGCAGCTTTCGGCGTGTCCTGCCTACGCTCTCAAAGCTCGGCAATCCCAGATAACGGTACTGCGACATCACTTCCGCAAAGGGCATCGCCCCTGCGTCCTTAAAATAGCTGTTACATACTTTCAGATACAGCACCATATCGTCATTTCTGGCTTCCTCGTCCTTTTTCAGAATGGCTCGCACCTTATCCTCAATGGTTCTCAATTTCTGCATACATACCTCCGTATATGGAAAGGGGACAGCCAAAAAGGCTGCCCCCAGACACTTTACTTCTTCTTTCGGTTACGGATGTTCAGCCAGATTGCTCCGCCCACAATGAACATCACAAGCACAATGGCGATCACCGTCTTTGCTTCCATTCCTTAGTCCTCCTTTTTCTTCTTTTTCAGCCCTGCGATCAAGAGCGTACCTGCACCAATGAGTGAAGCTGCCGCCAGTCCTCCCCAGAGGAACGGATGGAAGTCATCGCCTGTTTTCGGGGTGTCACGCAGTTCATTGTGCATCTGAACAACCGTAGTTGATCCCACCTTGACCGTAATCTGTTTTTCGGCAGGCAGGATATAGTTTGCCGATGCCTTATCGCTGACCTCGGAAATGGTGTATTCTCCGATACGCAGGTTTTCAATCACGATTTCTCCATTTTTGTCGGTCTTAAAAGTCTGGTCATATCCATTTGCACCTGTCACTCGGAAAGAGAAGCCTTCCACCTTGCCATCGGAAGATGTTTTGACAATTTTAAGACTGCCTGACTGCGGGGCATTGACAAAGCCTTTGCCTGCTTCATTTTCCACCACATAGGTCTTACCATTTTCCTCAATGGATACGGTGTAGACATTTTCATCAAGAACAAAGCCCTCTGGTGCTGTCTTTTCACGGACAAAATATTTTCCGTATCGAAGCTCGCTCATCTGGTAGATGCCGCCGCCAAGCTCAGACATTTCGCCAAGCAGCTCATCTTCCTTGTCGTACTCGCCGTTTTTATTGGTATCGGCAAAGACTTCAAAAACTGCACCTGTCAGCTTATTGTCAGGATAATCCTTATCGACTTTGGTAAGCTCAATATTGCCTGTGATAAATTCATTCACAAGCTCGATTTCCACAACTTCATCCACCTTGCCGATCGTAACAGGAATTTCTTCCTCGGACAGTACAAAGCCTTTCGGGCTTTCTACCTCTCGGATAATCCAAGAACCATACGGAACTTTGGCAAAAGAAAAACTACCGTCATCCTTTGATGTGGTAGTTAAAATCGCATGTTCTTTTGTAAATTCTTCTGTGCCGGTCTTAAAGATGCCGATGACAGCACCACCTAAGCCCTTGCCGTCCTCATCGGTTTTCTTTCCGCTTACAGAACCATAAATCAGCTTGTTTTCAATGGGTTCGCCGTCATTGACTGCAAGGTGGACGATGGCGGTATCCTGTCCTGCATATTCAAAGTTTACAGGGTATTTCGTATCACTTGTAAGATACGCTTCGTTTGCTGCAATCTCTTTCACATAGTAATTGCCCATCGGAAGGTCAGTCTTAACCTTGCCTTTTCCATTCTCATCAAGAGTAATGATCTCAATCAGTCCGTCAGCAGGGATGACCGTACCGTCTGCGGCAGTCAGTTCTTTTTCTGCATACAGCCCAAAGGCAACATCAAAGATTTCCCCGTTATTGCCCACACCAAAATGCTCATCGGTTTCAAGGCTCTTTACAAGGTCGATTTTCACACGCTGACGCTCGTTGTAGAAACTCGTTTCTGTTTCTGTTACTGAAATTTCTTGTCCTGCATAGACAAGCTCAACGGAGTGAATTTCATCATTCAGCACCATACCATTCGGAGCTGTCACTTCCTTCACTTCATATTTTCCAAGATATAATTTCTTTGATTTTGCCGTACCGTCTGCATCTGTGGTCAGGGTATCTACCACCTCACCTTTTTTTGCTCGGACTGTTCCCTCTAAGGTTACAATATCCTCGGCTGCGGTAATCTCATAAACCGCACCCTCCAGATTTCCTACGGCAAAGTTTGGCTGATACATTCCGTTGTTTTCCGATACGCTTGAGAAAATCTCTCCAGACTTTTCTACGGTAATCGTACCTTTTTGTGCCAGATTGGATCGTACTACCTCAATCACGGTAATTCCGCTTTCTTCCTCCGAATTTTCCTGCACCACATCAAAATACACAGGTTCGGAGTCAAGCACATAGCCGTATGGGGCTTGTACTTCCACAAGGGAATAGCCTTTTCCGTATTCTAAAGCCTCTGGTGTGACCAACTCGCCATCTGCGGTCGTATAGAAAGTATCAATGGTTGTCACTTCTGGATAAGTGAAAGTCATCGTCACAAGGTTGCCGTTCGGGTCGTAAATCTGGAAGCCTGCCCCTGCATACGGGATGGTTTTCCCTGTTTCCGCATCTTTCTTCACCACCTTGATATAGCTTTCAAAGTTAGCATTGTTAATAAGATAGCGGTAGGTCTGACCGTCGGAACTGATAAACACATCAAACGGCTTCATCAGCTCACGCCCTTCCCATCCAGAAGTCTGTTTTACCGTATAAATGCCATAAGGCATATCTTTTGTCTGGGCAAAACCGTTCTCATCACAGACGAGCTTGTCACGCTCGCTTTCTTTTGCCTGCTCAAAGCTGCCTGCCGATTTAAGGAATACCTCAAAGACAGCACCTTCTTCTGGCGTTTCGATGCCTGTTTCGCCGTCATCGGTATGCTTGATAATAGCGATATTTCCCTTGATAACCTGCTCATTCACATCATTTTTTGCAGAATTATATTCCACCTCATAAAGTTCTGGTTCTGCACCGACTTTATGAATGGTCGGGTCAAGAAGATACCCCTCGGACGGACTGATTTCTCGGATTGTCCAGTCATCGCCACATACATAATACTTGGTCGTAAACTGACCATTTTCGTCGGTGGTGTAGGTGTCAATCAGTTCTTCGCCCTTGTAAATGCCATAAACCGCACCCGCTAAAGAAGCGTCCCCCTGTGGTGTTCCTGTTTCTGCATCGGTCTTAGTTACCGTCACATTGAATTTCTTGAGAATATTCTGGAAACTGCGGTTTGTAACCTTATTCCACTCAATCGGTGCGGTCTGGGATGCAGGAACGACATAGCGGATTGCTGTATCCACTTCCTCAAGCACATACGGGGTATCGCCGCTGATCAGGACATCCTCAAACTTGGCTACACCTTTTCCATCGGTGACAGCATACTCATCCACTGCAAGTCCGCTAAGGGATGTGCCGTACAAATGGAATTTCACGCCCTCCACCAGATTGTCCTCGGAAGTCTTGACTACTTCAAGGCTGCCACGCTTTAAGGTGTTGTTGAAGTTGACTGTGGTTGTCTTGCCGCCGATGAGTGTTACCGTCTGGGTCTGCTGTGGTTCATAACGGTCAATGGTCTGCTCTGTGATGGTATAAGTGGCAGGGAACAGACCTTCTACTGTGATATTTCCGTTTTCATCGGTCGTTACCGTCTTATTGATACCCTCGCCCTTGATGGTAAACGGAATGCCTGCTACAACGCCGTCCTCAGAAGTCTTTTTCAGGGCAATCGTACCTGTCGGTGTTTCCACATTGAGATAGGCAGATACAGGAGAAGCGTTTTCTACACCTGTAATAACATCCTGCAAGTTCGAATCACCATAAGCAATCAATTTGGCACTCTGACTAACCACAGGCACTCCGTTTCGGGTTGCTGTAATCCTTACAGAACCATGAAAGGCTTTCTTTGATGTGAGCGTGAGCTTATTTCCAGATTTTGCTACGCTGACTGCATCGCTGGAACTTGCAAAGGAATACTCGGACAGTACACCGTTTTTATCTGTCAGCGTTAGACTGTATTTCCCGTCTTTATAGACAAGCTCCTTTGTAATATCGTCTTTGCTGCCTGACATAAAGCTCGGAATGGTATTGTGCTTACTCATCAGCGAAACAATCTGATCATAGACTTTCTTTGCTCCGCTATTTGGATAATGAGAACCAAAGTGCAGGCTGTACACGGTGCTGCTTGTCTGGCGGTATGAGCCTGTGGCTTCACGGCATCCCGTAACAAACTCCCATACAAGAGTCTGGGTCGCAAGCCATTTTTCATCGTCTGATCCAGACAGATTTCCTCGGTTTCCCTGATACCCATAGAGCAGGGCAAGCCCAACTGCTTTTTTCTGGCTTCCCGAAAGAGCATTCCATGCTTCGGAAGATGCTTCTTTCAGGGTGTTGCCCGTTTTTAGCGGTACACCTGGCTGTAAACAAAATGCTGTGTCGCCATCCACAAACATACGGTATTTATAGTCACCCGTACCGCCTGCGATATAACCGTTGATGTTGGCACTTGAATTGTATCTCATTGCATTTCCGTTCCCGTCATAAGTGTGTGAAAAGGAAATCGTACCAACATCTCCTACGGCTGCAAAGGCTGTGGTGGCAGGTAGTACGGAGAATACCGTAACCGCAGCCATCACAACAGCCGCAGCCTTTTGGAATATTTTTTTGAATTTCATCTTTACCTCCTGTTGATATAAAAAATTGATGTTGCCTGCTAACCGAAAAAAGCCGCCCTCTGGCAGCTTATCATTTTTCTTTTCTCGGATAGTAACTGGCAGTATTAAGGGGGAGAGGTGTGGAGAGGGGGAAAGCGAAAAAAGGCTATCCACCCAAGCAGACAGACCTGTCCCTTGATGTGTGGCTATCGTTCCTGTGCCTTGCTTCTTTGCAGATGGCGGTTATAAAACTCCAACGCCTTGACCACAAAATCGGATTCTTTCCCTTTGGGTACAGATTTGGGAATGAGCTTGGTTATCCTTTCATCACGGAAAGCAGGCTTTTCTCTCTGGTTTGGCTTTTCTTCTTCCATAATGGAACTGATTACCCCATCGGTCAGCTTTCCCTCCTGCATATACTTTTTCATTTTGATAGCCTGTGCAAGTGAGGGAGTGGCGTCATTATATTCCATCGCTTCAAGCAGAGTATATTGCTGTTCCTCGGAAAGATAAGAAATTTCTACCGCAGGACGAAACGCAATCTGACGCTCATCCACCATTTGCAGAATTTCGGGTACAAGCTCGGTTAAGCGAATATAACGATAAATTTGAGGCTGGCTATCTCCACTTTTTTCGCTTATCTTTTGAGCCGATGTTGTTCCTTTCAACTTATTATCCATTGGAGAATAAGTTAAATCTGTTCTTTCTCCCTGCCTATTCATCGCTTCCAACCGCATCTTATAGGCAAACGCCTTTTCACTCGGCAAAATGGTCGTTCTTTGCAGGTTGCTCTCCACCATTACAATAATGGCTTCATCACGGGAAAACTCCTTGACCTCACATTTCAGCGTATCAAGCCCCGCAAGTTCACAAGCCTTTTTTCTCCTGTGACCGCTAATCAGCTCATATCTGCCGTTCTCCTTCAAACGGACTGTCGCAGGTGTCATTACACCGTTTCTTTTTATGCTGTCAACAAGCTGTTCCATATCTTCATCCATTAAAACCTTAAAGGGATGGTCTGGAAACTCATCAATTTCAGAAATGGGAATATCCCTTATCTTAGAGAGCTTTTCTTCCTCACGGCTTTCGTCCGTTTGGA
>OHUC01000194.1_pt1 | contig 22769 bp, 17 predicted proteins | sample 1579121 | NCBI WGS metagenome assembly OHUC01 (sample SAMEA3879555, study PRJEB24766) | human gut metagenome | biome: human-associated habitat; feature: feces | place: USA | collected 1985/1987
CCAGCCGGTATCTCGTCAACAAGGAGGGCATTCTGGTGGACGCCGGGACCGCCCTTGCCCCCGGGGCGGTGAGCCGCATCACCCCCTGCGGCAAGTACCTCGTCTTCTTCTCCCAGAAGGGCCGGGAGGCGCTGGCTGACAAGTTCGGTGCGGCCTTCGTCTCGGTGCTGGGCGATGTCTGTGAGACCAGCGCCTTTGCGCGGGAAGCCCTCGCCGCGCTGGCAGCCCAGCAGCTCAACGCGCTGGCCCAGAAGATCCGCACCCGGCTGGGGCTGACCCTTTCCGCCGGGGCCGACGTGCGGGACTATGTCGCGGCCCAGTGCACCGCACAGAAGGGTGCCGCCGGGCTGGCCGAATGCTGTGACCGCATCTTCCGCGCCCTGAGTGAATACTGTCTGCGAACCGATGAAACCCTTACCGGCACCGTGACCCTGACCGCCGGGCCGGAAGGGGTGCGGTTCCGCCTGAACGACGGCGCAGACCAGCCCCTGTTCGACCTGCTGCCTGCCGCCTACACCGGCGCGCTGGATGCCATCCGCGCCGAGATCAACGAGCTGGTGGGCCTTGCCCCGGTCAAGGAATATGTGTTCGGTCTGGCCGACAACCTGCAGGTGCAGCAGCGCCGCGCCGCCGCCGGGCTCAAGACTGCCAGCCTTTCGATGCACATGATCTTCACGGGCAACCCCGGCACCGGCAAGACCACCATTGCCCGGCTGGTGGCACGGTACCTGAAAGCCATCGGCGCCCTCAAGGGCGGGCAGCTGGTGGAGGTGAGCCGGGGAGACCTCGTGGGCCGCTACACCGGCCACACCGCCCCCCTGACCAACAGCGTCATCGAGAGCGCCCTGGGCGGTGTGCTCTTCATTGACGAGGCATACAGCCTTTACCGCGGCGAGCAGGACAGCTTCGGGCTGGAAGCCATCGACACGCTGGTGAAGGGGATGGAGGATCACCGGGATGAGCTGGTGGTCATTCTGGCAGGTTACACCAGGGAGATGGAGACCTTCCTCACCGCCAACAGCGGCCTTGCCAGCCGCTTTCCCAACCGGATCGAGTTCCCGGACTACACCGCCGTGGAGCTGCTGCAGATCACCCAGGTCCTTGCCAAAAACAAGGGCTACACCCTGGCCGAAGCCTGCACCGAACCCCTGCTGGGCTATTATGCCCGCTGGCAGGAATCCGATGCCCGCACCGCCGGCAATGGCCGCCTTGCCCGCAACACACTGGAAAAGGCCATCTTCCACCAGAGCCGCCGCCTTGTCGCCGAGCCCGCCGCCGCCCTGGATCTGATCCTGCCCAGTGATCTGGAATTGAAGGAACCGTAAACACGCAAAAAAGGACTGCGAAAGCAGTCCTTTTTTGTTATTGATGCTGTTCTGCCAGCCGGGCGGTCATCTCCCGCATTCCCTGCCGCACTTCGGGCGGGGCGACCACTTCTATCTTGCCGCCAAAGCCGCAGACCCAGCCATAGAACTGGTCACTGACGCAGATGGGGACATCGAAATGGAAGCAGCCATTCTCCTCGGGCAGGAACATGGGCGTTGCGCCAAAGCGCTCCCGCATGGCACCTTCCAGATCCGCGGTGCACCGCAGGGTAACGCGATGCTCCGGCCCGCCGTACATTCCAAAGTGCTTGCGCAGATAGGCAGGCAGGTCAAGATCCGCAAACTGCTCCTGACCCCGCCGGGGCGCATCCAGCACCCGGACCCCGCTCATCTTGTCCACCCGATAATGGCGGATGCCCTTTTCGTCGGCAAAGGCAATGAGGTAGTAGCACCCGTTCTCCCAGGCCAGCTGCCACGGGCTGACGGTTCTTTTCTCTTTCTCGCGGCTGTCGGCTTTTCTGTAGAGGAACTCCACCATTTTACCGTTGTTGATGGCCTCGTGCAGGGCATCGATGCTGTACAGCAGGCTCTTGCTGTCGGTCTTGGGGCGGCCCTCCACATAGACCTGACGCTGCAGCTGGCTGCCCTCGTAGTTGGAGCAGAGCTTTTCCAGCTTGTGGATCAGCCGCCTGCTCGTGGTGCCGGATACCACCCGGCTTGCCTGCACGGCATCCACCAGCAGCTTGAGCTCCGCCAGATCAAAGGTGCGGCTGGCAAGGAAATACCCGCCGCCCCGGCCCCGGCGCAGCTTGATGTCATAGCCCAGCGCACCCAGTGCCTCAATATCGCTGTACACGCTCTTGCGCTCACAGCGGATGCCCTGCGCCTCCAGCAGCTCCACCAGCTGCGGCACGTTCAGCAGGTGGTTTTCATCGGTCTGCTGCTCAAAAATGCGCAATAGCGCCAGCAGCTTGGATTTCTGGCCTTCCTGTTTGGGCATTCGGTACACCTCATTTTTTCGTGTTGTGCCAAACCTCTCAGTCTCGCTTCCAGCTCCCCAGCAGGGGAGCCAGGAAAAACAGCAGTGCTGTGTGCTGAAAAGGTTACGGCGCTTTCTTATCAAACGCCGCGCGGCGCTGGGTGGACAGGCGGAACATCTCCTCCAGCTTTTCCCGGTCATCGGCCACAAGGGCGTTGCGCATCTCGTTCAGCGCCCCGCTGAACTGGTCGATCTCGGAGATGAGGTTTTCCTTGTTCCAGAGGAACAGCTCCGCCCACATCTTATCGTTGATGCGTGCAATGCGGGTCAGGTCCCGGAAAGAATCTCCGGTGTACTCGCACAGCGAGGTATTGTCGTTGGCGCACATCAGGCTGACGGCGATGGCATGGCAGAGCTGGCTGACATAGCCGATCATCCTGTCATGCTCCTGCACGGTCAGGGTGCAGATATGCTTGAAGCCCAGCACCTCGGCCAGCTCCCTGGCCCACTGAATGGCCTCCGGGGTGTTCTTTTCCGTGGGGGTCACAATGAAGTTGGCCGGGGCAAAATTCACCTCGGCGGCGTGCTCCACGCTGGAGGTCTCACGGCCCGCCATGGGGTGGCTGGCAATGAACTCCACGCCCGGCCTGCACATGGCCTGAATGGGCTCCACCAGACCAGTCTTTACGCCCGACACATCGGTAAAGATGCAGCCCTCCTTCAGCAGGTGGCCGTAGGTCCGGAACCACTCGATCAGGGCCGTGGGGTACAAACCAAAGATGATATGATCGGCCTGACGCACCAGATCCTCAAAATCGTGGGTCTTGCCGCTGGCGATATAGCCGTGGTCGAGGGCATACTGCAGATGGCCCTCGCTGCGGTTGATGCCGTCCACATGGAACCCGGCCCTGCTCAGCTCCAAGGCGTACTTGCCGCCCAGCAGGCCCAGACCCACAATGAGATAACGCTTTGATTTATCCAACATGTTCCACCTCCGCGCCCAAAGGCCTAATAGCTTCCAGAAAATCCGGCCAGCTCTTGGCAATGGCCTCGGCCCCGCTGATGGGCAGGGCCAGCCCGGCGGCCAGCGCCAGCACCGCAAGGCTCATCACCACGCGGTGGTCGTTGTGGCCGGAAAGCGGCTGCTCCGGGGCATGGAGCGTGCCGGCACAGCCATGGATGGTAATGGTGCCGCCCTCGCTCTCCAGCTGCCCGCCGCAGGCCCGCAGCTCGGTCTCCATGGCCTCGATGCGGTCACTCTCCTTGATGCGGAGACGTTCGGCGTTGCGGATGACTGTGGTGCCCTCACACAGCAGGCCCAGCACCATCAGCACGGGGCCCAGGTCGGGGCAGTCGGCAAGGTCGATGTCCGTTCCGTGGAGCGGGGCCTTTTCAAACACCAGGCCCTGCCCGGTGCGGGTGAATCTTGCGCCGCACCGCCGGAGGATCTCCAGAATGGCCGCATCGCCCTGCAAGGTCTCCTCAGACAGGCCGGTGATGGCCACCCCGCCGGTCACAGCGCCCAGCACGGCAGGAAAAGCCGCCTGGCTGTAATCGCCCTCCACGGTGTAATCACCGGGAAGATAGTGCTGCCCGCCGGGAATTTCCAGCGTGTTCTCATCCAGCCAGCGGCTCTCCACGCCAAAGGCGTGCTGCACTGCGCGGGTCATATCGATGTAGCTCCGGCTCTCCACAGGCGGAATGAGGTGCAGGGTGCTGGTGCCGCCCAGCAGGGGCAGGGCAAACAGCAGCCCGCTGATGAACTGGCTGGACACGTTGCCCGCCAGCTCGTATTCGCCCGGGGTCAGGGCACCTTCCACAGTCAGGCGGTCCGCGCCCTGCTCAAAACGCAGGCCCTGCTGCTGATACAGCGTTTTGTAGACCGACTGGGGCCGCTCCATCAGCCGTCCACGGCCTGTAAAAGTCACTTCCTGCCCGGTCAGGCTGGCCAGCGGGATGAGGAAGCGCAGGGTGCTGCCGCTCTCACAGCAGTCCACGGGGGCATCAACCGGCAGAAAGCGGCCCAGCCCTTCCACCACCGCGTCGTTTTCACCGGTGGTGACACGGGCGCACAGTCGGCCCGCCGCGCCCAGCGTGGCGGAGATATCCTTGCTGAAAGCAAGATGATGGAGATGGGAGGTTCCCTTTGCCAGCGCCGCGCAGAGCATCGCCCGGTGAGCCATGCTTTTGCTGGGCGGCGCGGCGATCCTGCCGCCCACCGTCCGGCTTGATTTTATCGTGATGTTCATTGTGTTACTTTACCTGGCTCACCCTCTCCGTCAGCGCTTTGCGCTGCCACCTCTCCCAAGGGGCGAGGCCTTGGCAGTCCACCGCAAGGTCTGTGGTTTCGCCAGAGGCTCTCCCTTTGGGAGAGCTGGCAAAGCCGTCAGGCTTTGACTGAGAGGGTGAGGCCGTTCATCGTGTTACATATCCCGGCCAATGGCCCATGCGACCTGACGGCACTTTGCCATGGCCTGTGCAAAGGCATCCGGGGTCAGGCACTGTGCGCCATCGCTCCATGCGTGGCGGGGATCATAGTGGACTTCCACCTCCAGACCGTCGGCACCGGCGGCCACAGCGGCGATCATCATCGGCTCGACCAAATTGGCCTTGCCGGTGGCGTGGCTGGGGTCCACGATGATGGGCAGATGGGTCTTTTCGTGGATGATAGGCACAGCGGAGAGGTCGAGGGTGTTGCGGGTGTACTTCTCAAAGGTGCGGATGCCCCGCTCGCAGAGAATGACCTGCTCGTTGCCTCCGGCCATGATATATTCTGCGGACATGATCCACTCCTCGATGGTGTTGCACAGGCCGCGCTTGAGCAGAACAGGCTTGTGCATCTTGCCCACGGCCTTGAGCAGCTGGAAATTCTGCATGTTGCGGGCACCGATCTGTACCACGTCCACATATTCCTCAAACTCCGGGATCCGGTCCTCGCTCATCAGCTCGGACACGATGGGCATTCCGGTGGCCTCCCGGGCCTTGACCATATCGAGGATGCCCTCGGTCTCCAGACCCTGGAAGGAGTAGGGAGAGGTGCGGGGCTTATAAGCGCCGCCGCGGAACAGGCTTGCACCGCCCGCCTTTACGCCGTTGGCAATGCGCAGTGCCTGCTCCTCGCCCTCGATGCTGCAGGGGCCTGCCATCACGGCGATCTTCTCGCCCCTGCCGATCTTCACGCCGCCGCAGTCGATGATGGAATCGGCGGGGTGGAACAGGCGGTTGGCCCGCTTATAGGGAGCGGACACGCGGGTGACGTTGTCGATCCAGGGGTTGGCCAGCACGTCGCGCTCATCGATCTTGGTGGTATCGCCCACCAGACCGAACACATTGTAATCCTTGCCGGTGATCAGGGTCACATCCAGGCCCTGTTTCTCGAATTTGTCTACGATCTTTTCCAGCTCTTCCTTGGGGGTGCCTTTTTTGGTCGAAATGATCATCTTGTTTCTTTTCCCTTCTGTTTTGTCTCTATGCTTTCAGTTTTGCTGCACAGCCTGCCCTACTTGCCAAGGGCTCCCCCTTCGGGGGAGCTGGCGAGCGAATGCGAGACTGAGAGGGTTGTTACTGCACCAGGTGCGTCTGCGCGCCGCCATCCAGCCGGAGCAGCTGCACAAGGTAAGCGCAGGCATGGAGATATCCGCTGACCCCCTCGCCTGCAAAGCGGCCCTGACAGCCAAAGGAGATCACATCCACGCTGCGGAAGGGCTCCTTGCCGCTGGGGTCGGCCAGCATCACTTCCACGGCGGGCACGCCGCACACCTGCAGCGCTTCCAGAATGGCCACGCTGTAATAGGCGTAGCCGCCCGGGTTGAGGATGATGCCATCGGCCCGGCCTGCCGCCGACTGGATCTCATCGATGAGGTCACCCTCGTGGTTGGACTGAAAAAAGTCCACCTGAACATCCATCTGGGCACAGCCCGCCTCGATATAATCCAGCAGTGTATTGAAATCGATCTGCCCCTCCATGCCCGGCTCCGTGAACTGGGTCAGGTTGAGGTTGGGACCGTTAATGACTAAAAATTTCATCCAGCGCCTCCATTGCCGCCGTCACGGCATCCGCAGGGGTGGTCTTGTTGGGGATCACAGCATCCGCTGCCGCCAGATAGAGCGGGCGGCGCTGGGCTTCCATGGTTTTCAGGGCCTCAGGGCTGGTGGAAAGGGGCCTTCCTCCGCCCACCAGCAGATCTTCCAGCGGCCGGTCGATAAAGAGCACGATACCGTTGGCGTGGAGCGCCCGGAGGTTTGCCGGGTCTTTGACCACGCCGCCGCCGCAGGAGATGACCTGCCGGTTCTCCCGGGCAAAGCGGGCGGTCTGCACGGCTTCCAGCTTCCGGAAGCCTGCCTCCCCCTCAGCGGCAAAGATGTCCGGGATGCTCCGGCCGTCGGCCTTGACGATCTCCTCGTCCAGATCCACGAACCGCTTGCCCAGCCGTTCTGCCAGAGCGCGGCCCAGGGTAGATTTGCCCGAGGAGGGCATCCCGATGAGGGCAATGTTCAGCTGTTCCCGCCGCAGCTCGCTGGTCACACGGGCGATCTCGGCACCAGCATCCTCAAACTTGCGGTCGAGGAAAAATTCTGCCGCATACACTGCCTGCGCCACCAGCATTTCCAGACCGCCGACCGCAACGGGCACCCCCAGCTCCTCGGCCCGGAGGATGAGCTCGGTCTTATCGGGATTATAGATAACATCGATCACGGCTTCCAGCCCGGGCATGGAGGTGATATCCAGAGCGCTCACGCCCACATTGGGGTACATGCCCACCGGCGTGGTGTTGATGATGATCTGCGCCCCGGTGGTCAGGGCCTGAGCATAAGTCAGCTCTCCCTTTTCGGGGTCGGGATGGCGGCTGACGGTATAGATCTGTTTCGCGCCCCGGTCATGGGCCACGGCCCAGGTGGTGTTGTGGGTGCCGCCGGTGCCCAGAATGAGCACGGTCCTGTCCTTGAACTCCACCCCGTGTGCATCGCACAGGTAGGAGAAGCCGGGATAATCGGTGTTGTAGCCGTAGAGCAGGCCATTCCTGTTGACGATGGTGTTCACGGCGTTGATGGCTTTGGCGTGGGGGTCGATATAGGAGCAGTACTCCATGACCAACAGCTTATAGGGGATGGTGACGTTGATGGCCTTGAACTGCCGCCGGGTCATAAAGGCCCGGACTTCCTCCTCCGTGGGCAGGGGGCACAGGTCGTACCGGTAGCCGCAGAGCATCTCGTGGATGACCTTGGAGTAGGAGTGGCCCAGCCGCCCGCCGATGAGTCCGTATTCCATTTACAGCACCTCCTTGCGGTAGCCGGTGGGGTCCTCCATCCAGGCCATGCCGTATTTTGCGGTGAGCAGGTCGCCCACGGCCAGCGCGGCGGCGCAGGTCTGCACAATGGCGGCCCGGGGCACGATGCAGGGGTCGTGTCGGCCCTGAATGGACAGCTCCGCGTCCTTCTTTGCGATATAGTCCACCGTGTCCTGCGTTTTGTAGATGCTGGGGGTAGGCTTGACCGCCGTGCGGAACACCACGGGCATCCCGTTGGAGATGCCGCCGTTCAGGCCCGCATTGTGGTTGGTGGCGGTAACGATGCGCTCCCCCTGCATCCGGAAGGCATCGTTGGCCTCCGAGCCCTTCTGGTCCGCAAAGCCGAAGCCGGAACCGAACTCGATGCCCTTGACCGCCGGGATGGAGAAGGCCAGGTGGGAGAGCTTGCTCTCCACGCTGTCGAAATAGGGTTCGCCCACGCCTGCGGGCAGACCCAGAATGGCGGTCTCCAGCACACCGCCCACGCTGTCGCCCTCGGCACCAGCGGCACGGATGGCAGCTTTCATGGGTTCCTCCACACTGCCATCCAGCAGGGCAAAGCCCTCGGATTTGTTCAGCAGTGCCTCGGCCTGCGCCGCCAGCGCGGCGGGATCATCCAGCGCAAAGGGGGCATCGCTGATCCCGGCACACCGCCCGATGTGCGTCACGATCTCGATCCCGGCCCGGTTCAGGGCTCCCAGCACCAGAGCGCCGCCCGCCACCAGCGCGGCGGTGACGCGGCCCGAAAAGTGGCCGCCGCCCCGGGCATCCTGATAGCCGTGGTACTTGGCGTAGGCAGTGTAATCCGCGTGGCCAGGCCGCAGCAGGTCAGCTGTTTTGGCATAGTCGCCGCTGCGGGTGTTCTGGTTTTCGATTATCAGGGCAATGGCAGTGCCGGTGGTGCGGCCGTTGACCACGCCGGATAAAAACTGCACCGCATCCCCCTCCACACGGGGGGTGGAAAGGCCGTCGCCCCGGGCACGGCGCTTGTCCATGCAGGCAGCAAGAAAGGCTTCCTCCACAGGCACGCCCGCCGCCATGCCATCCAGCACTGCGCCGACAGCCCTGCCGTGGCTCTCGCCAAAAATGGTCAGCGAAAGGTCGCTGCCAAAGGTGTTTTTCATGGCTTACTCCTCCACACCCAGCAGGGGGCGCAGGCCCTCCACGGGGATGGTCTCGGCCCGCCAGCAGCCCAGACCCGGCACCTTGATCACCGTGATCTGGCCGCCCTGGGCCTTTTTATCGTGCAGCATCTCGGCCAGCACCTTTTCCTTGTTATAGGTGGTGCGGGTGGGCAGGCCGATGCGGCGGTAGACCGCCCGCACCCGCTTCTGCAGCGCCTTGGATTCGATCATGGGCAGCATCCCCAGCGCCACGCACTCGCCGTGGAACAGGCCCACGGTGCGGCGGCCCTTGATGCCCTTGACGGCCTCGATGCCGTGGCCGATGGTGTGGCCGAAGTTCAGGGCCTTGCGCATCCCGCGCTCGGTCTCATCCTGCTCTACAACGTTCTTCTTGAACCGCAGGCTGCGGTAGATGATCTCGCTGATCTGGGTGTCGATATCGCCCTTTTCAAAGATGGCGAACAGCTCGGGGTCCGCCAGCAGGCCTGCCTTGACCGCCTCCGCCAGACCGTTGATGTAGTGGCGGCGGGGCAGGGTGGAAAGGGTGGCCGGGTCCACGATGACCAGCTTGGGCTGCCAGAACGCGCCCACGATGTTTTTGGTATCGCCCAGATCCACAGCGGTCTTGCCGCCGATGGAGGAATCGATCATGGAAAGGGTGGTGGTGGGGCAGTTGATAAAATCGATGCCCCGCATGTAGATGGCAGCGGCAAATCCGGCCAGATCACCGACCACGCCGCCGCCCACGGCCACCACCAGGTCGCCGCGGCCCATGTTGAACTCCAGCATCTGCCGGAGCACCGTTTCCAGGATCTTGAAGCTCTTGCTGGCCTCGCCCTGCGGCACCGTGATGATGGTGGATTCCCGGCACTGGTCGGCCACGCGCTGGGCATACTCGGCAGGCACGCCGCTGTCGGTGACAACGGCCACCTTGCGGTCCAGCCGGGCAAACTGGTACAGGTTTTCCAGTGCACCGTTTTTCAGGATGATATCATAACTGCGCTCGCCCAGATTCATGGTGAGCTTTGTCCCGATGAAATCGCTCATTTCGTATACACTCCTAACAGCCGTACCGTGCGGCAGACATGATTCAGCTCGCGCAGCAGCGCGGCGGTCTTTTCGGCGGCGGGGTCTCCCACCAGCTCGACGTAAAAATAATAATCAAAGGGGACGTGGGGTAGCGGGCGGCTCTTGATGGACTCCATATCGTAGCCGCTGGCACCGATGACCTGAATGACCTCGGCCAGCTTGCCTGGCTTGTTGTCCAGCGTGAACAGCAGGGAGAACCGGTTGCCCGCCGTAGGCTTTTCGCGGCTGAGGACGATGAAGCGGGTGGTGTTGTCGCCGTCAGTGTTGATGCTGGGCACCAGCACCTCCAGCCCATACAGGACGGCCGTTTCCACGCTGGCAATGGCCGCCTTGGTCCGGTCGCCGCTCTCCGCCACGAACTTTGCCGCCATGGCCGTGTTGGGCATGGCCGTGGCAGGCAGGCCGAACTGCTTCAGGAAGGTCTCGCTCTGGGCAATGGCCTGCTGGTGGCTGTACACACGGGTCAGGTCGGAAAGCTGGGTGCCGGGCAGCACCAGCAGGTTCTGGGAGATGGGCAGGTCGTAGACATCCACCACCCACAGCCCGGGGTGGTTGTAACACAGGTCCAGCACCGCCGACACATCCCCCGCGTGGCTGTTTTCAAAGGGCACCACGCCGTGGGCGGCATCGCCCTTTTCCACGGCATCGAACACCTCATCCCAGGTGGGGCAGCTCACAGCCTCGGCATGGGGAAAGAGCGCCCGGAGCGCGATGTGGGCAAAGGCACCCTCCACACCCTGATAGGCGGCGCGGTTGCGGCCCAGCACCTCGGCCTCGTACTGCTTGGCCACGTCCATCATGTTCTGCACATGATCCCGGTAATAGGGGCGCAGGGCCGGGTCCCCGATCCGCGCTTCGGCCTTGTCCAGCACCACCTTTTCGCGGGCGGCATCAAAGATGGGCAGGCCGTGGGCCTTTTTGTATTCCGCCACGCTGAGCACCGCCTTCATCCGCCGCTCAAACAGGGCAGCCAGCTGGGCATCCACCGTGTCGATCTCCCGGCGGGCCTGTTCCAGTGCGTCCATCATTCCACATCCTTTGCATTTCGTGATACTGGATTAGTATACCATAACTCGGACACGGAAACAACAAAGGGCGCACGGTTTCAAGGTGGATAACTTTTCAACTAGCACCTGCAAGAAGCGAATAGAATTGAAGAGGTGCCGCCCATGGCAGCACCTCTTCAGCGTTTCAGATCTTCCCGGCTCCGCGCCGTTCCATAGTATCTCCCATAGGGGTTTTCCAGCTCAGCGGCACGGGGCGGAACAGCCGCGGCAGGCGGTTCCGGCGCGGGGGCCGGGCGGCGGGGCGCGCCTTTTTCCCGGCGCAGGATACGGAACCGCATCGGCTCACCCCTCCGCTTCCACGGTGGAGACTGCCCCGGCGGTCAGTGCCTGCCAGAGCTCCTCGCCGCCCGCAAGGTTCTCCTCAGTGCCGGTGTTCCAGGCCCCGCGCATCCCGACATAGAAATCCGCGAGATAGGTCTGGCTGTCGCCGCCCTGGGCGTGGGTGGTGTCGGCCCGGTACTCGCCCAGGTCAAGCCCGGCCAGCACCGGGCAGTCCGTCCAGCGGTAGACCATGTTCCACCAGTCGCTGTCGCTTCCGGCCTCGGGCAGGGTGCCGTCCAGATACCGCAGGGAGCCGGTGCTCTCCTGAAAGCCCGCCGGGTCATACAGCAGGAACACCGAGCTCAGGCCGCCCGACACATCTGTGGCCAGCTTGGTGGTGCCCGCCATGGTCAGGTAGGCATCGCTCTCGGTCTGGGTGTCCCCGGCAGAATAATCCAGCGTGTAGACATTCAGGGTCACGACCGTCTTACCGTCGCCGTTCAGGTCCTCGCCATACCGGGCCAGCTGCTCCTGCAGGGCGGTCACGGTGTCATCCGGCAGGTAGTAGGGGGCCACCACCGCCACATTATAATCGGGCTTGGTGGTAAAGAAATACTGCCCGATGAAGCTGTAAGCCACAAAGGCCGCAGCAATACCGATCAGGAGGACCCACTTGAGGTTATAATCCCACCAGTTGGCCCAGCGCTCTTTGCGGGTATACTGTTTTTCCGCCCGCGGGGCAAGGTCTGCGGGGTCGATGTCCCGCTCGTAACGATAGCTTGCCATAGTTCTCCTTACAGTTGGGCCAGAATGGTCTGGCGCACGGCATCGGGCAGCTGCTTCTGTTCAGCCTTGCTCATGCCTGCGGTCTGGATGGCGGGCAGGATGCGCACCCGGATATCGCCGGGTGTGGCCCGCAGGCCGTGGCCCTCAAACAGGCCCCGCGCGCCGGAGATGGCCACCGGCACCACGGGCACCCCCGTCTTGATGGCAATGCGGAAGGCACCGGCCTTGAACTCGCCCGCGCCACCCTCTTCGCCCTTGTAGCGGGTGCCCTCAGGGAAGATGACGAAGCTCCGGCCGCTCTCCACGATGGCGGTGGCATCGTTCAGGGCCTTGACGGAAGCGCGGATGTCATCCCGCTTGACGAACACACAGCCCAGCAGCTTCATCCAGCGGTTGAGCAGGGGGATCTTTTCCAGCTCCTCCTTTGCCAGAATGCCGTGGGGCGCGTCCAGCGCGGTCAGCAGGATGGGGATATCATAGTAGCTGCGGTGGTTGCCCACGAACACGCAGGGCCCCGCCGGGATATTCTTCTGCCCTTCCACCGTCATCCTGGCCCCCGTAACACGCAGGATGCCCCGGCTCCAGCGGGGGATGTTGGCCTTGACGATCTGCTCCACCGTGTCCAGATCCCCGGCAGCCAGGGCACGCTCGGCCCGGCGCAGGGTGGCATAGTGCACGATCATATAGCCAAACAGATAAACGAATAACGCAATGGTGCGTAAAATGCTCAAATTCCTTTCCTCCTTCCGGCCCAAAAGGCCAGTATCATTGTAACATACTTTGGGGCAAAATGGGAGAGAACACACTTTTTTTACAAATACGTGCTTTTTAGCTTGCAAAATCCACAAAATCCGGGTATATTTATAAGCAGAAAGGTAGCACAATGGCATTGCTGCCCATTACAAAAGAGAGGTATTCCGGAACAAATGGGTTTATTTCCTTCTTCTAAAGATTTCAAGGACGGGCCGGGCGTTGAAAAGGACACGCCCCGCAAAACGGGCGTAGGCCGCTTTTTTGAGCTGGTGGGCCGCGATATGAGCAGCATGTTCCTTGCAAACCTGCTCACCTGCATCGGCTTTCTGCCGGTGATCTGCCTGGTGTACATCGGCTTCCTGATGAACAACCTGACCGTGATGATCGTCAGCGCCATTGCGGGCGGCATCCTTGCAGGCCCCGCGCTGGCCGGCGTATATGATACGGTGCTGCGCGCCCTGCGTGACGAGGCCGGTTACTGGTGGACAACCTACCGCCGGGCCTTCCGGCAGAACTTCAAGGCCAGCATCCTGCCCGGCATCCTGTACTGCGTGGTCGTCACGGTGCAGATCTTCCTGGTCTATTTCTGCTTCAACATGCTGTACCACGGCACCAACGTGGGCGTTCCCATGTGGGTGGCCACGGTGCTGAACCTTGTGCTGTTCCACATGCTGTTTTCCTACATGTGGCCCCAGATCGTGCTGCTGGATCAGCCCCTGCGCCTGACGCTGAAAAACAGCCTGAACTGCATGATCGCGTTCCTGCCCCACGCGCTGGCCGCAGCGCTGGTCACCATCCTGTTCTGGGGTCTGGTGATCCTGTGCATGCCGCTGGGCCTGCTGCTGATGCTGGTGTTCGGCTTCTGGTTCCAGTGCGAGATCTGCTGCCAGATCGTCTACGGCGACCTGAACCGGGTGTTCCACATTGAGGAGAGCATCCAGAAGCTCCACGATGCCCAGCTGGAAAAGGAGCTGCGCGCCGAGCGCGGCCAGGACACCCCCGAAGAATAACACTGCGCCGTCCACAGCGCGCAAAGGAGAGAAGTGCGGATGGAACAACGGAACAATCTGGTGCTGCACGGCACCGAGACCTTCTCCCGGGGCGCACTGGACAATGTGGCGCTGGAAAGCGGCGCGGTGGTGCTGGATTCCTCCGCCGGCCGCTATCTGCCCTACGGCAGCTATACCACCCCGGAGTTCGCCATGCCGGCCTTCTGCAACCTGAATGTCAGCTGGAACGCCAGCGCCCCCCACAACACCATGGTCGAGGTGCGCTGCCGGGTCTATGCCGGGAACACCTGGACCGGCTGGCTCAGCTTTGGCAAGTGGGCACCGGATTACCCCCGCTGCAGCATCAAAGCCCAGAGCGAGGACGGGCTGGTGTTCCTGATGGGGGACACCGTCACCGTTGCCACGCCGGGCGGCGGCACCGGCATCCAGCTGCAGGTGAACCTTTCCACCAACGATGACAAGGCGACCCCGGCTGTCCGGCTGCTGGCCGCTGCCGCACGCCCCCTTGCCTGGGAGAAGCACAACGGCCACCCGCTGAACCGGCGGCTCTACCTGCCGGAATACTGCCTGAGCGCCCACGACCCCAGCTTTGGCCGGGAGATGGACCTGCCCCTTGTAATGGCGGCCCTGATGAACCGCTACGGCGAGGATATCCTGCCTGAGGAAGTTGCCTACGCCATGGAGGACAAAGCCACCAGCTCCACCGGCAATGCCGCCTTTGCAGCTGCGGCGGCGGGCTGCTGCGGCTACCCCTGCTGGCAGGCCTGGATGGATCTGGCCGACCTGCGCGCCCAGATCCACGATGACTGCTCCATCGCAGTCCGGGTGGAGCGCCGCGTCCGGGGCCAGCGGGACCCCGTGGGGGTCTGGATGGGCCTGCGGGGCTTCGGGCACGATGATGCCGTTCTGGCGGATTTCGTGCTGCTGAACGACCCCACTGCCGACAGCGACGGTGCCGTGAACTGCACCATGGCGCTGTCGGATTTTATGCGATACTTCACGGGCCGGGCCATTGCCCTGCGGCCCAAGCAGCGGGAAGTGGCCGCCGACCTGCCCAACCGGGTGCGGTGCGACCTGACCCGCGCCGAGGATGGCAGTTATTTCTTTGAGCAGCGGGGCCAGCAGGACCCGCTGCCGGAGGATTTTTCCGGCTGGGCGGCTTACGCCGTCCACGATGGCGTGGCCCACGCCACCACCGCCCACCGCACCTTCCGCCGGATGGAGCGCACGCCCGAGGGCGGGCTGCTCTTCCCGCCCGAACAGCTGGCCGCAGGCGGCCGCTGCAGCGTGTACGCGGTGGACCAGACCGGGCGGATGCGGGTGGCGGAAGTCCGTCTCCCCGCGCCCCCCAAGCCCGCGGCAGAGCCTGCCGCACCCCAACAGGACCCAAGCACCGTGCAGTCCGGCCTCTGAGCCGGCAGCGCAAAGCGCTTTTCGGGATAGAAACCACAACATAGGGAGGAACACATTATGGCAAAAACGATCATCACCATTGGACGTGAGTACTGCACCGGCGGCAACTACATCGCAGAGGATGTTGCAAACGCACTGGGCATCAAGCTCTACGACAAGGAGCTGATCACCATGGCCGCAAAGCACTCCGGCCTCTCGGAGGAAGCCGTAGCCGCCAGCGAAAAACGCCGCACCCACAGCCTGCTGTACAGCCTGTATACCATGGGCAACGAGCTCCCGCTGGGTGATCAGGTGTTCATCCTGCAGAGCCGCATCATCAAGCAGCTGGCCGAGGAAGGCCCCTGCGTCATTCTGGGCCGCTGCGGTGACTATGTGCTGCGGGATCGCAAGGATGTGCTGCGCGTGTTCATCTACGCACCGGTGGAATGGCGGCGTGAGCTGGCCAAGACCGACCCGCTGGTCAAAGCACACGACGAGAAGGGCATCAAGGAAGAGATCGAAAAGACCGACCGCAACCGTGCTGCCTACTACAACTACTACACCCAGAACCGCTGGGGCGATGCCCACAACTATGATCTGGCCATCAACGCCGCCCTGGGCCGCGAGACCTGCGTCAAGATGATCCTGGACGCTGTCGCCGCCAAGGAAAAGACCATGGCTGAGTGATCCCCGCCGGGCCGGACGGCCCAAAAAACAATGCTGCTTCGTGGGTAGGGTGCTTTTGTGCTCTGCCCACGTTTTGGGCAACGGCAACGACCACCGCCAGTGGCGGATGAAGGGAGGAGCCGTTGGCGCGGCGGTCAGCGAAACGCAGGTGCTGTTTACAGCACGAAGCGATCGCCGGACACCACAGGAGAGGCGGGACACCTCCCTCCTGTTCAAGCATAAACCCTCGTCTATCATTCAACGTCAAAAGGAGAAATCGTGGAAAACAAACAGCTCAATCTTTCCGAACCCGAAAACATCATGGGCACCATGGATGTCAACCCGCTGCTGATCAAGCTCAGCATCCCGATGATGATCTCCATGCTGGTGCAGGCACTGTACAACGTGGTGGACTCGATCTTTGTCGCCCGTGTCAGTGAGAACGCTCTGACCGCCGTCTCTCTGGCCTTTTCGCTGCAGAACATGATGTTCGCCGTGGGCATCGGCACCGGCGTGGGTGTCAACGCCCTGCTCTCCAAGAGCCTGGGCGAAAAGAACCAGTCCCGCGCCAACAAGACCGCCGAGAACGGCCTGTTCCTGGCACTGTGCAGCTACCTGGTCTTTCTGGTGCTGGGCCTGACCGTTGTGCGCCCCTACTTCTACGCCCAGACCGCCGATGCCGACATCGCCGAGCAGGGCATCCGCTACCTGACCATCTGCTGCGTGCTCAGCCTGGGCATGTTCATGCAGGTGATGAACGAGAAACTGCTGGCCGCTACCAGCCGCACCACCCTGAGCATGATCAGCCAGCTGGTGGGTGCCATCGTCAACATCATCCTTGACCCCATCTTCATCTTTGGCTACTGCGGCGAGGCTCTGTCCGGCACCACCGGTGCAGCTTTGGCCACCGTCATCGGCCAGTTCTGCGGCGCAGGGGTCTCCTTCTACCTCAACCTCCGCAAGAACCCCGATATCCAGCTGGATTTCAAGGGCTTCCGCCCCAGCGCCGAAGCCATCAAGCGGATCTACGTTGTCGGCCTGCCCAGCATCGCCATGCAGTGCGTGGGCAGCGTGATGACCTTCCTGATGAACCAGATCCTCATGGCCTTTACCGCCACCGCCGTGGCCGTGTTCGGCGTTTACTTCAAGCTGCAGAGCTTCGTGTTTATGCCCATCTTTGGCATGAACAACGGCATGGTGCCCATCATCGGCTACAACTACGGTGCCCGCAAGCCCGACCGCGTCAAAAAGACCATCAAGTGCGCCATGTTCTATGCCGAGGCCATCATGCTGGTCGGCTTCCTGCTGTTCCAGTTCCTGCCCGACAAGCTGCTGGGCCTGTTCTCCGCCAGCGAGGCCATGCTGGCCATCGGCAAGCCTGCCCTGCGCATCATCTGCTTCCACTTCCTGCTGGCCGGCATGAGCATCATCCTGTCCTCCACCTTCCAGGCGCTGGGCAACGGCATGTTCAGCCTGATTATCTCGGTCTGCCGCCAGCTGGTGGTCCTGCTGCCCGCCGCCTGGTTGCTGAGTAAGACCGGCAATGTGAATATGGTGTGGTGGTCCTTCGTCATTGCAGAGCTGGTCAGCGTGACCCTGAGCTTTGTGTTCTTTGCCCGCCTGGACAAAAAGATCATCGAGCCCATGTACGACAACGCTGCCGCTGCACAGTAAACCGTTTCAGAACCCGTCCGGCACAAGAAAGGAACGTGACCTTTTATGGCAAAGAAGTTGAAATGGAATCTGATCCTGATGAGCGTGCTCTACCTGGGGCTGGGTATCTTCCTGCTCATGCGGCCCTCCACCGCCCTCAACGTGGTCTGCTACGCCCTGGGCGGCGTGGTGCTGGTGTGCGCCGCTGTTCAGCTGGTGCGCTACTTTGCCGTGGAGCGCGGCATCTTCCAGAGCCAACTCACCCTCATCTCGGGCATCATCTGCCTGGGCCTGGGCGCGTTCCTGATCCTCCGCAGCGACATCGTGGTGCGCATCCTGCCCATCGTGTTCGGCCTGTTCGTCATCTTCGACAGTCTGGGCCGCATCCAGAACGCTCTGGACCTGCGCCGCTGTGAGTACCCCAGCTGGAAGGGCTTCCTGCTGCTGCCGGTGCTCAGCGTGGTGCTGGGCGTGGTGATGATCCTGAACCCCTTCGGCACCATGGAGACGCTGGTCATGGCCATTGGCATCATCCTCATCATCGAGGGTGCCATCAACCTGCTCAGTGCCCTGTACACCGTGCTGGCCATCCGCCGCTTTGCCAAGCTCCACCCCGAGACCCAGTCCATGCTGGAATCCCTGACCGGTCAGGATCTGAACGGTGACGGCGTGATTGCCCCGGACATCGCCCCTGCCGACGTGGAAGCCTCCGCCGTGGAGCTGGATCATGTGGATGAGAGCGCTGAGGTGGAGCAGGAAGAGGATTAAACTCCCTCCGTCATCGCTGCGCGATGCCACCTTCCTCCATGAGGGAGGCTTTGGCCACCCCCATAAAGCTTCCCTCCGAGAAAAGGCTCCCTCTCCGAGGGAGCTGTCGCCGACAGGCGACTGAGGGAGTTTGTAACTAATAGCAAAGGATAAAACTAGAGATGGAAAAATACGATCTGATCATTGTGGGTGCCGGTCCGGCCGGCATCTTCACCGCTGTAGAGCTGCTGCGCCACGGCAGCAAGAAAAAGATCCTGCTGGTGGAAAAGGGCAAGCCGGTGGAAAAGCGCCACTGCCCCAAAGCCGAGCTGGGCCACTGCGTCAATTGCCGCCCCACCTGCGCCATCACCACCGGCTTCTCCGGTGCAGGCGCGTTCTCGGACGGCAAGCTGAGCCTCTCCTATGAGGTGGGCGGCGACCTGCCCACCCTGATCGGCGAGGAGTTCGCACAGGAGCTCATCCATTACACCGATAAGATCTACCTCGAGTTCGGTGCCGACCCCCATGTGGAGGGCATCTACACCGGCGAGGACATCAAGGAGATCCGCAAGAACGCCATCCACGCCGGCCTGAAGCTGGTGGACTGCCCCATCCGTCATCTGGGCACCGAGAAGGCCCAGCAGCTGTATCTGGCCATCCAGAACTATCTGGCCGACAACGGCGTGGAGATGCTGTTCAGCACCGAGTGCGAGAACATCATCCTGGAGAACGAGGAGTGCAAGGGCGTGTTCATCAAGGGACCCAAGGACGAGGAAGCCCATGCTGTTTATGCCGATACTGTGGTCATCGGCACGGGCCGCCGCGGTGCCGACTGGCTGGAGAAGATCTGCGCCGAGCACCACATCGCCCACAAGCCCGGCACCGTTGACATCGGCGTGCGCGTGGAATGCCGCAACGAGGTCATGGAAAAGGTGAACAAGGTGCTGTACGAGTCCAAGCTCATCGGCTACCCCAAGCCCTGGAAGAACAAGGTGCGCACCTTCTGCCAGAACCCCGGCGGCTTTGTGGCTCAGGAGAACTACGACAACGACCTGGCCGTGGTCAATGGCCACAGCTTCAAGGAGAAGAAGAGCGAGAACACCAACCTGGCCATCCTCGTCTCCCACAACTTCACCGAGCCGTTCAACCAGCCCATCGCCTACGCCCAGAAGGTGGGCGAGCTGACCAATATGCTGGGCGCAGGCCACATCATGGTCCAGCGCTACGGCGACATCCTCGACGGCAAGCGGACATGGCAGAAGGAGCTGGCCCAGTCCAACGTCAAGCCCACCCTGAAGGACGCTGTGGCCGGCGACATCACCGCCGCCATGCCCTACCGCGCCATGACCAACATCATCGAGTTCATCAAGATGCTGGACATGGTCGTGCCCGGCTTTGCCGCCAACGAGACCCTGCTGTACAGCCCCGAGCTGAAGTTCTACTCCAACAAGGTCAAGATGGACGCAGACCTCGACACCAACATCAAGGGCCTGCACTGCCTCGGCGACTCCTCCGGCTGGACCCGCGGCCTGATGATGGCCTCCGTCATGGGCGTGCTGATGGGCCGCAAGCTGGCCGAGAAGGAAGGCTGCTGAGCTGCCATTCTGCACTAAGCTGCGCTGAATATTTGTTTCCCGACGCCCCTCCGCCCCCTGCGGAGGGGCGTTTTTGCGTCCGTTTTCAACAAAACCGTATGGAATACAAAAGTGGTCATAAAAAGTCCATCTCCGCCATATAAAAATTTTATTGGAAATTGAATTGATTTTCTTGGTCAGAACTGCTACAATCTTAGAAAGAAGTCTAGGCGGAATTGTGTCTTGCGCATAATGCAAGGAGGGATCACTTATGTGCGAAGCCCCCGGAAGCGTAGTAACTCTGCTCTGTTCCGGCATCCAGCTTTACAGCGCCGAGCGGCGCATTGCGGACTGCATTCTTGCAGATGTAAAGCGGGCGTCCATGTGTACGTCGGCCGAGCTGGCCCGTCTGAGCAGTTCGTCCGAGGCCACCATCACCCGGCTGTGCCACAAGCTGGGCTTCGAGAACTACCGCAAATTCCAGCTGGCGCTGGCGCGGGATGCCATGGAGCAGCAGGAGACCGCCCGGCGCACCCGGGAGGAAGGGCAGGACGAGCTGCGTCAGGCCCTGCTGGACATTCAGGCCAACCGGGAAGAGGAGCTGCGGGCCACCATTCAGGCCATCGACACCCGGCAGCTGCGGCGGGTGCTCTCGCTGCTGCGCAGCTGCGAGGTCATCGAGGTGGTGTCTGAGGGCAGAAGCCTTCCGGTGGCGCTGGATGCATCCATCCGGTTCAGTCATCTGGGCAAGCGGTGCGTCGCCAGCGCCCTCCACGAAAAGACGCTGGCTTTTGCGCAGACGCTGACCCCGAAAGACCTCCTCATGGCGTTCTCCACCTCCGGGCGGGATGCCGGGCTGGAAGAGGTGATCTCTGCCGCCAAGGTGAGGGGTGCGCCGGTGCTGCTCATCACCTGCGACAGCCACAGCCCGCTGGCCCATCTGTCCGATTATGTGATGACCGCCTCCAACCGCGAACAGCGGCTCATCGAGGGCAGCCACGCAGCGTCCCTCCTCTCGCCGAACATCCTCGTGGAGGTGCTCTACTACCTGCTGCGGATGGAAAATCTGTAAAAAAACAAACGCTGGCACCTTAGCTGGTTGCTCATAAAAAAGTGAATCCGACCTATGGCTGCAATCAAAGGTCGGATTCTTTTTTTATGTTAGGGCTGGAATATCCATGGCTCCCTCTGACGCGGGAGGCTTGGATGCGGTGCAAAATCGCACATTACCGCACTACACCGAATGGTGTATAGAAGTGCGCCCTTACTGTTTGACAAATTGGAATTGATTTTCCTTTTTATTTCTTAGTATCAATCCAAATGAAAACTCTCTCGTCAGTTCTTTCAGTAACAGCACCTCCGTTTGCTATTGCCACAGCTTGAGATGCTATGTTATCTAAAAGAATGGTTACTAACACTTTATCTATTCCCATTTCTTTCGCTTCATTAAGCAATAATCTCAGCAGTTCTTTTCCATATCCTTTTCCACGAAACGCTGGTGCAATTCCGTACCCGATATTTCCTCCTGCTTTTCTCAGTGCCTCAGTCAAAAAATGTCTGACAGAACCAAATCCAACCGGAATACCATCAGCATATAGCCAAAAAGTTGTAGAAGGCACTTTCCAACCATCTACAATCCCTTCTTGCTCAGAATCCCTCTGTTTTACAATCAGCCATTCTTTATACTCATCAAATGTTAATCCGTTGGCTTTGTTAATTAATCCATTTTCTTCAGCAGGGATCTCTTGCAGCATTGTGTAAATATCTAAGCCGTCATCAACTGACAATCTTTTTAATTCCAACATTATTTTCAATTCTCCTTAATCAAATAAACTCAAGTTTATCAGTCTGTTTAATCATATCATATGGCTTCAATGTACGGCAAGAACAATCCCGGCAGACATTACTGCCGGGACTGATGCTGTTTTATGGACATCTACATTTCGTGCCAGCGTTTGTTTTTATCATTCGAGCTCTAAGTCGCCGGGCAGGATGACGTCCAGCGCGGCGGCTGGCTCGGCCACGAGGCGGCGGCTCTGGTGGAAGATGGCCTTTTCCAGCGTGTTGCGGGCGAGGCGTCCGTTGCCCGCCGTGCGGGCGTCCTGCGCCTGACGGCTCTGGTAGTAGCCCAGAAGCGGCGCATTGCAGCTCTCGTCCAGCTGGTAGCCCCTGCCCTCGGCCAGCCGGTGTGTGATGTCCAGCAGCTCGGCGGCAGTGTAGTCCGGGAACTCGATCCGGTTCGGGAAGCGGCTGGCAAGGCCGCTGTTGGCGGTGAGGAAGTGTTCCATCTCCCGCGTATAGCCCGCGAGGATGACCACCAGCTCGTCCCGATGGTCCTCCATCCCCTTCACCAGCGTGTCGATGGCCTCGAGGCCAAAGCTGTCCTGCTCGCCCCGGTAGAGGCTGTAGGCCTCGTCGATGAAGAGGACGCCGCCCAGCGCGCTCTCGATGACGCTGTTGGTCAGGGGGGCGGTGTGGCCGGTGTACCGGCCCACGAGGTCGCCCCGGCTCACCTCCACCAGCTGCCCGCCCTTGAGGGCACCGATGGCTTTGAGGTACTTTGCCACCAGCCGGGCGATGGTGGTCTTGCCGGTGCCGGGGTTGCCGGTGAAGATCATGTGCATCGAGAGGCTGGCGGTCTTGCGTCCCGCTGCCGCCCGGCGCTGCTGCACCTCGAGGTTGTCGGCGAGGCCGAAGACGTATTCCTTCACCGGCCCGAGGCCCACGAGGCTGTTCAGCTCTTTTTTGATCTCCTCCACCGCGCCGGTGTAGGCGGCGGGCAGCAGGTCGAAAAGCTTCTGCGCTTCGCCGCCATTGAGGGCGAAGTCGATGCCCCCCTCCCGGGCGGTCAGGGACACCGTGCCGGTGAGGGCCGCGTCGGTCTGCAAACAATACTCGCTGAGGGCGCGGAACATCCGGTCACAGCAGGCGGTCAGCCCCGCCACGCCCTGCTGCGGGCTGCACTGGTCGGCCACATAGTCCCGCACGTCCGCCCCTGCCGCGAGGGTCAGCCCGAGGCGGGCTTTCACCTTCGCGGCCAGCGCGTTGAGCTGCT
>OHUC01000231.1_pt1 | contig 19496 bp, 15 predicted proteins | sample 1579121 | NCBI WGS metagenome assembly OHUC01 (sample SAMEA3879555, study PRJEB24766) | human gut metagenome | biome: human-associated habitat; feature: feces | place: USA | collected 1985/1987
CGACGAAGGCGCCGAAGTTCATCAGACGGGTGACTTTGCCCTTGTAGATGGCACCGATCTCGGGGTCCTCCACGATGGTCCTGATGGTAAAGATGGCCCGCTTTGCGTCCTCCTGATCCACCGCAGAGACGAAGACGTGGCCGTCCTCCTGCACGTCGATCTTGCAGTTGCAGGTGGCGCAGATGTCCTGAATGACCTTGCCGCCCTTGCCGATGACGTCCTTGATCTTATCGGTGGGGATCATCATGCTGAACATCTTGGGTGCCCAGCGGCTCAGCTCATGGCGAGGCTCGGCGATGACCGGCTTGATGATCTCATCGAGGATGTACAGACGGCCCTTGCGGCACTTCTCGAAGGCCTCGGCGATGATGTCGTAGGTCAGGCCGTCGATCTTGATGTCCATCTGGATGGCGGTGATGCCCTTGCGGGTGCCGCCCACCTTGAAGTCCATGTCGCCGTGGAAGTCCTCCACGCCCTGAATGTCCAGCATGGTCATCCAGCGGTCGCCCTCGGTGATCAGGCCGCAGGAGATGCCGGCAACAGGTGCCTTGATGGGCACACCGGCATCCATCAGGGCCAGCGTGGAACCGCAGATGGAAGCCTGAGAGGTGGAGCCGTTGGAGCTCAGGACCTCAGAGACACAGCGGATGGTGTAGGGGAACTCCTCCAGAGAGGGCAGCACGGGAACCAGAGCGCGCTCTGCCAGTGCGCCGTGGCCGATCTCGCGGCGGCCGGGGCTGCGGGGTGCGCGGGCCTCGCCGACGGAGTACGGCGGGAAGTTGTAGTGGTGGATGTACCGCTTGGTCTGCTCGTCGGTCAGGTCGTCCATCAGCTGGTTGTCCTTGGTGCCGCCCAGGGTGCAGGTGGTCAGCACCTGGGTCTGGCCGCGGGTGAACATACCGGAACCGTGGACCCGGGGCAGGATGCCCACTTCGGCAGCCAGCGGGCGGATCTCGTTGATGCCGCGGCCATCCACGCGCTTGCCCTCATCCAGCAGCCAGCGGCGGACAACGTACTTCTGCATCTTGTAGCTGACAAGGTCGAGATCTGCGTCAGACAGGTCGGGGTACTCCTCAGCGATCTTGTCCATGATGGGCAGCAGAGCAGCATCCCGCACATTCTTGTCATCGGTATCCATGGCGGCCTTGAAGTCGTCCAGATACTTGTTCTGGATGGCGTGGAACACGTCCATATCCAGACCCACCACCTGGAAGTCGATCTTCGGCTTGCCGCGCTCTGCAACGATGCCGTTGATGAAGGTGATGATCTTCTTGATCTCAGCGTGAGCGGCCTTGATGGCATTGAGCATGGTGTCCTCGTCCACCTCGTTGGCACCGGCCTCGATCATCACGATCTTGTCCATGGTGGCGGCAACGGTCAGGGCCAGGTCGCTCACCTTGCGCTGCTCCTGGGTGGGGTTCAGGACGATCTCGCCGTCCACCAGGCCCACCTGAACACCGCCGATGGGGCCGTTCCAGGGGATCTCAGACACAGCGGTGACCAGAGACGCACCGATCATGCCGGCGATCTCAGGGCTGCAATCGGGGTCCAGGCTCATCACGGTCATGGTGATGCAGACATCGTTGCGCATCTCCTTGGGGAACAGCGGGCGCATGGGGCGGTCCACCACGCGGCTGGTCAGGATGGCGCGCTCACCGGGGCGGCCCTCACGGCGCATAAAGCTGCCGGGGATGCGGCCTGCGGCGTAGAGCTTTTCTTCATACTCCACGTTCAGGGGGAAGAAATCCACACCTTCGCGGGGCTTGGGGCTCATCACAACGTTGCACAGCACGCAGGTCTCGCCGTAGCGGATCAGGGCGCTTGCGTTGGACAGGCCGCACATCTTGCCCATCTCGACCTTGAACGGACGGCCAGCCAGCGTGGTCTCGTAGACCTTGAAGTTTTCAAAGGTCTCTTTGCGGGAACCAAATTCAATTGCCATTTGGTTTTGCCTCCTTTGTCCTTTTGCGGTTTATCTTCTTATCTTCCAAAAGGCAGCGGCCAGCGCATCATAGCAATAAAGCCAACGCCCGTGCCTTTTACAGCACAGGCGCTCGATTTACTGCTGCAACGCGCAGCAGCGGCCTGTTGTTCCTCAAAAAAGAGCAAAGGGCAGGCACCACAATGCGGTACCTGCCCTCTGTTTTCTATTACTTACGCAGACCCAGGGTTGCGATCAGAGCACGGTAACGCTCGATGTCCTTCTTCTGGAGGTAGGCCAGCAGATTGCGGCGGCGGCCAACCATCTTCATCAGACCACGGCGGCTGTGGTGATCGTTAGGGTTCTTCTTCAGGTGCTCGTTCAGCTCGTTGATGTGAGCGGTCAGCAGAGCGACCTGAACCTCGGGGGAGCCAGTGTCCTTCTCGGTCAGAGCGACTTTGGCCATAACTTCCTGCTTGTTCATAGTAACAGTACCTCTTTATAAAATTTTATTTGCCGTCGGCACAGAATGCGGGAAAACGGTACTCCCAAATGGGCATACTCCCAGCCCCGTGCCGCGGTAACATGGCTAGTATAACAGAAATCCGTGCAAAAAGCAAGAAAAATTTTACTATGCTTTTGCAAAATAGGCCTTGGCGCGCCGGGCTGCATGGTCGATGCAGGCCTTCAGCTCGTCCAGGGTATCAAACTTTTTGCTGGGACTCAGGTAGGCGTAGAACTCCACCACCGGGTCGGTACCATAGAGGTCACCGGAAAAATCCGGGATAAAGGTCTCGCAGGTCACCTTGGTCTCGTCCGAATTGACAGTGGGCCGGGTCCCCAGGCCGGTGGCCGAGGGATACCAGGTATCACCGATCCGGGTGCGGGTGATGTAGATGCCGTAGCGGGGCATCTGGAAACCCGCCGGGTAGATCTGGTTGATGGTGGGTACACCCAGCGTGCGGCCCAGACCCGCCCCGTGCTGCACCGCGAAGCGGATGGCATAGGGCATCCCCAGCATGGCGTTGGCCGCCGGGATGTCGCCGCCCTCCAGAGCGGTGCGGATGCGGGTGGAGGAAACAGGCTTCTCCTCAAACTGCGCCATCGGCAGGACGATCACCTCCACACCCAGCGGTGCGCAGAGCTGACGCAGCAGCTCCGGCGTGCCCGCCGCCTTGGCACCAAAGGTGAAGTTCTCGCCGCAGAACAGTGCCCGGGCGTTGCAGTCCCGGATGATGCCCAGCACGAACTGCTCGGGCGTCATGGCCTTGATCTCCTCGAAATCGGGGCAGAGGTAGTGCTCGACGCCGAGGCTGGCGATGAGGGCGTGCTTGTCCTCGGTGGAGAGCAGGCGCTTGCCCTTCATCTTGTTTTCGGTGGGCAGGCGGAAGGTGAACACCGCCGGTGCCGCGCCGTGGGCTCTGGCCCACTCCACTGCGCCATTGATGACCGCGCGGTGGCCGATGTGGATGCCGTCAAAAAAGCCCATTGCCACAGCAGAGCCGTGGGCACCGCCCAGCGCAAGCGGCGCAAGCTGTGAATAGATCTGCATGAATGTTTAGTCCTTTTCGTTTCTCTCTACGAAGAGTTTTTCGACCTTGAGCACGCCGCCGGTGATGTTCGCAAGGCCCAGGAACTGACCCTCGGCATTGCGGACACGGTAGCGGCCGTCTGCCGCCGGATAGCGGCTGGTGGGGCAGCCATTGTAAAGATGCTGCTCCACCCTCGGCTCCACCACCAGCAGGGGCAGAGACTCGAACACGCTCTCCACCGGCAGCATCAGCGCCTGCAGCGCCTCGGGGCCTGCGTCCTTCGCGGCCTGGATCTCTTCCAGCGTGTGGGCGTCGGCCTCGGTGTAGACGCCTGCTGTCGTCCGGCGCAGAGCGCTCATGGTGCCCTTCTGGCCCATCGCAGCAGCGATGTCCTCCAGCAGGGTACGGATATAGGTGCCCTTGGAACAGCGGACCGTGAGGACGTATTCGTTCTCCGCCGGGCTGCCGCCGTACCGGATGTCCAGTATCTCGATGGGGCGGGCCTTCCGCTCCACGGTCACGCCCTCGCGGGCCAGCTTATAGAGGGGCTGGCCGTTGAGCTTGACCGCCGAATACATGGGCGGCGTCTGCATCTGCGGGCCGAGGAACCGGGGCAGCACCGCCAGCAGCTCGGCCTCCCCCGCCGTCACCGGGGCCGTTTCCAGCACGGTGCCGGTGATGTCGCCGGTGTCGGTGCGCAGCCCCAGCTTCAGCCGGGCGCAGTAGGTCTTGGTGTGGTCGAGCTGAAGGTCCACAGCCTTGCTGGCCCCGCCGCAGAACACCGGCAGAACACCGGTCGCCATGGGGTCCAGCGTACCGCTGTGGCCCAGTTTCCGGGTGCCCAGAATGCCCCGCAGCTTGGCAATGACATCAAAGCTGGTCCAATCGGTGGGCTTATCAACAATGAGAATCCCCTGCATCATGCTTCCTCCTGCGGTGCATCAAGAACAGCTTCCACCTCAGAGAGGATCGCGCTCTTGGCATTGTCAAGGTTGCCCAGCAGCTCACAGCCCGCCGCACGGGTGTGGCCGCCGCCGCCCAGACGGCGGGCAATGGCACAGGCATCCACGCCCTTGGCGGTGCGCACGCTGATGCGATAGCTGCCGCCGGGCTGCTGGCGCAGGGTCAGGCCGACCTTCACGCCCTCAATGCTGATGGGCAGGCTGGTCAGCTCTTCCAGATCCGCAGGGTCTACCCTGCTCTGCTCGATCTCATCCCGGGTCAGGTAGATGAGGGCGCAGCGGCCATCCAGATGATATTCCAGATGGTTGCGGGCGATCCGCTCGGCTTCCATCCGCTCCCGGGACTTGGTGTCAAACAGCAGGGTGTTCAGCTCCTCCACATGGGCACCGGCCTCCATCAGCTTGGCCGCAGTGATGTGGGTGCTGGCCTTGGTGGAAGAGAACTTGAAGCAGCCGGTATCCGTGGACAGGCCGGTATACAGGCAATCGGCAATGTGGGGAGTGATTTCCACATGCATGGCACAGATCACCTCATACAGCAGCTCTGCCGCAGCGGCGGCGCTGCCATCCAGCAGCGTGAACTCGGCGTAGCCGCTGTTGCCTGCATGGTGGTCGATGCACAGGTCCACATGGCGCGTGTACTGGGGAACGCCGTTGCCCTCGCCAAACAGCTGGACGCTGGCAACATCCACAGCCACCACGATCTGCGGCTCAAATTCGCCCTTGAACAGGCGGGGGTTGGTAAATGCGTACCGGCCGGGGATGGGGTCGGCGCAGAGCACAGCTGCGTGTTTTTCCAGTGCAAGCAGCGCATAGTAGAGCGCGCTGCCGCAGCCGACCGTATCACCATCCGGGTTTTTGTGGCACAGAATCAAGATGTTATCCGCAGCAAGCAGCTTTTCTGCCATCTGCTGTACATTCAGCTGTTCTGTCATCCCATGTTCCATCCTTTCCGCAAGGCTGATTATTCCTCGGTCTCTTCCGGCTGGCTGGTTTCCTCAGCGTCACCGTTCACGTTCAGCGTGCGGAGCAGCTCATTGATGTGGGCTGCGTAGGCGGCACCGTCGTCCTCCACAAAGATGAAGCGCGGAGCCTTCCGGATGTGCATCTTCTTGCTGACCTCGGTGCGCACATGGCCTGCGGCACGGTTCAGTGCCTCGATGGCGGGCTTGGGGCCGTCCTCGCGGCCCATCACGCTCACATAGACCTTTGCAACATCCAGGTCAGGTGTCACATCCAGACGGGTGACGGTCAGCAGACCGCCCTCCAGGCGGGGGTCCTTCAGCCGTCCGATGATGGCAATGACCTCACGCTTCATATCCTGGGCAAGACGACCCATATTTTTCTGAGACATAGCTTCTCCTCTAAAACAAAACCCCTCAGTCTCGCTTGCGCTCGACAGCTCCCCTAATGGGGGTGCCTTTGGCATAAAGATGAGGCTTCACCCGGCTGCCAAGGCCTCCCCTACTAGGGGAGGTGGCATTGCGAAGCAATGACGGAGAGGTTTAATCCGTTCCTTAGTCCCGATATTCTTCCATCTTGAAGGCCTCGTATACGTCGCCTTCCTTGACATCGGCAAACTTTGCCAGCGTAACGCCGCACTCGTAGCCCTCGGCCACTTCCTTGGCATCATCCTTGAAGCGCTTCAGAGATGCGATCTCGTCCTCCGTGATGACGATGCCGTCACGGACAACGCGCACCTTGCTGTCGCGGGTGATCTTACCGCTGGTCACGCGGCAGCCTGCAACGGTGCCCACATTGCTGATCTTGTAGACCTGACGGACCTGCAGCTCACCCAGAGCGACCTCGCGGAACTTGGGAGCCAGCATACCCTTCATAGCATCGGTGACATCGTTGATGGCATCGTAGATGACGCGGTACATCCGCATCTCGACCTTGGTGGCAGCGGCTTCTTCCTTGGCCACGTTATCGGGGCGGACATTGAAGCCGATGATGATGGCGTTGGAGGCATCGGCCAGGTCAACGTCGGACTTGCTGATGGCACCGACACCGGCGTGGATGACGCGGACGCGCACCTCATCATTGGAGATCTTCTCCAGGCTCTGCTTGACGGCCTCGGCGGAGCCCTGCACGTCAGCCTTGACGACAATGGCCAGCTCCTTCATATCGTTCTGTGCCATCTGGCTGAACAGGTTATCCAGAGTGACCTTCTGGAAGGAGGAGAACTGCTTCTCCTTGGCAGCGGCAATGCGCTGCTCTGCCAGCTCACGGGCCAGACGCTCGTCGGCAACGGCCTCGAACAGGTCGCCTGCCTCGGGCACAGCGGTCAGGCCGGTGATCTCCACGGGGGTGGAGGGGCCTGCATCGTTCAGCAGCATGCCCTTGTCGCTGCGCATGGTACGCACACGGCCCACAGCGGTACCGGCAATGATGACATCACCGGAATGCAGGGTGCCGTTCTGCACCAGAATGGTGGCGATGGGGCCCTGGCCCTTGTCCAGACGAGCCTCAACAACAGCACCCTTGGCGCGGCGGTTGGGGTTGGCCTTGAGCTCCATGACCTCGGCCTCCAGCGCGATTCGCTCCAGCAGGTCGTTGATGCCCATGCCGGTCAGTGCGGAAACGGGGATGCAGGCAACGTCGCCGCCCCAGTCCTCGGTGATGATGCCGTACTTGGTCAGGCCTTCCATCACGCGCTCGGGGTTTGCAGTGGGCTTATCCATCTTGTTCATGGCCACGATGATCTTGACATTGGCAGCCTTGGCATGGTTGATGGACTCCACGGTCTGGGGCATGATGCCGTCATCGGCGGCAACGACCAGAACAGCGATATCGGTCATGTTGGCACCGCGGGCACGCATGGAGGTGAATGCCTCGTGGCCCGGCGTATCCAGGAAGGTGATCAGGCTGTCGTTGATCTTGACCTGATATGCACCAATGGCCTGGGTGATGCCGCCAGCCTCGCCTGCGGTGACATTGGTCTTGCGGATGGCATCCAGGATACTGGTCTTGCCGTGGTCAACATGGCCCATGACACAGACAACGGGGGGACGCTCCACCAGATCCTCGGCGGAATCCTCCTCCTGGGTAAACAGGCGCTCCTCGATGGTCACATGCACCTCGTGCTCGACCTTTGCGTGGAACTCCTCAGCCAGCAGGGATGCGGTATCGAAATCGATCACATCGTTGATGGCGTGCATCTCACCCATCTGCATGAACTTGGCAATGACCTTGCCGGCCTGCTGCTTCAGGCGGGCAGCCAGCTCGCCGACGGTGATCTCATCGGGGATCATCACCTTCAACTGTGCGTTGCGGGCCTTTTCCAGCTGGATGCGCTGCAGGCGCTCGAACTCGGTCTCGCGCTTGCCCTTCTGGAACTGCTGGCGCTGGCGCTGACCGCGCTGGGTGAACTTCTGCTTATTGCCCTGCGGAGTGGGCTTGCGGCGGTTCTCGGTGTTCTTGGTGGAAGCCAGATCGTCGTAGCGGGCATCGAAGCGGTCCACGTTCACATCCACAGTGCGGGTATCGACCGTCACCTGGCTGTCCTCGCGGCGGACAGAGACGGACTGAGCGGGAGCAGCAGAGGCCTTGGCACCGGTCTCGCGGGCCAGCTCGCTCAGGGAGACCGTCTTCTCCTCGCGCTTCTTGTGCTGCTCATTCTTCTTCTCGCCGTGCTTATTGTTGTTATTGTTTGCCTTGGGCTGCTCTGCCTTTGCGGCAGGGGCAGCGGGCTTTGCCTCGGGCTTCTTCTCAGCAGCCTTGGGCTCTGCCTTTTTCTCCACAGGCTTCTCGGCCTTTTTCTCCGCCTTCTTTTCAGGCTGGGCAGGCTGCTTTGCGCTGTTCAGGTACTCGTCCAGGCTGGCAACGCTGTTGTCCTTGCTGAATTTCTCCAGCAGGTAGTTCAGCTCGTTCTCTTCCAGGGTAGAGCTGTTCTTCTTGCCGGTGCTGCCCATGGCAGCCAGCTCATCCAGGACCTTCTTTGCAGAAACATTCAGGTCCTTTGCAAAATCGCTCACTTTATATTTTACGGTCATTCGCTCATATCCTCCTCATTTTTGATTGCCCCGCAGTCCGAAAGACGGTCAAAGCAGAGCTTTGCGAGGTTGCGGTCAGTCACCGCGTAAACAGCCACAGGCTTGCGGCTGATATCGGCCAGGCGGTCCTGGGTCAGCGGCATGGAGATCACGTCCACCAGGTCGCCCACAGCGTAGTTCAGGCGCTGCACGGTCTTGGCGCTGGCATCGGACGCGACCATTACCAGCCATGCCTTGCTCTTGACGCAGGCATCTTCCACGGCATCAAAGCCCATGGTCAGTGCGCCCGCCTTGCGGCACAGGCTCAGCGCCTGATACAGCGCTTCCTCCGGCGGCAGCTTGGGCTTTGCGGGGGTGTTATTCTTCTTTGCCATTTGCTGCTGCCTCCTTTGCGGCTTCGGCCAGCTGTGCGGCCAGAGCCTCGTAAACTTCGGCGGGAACCGGCTGCTCAAAGCAGCGCTCCAGCGCCTTTTTCTTTTTGGCCTTTGCCAGACAGGCCGGGTCCGGGCAGAGGTAAGCGCCGCGGCCCGGCTTCTTGCCCACGGGGTCGATGCTGATCTCGCCGCTGGGGGCGCGCACCACCCGCACCAGTTCCTTTTTGGGGCGGCTGGTCATGCAGCCGATGCACTGGCGGGCAGGGATCTTTTTTTGTGCCATCCGGTTTCCCTCCTTCAGGTGCGGTCACAGCCGCTCTTACTCAGCGTCCTCGGTCTTGGGCTCGGCAGCCTTGGGCTCCTCGTCCTCGCCGTAGTAGCCGCTCTCGGGGCGGATGTCGATGTTGTAGCCGGTCAGGCGGGCGCACAGGCGGGCGTTCTGGCCCTTGTTGCCAATGGCCAGGCTCAGCTGCTGGTCGGGCACAGTGACGCGGCAGGAACGGGTCTCGCCGGGCAGCAGCTCGACCTTGAGCACCTTGGCGGGGCTCAGGGCAGCGGAGATGAACTCGGAGACATCCTCGCTCCACTTCACGATGTCGATCTTCTCGCCGCCCAGCTTCTCGACCACAGCGGCCACACGGTCGCCGTGGGGGCCGATGCAGGCAGAAACGGGGTTGACGTTGGCATCCTTGCTCCAGACAGCCATCTTGGTGCGGGCACCGGCCTCGCGGCTGATGGCCTTGACCTCGACGGTGCCGTCATAGATCTCGGGCACTTCCAGCTCGAACAGGCGCTTGACCAGGCCCGGGTGGGTGCGGCTGATCATCACGCGGGCACCGCGCTCACCGCTGACCACGTCCACAACGTAGACCTGCAGGGTCTGGCCCTCGGTGTAGGTCTCGCCGGGCACCTGCTCGTTGCGGGGCAGGATGGCCTCGCCGCCCTTGCCCAGGTCCAGGGCCACAATGCCCTTCTCGTTGTCCACACGGGTAACGGTGGCCTGGATGATATCATGGGCGCGGGACTGGATCTCGCTCAGCTGCTGGCTGCGCTCGGCTTCCCGGATGCCCTGACGGATGACGTGCTTTGCGGTCTGGGCGGCAATGCGGCCGAAGTCCTTGGTCTTGAGGGGGGTCACAACGCGGTCGCCGACCTCATAGCTCTTGCGGATCTTCTGGGCCTCGGTGATGCCGATCTCGGCGTGCTCATCGTACCAGTCCTCATCGGCAACAACGTTCTGCACCAGAGCGACGTTGAACTTGCCGCTGTCGGGGTCGATCTCCACCAGAACGTTGTCGTCCTCGACCTCATAGTTCTTCTTGACAGCGATCACGATGGCAGCCTTGATCTTCTCGATCAGGTACTCTGCGGTGATGCCGCGCTCATGCTCCAACATGGAGAGAGCTTCAAAAAAATCATTGTTCGCTGCAGCCATTTTTCAGGTTCCTCCTAAATATCATTCTTTCTCTTTTAATCAAACAGGTCCTCGTCGTCACACAGGCGCACCGTGCTGACGGCGGAAAGCTCGAACTGCATGGGGCCGGCCGGGCCTTCGAGCGTGATGGTATTGCCTTCGCGGGAAGTCAGGAGGCCAGAAAACTCCTTAACACCGTTCTCGTTGGCCCGGTACAGCCTGACGCTGACCTTCTGGCCCCGAACGGCTTCGTAGTGCTCCGGGCGGGTCAGCTTGCGGCCCAGGCCGGGGCTGCCGACTTCCAGATAATAGCTCTGTTCAATGGGGTCCGCCTCATCCAGGATGGGGTCCAGCGCATGGGAGACATCGGCACAGGTGTCGGTGTCCATGGTGGTGCCGTCCGTTTTGTCGATGAGGACACGGAGATACCAGTCCGGCCCTTCCTTTTCAAAGACCACGTCCCACAGGCGCAGGCCCATGCCCTCCACAGTGGGGCGGACAAGCGCTTCGACTCTCTGGGCGGTATTTCCGCCAGACTGCTTCGCCATAAAAACCTCCAAACAAACAAGAAACGCGGACCTTGCGGCCCACGTTTCAGTAAAAGTTATATCGTACTATTAGAATATATCATACTTCCGGTAATTATGCAAGGGGTTTTGAGGAAAAACCTCTCCGACACGCCAACTGGCGTGCCACCTTCCCCTATCAGGGGAGCTGGCACAAAGCACCTGAGAGGTTCTTACAGCACCCAGACACCGTTCCGGAACAGTTCCACCACACGGCCGTCACGGCACTTGCCGGTGATATGGCTGTCCTCTGCACCGATCATCACATCCTCATGGATGGTGGACTGGTTCATGCCGCGCTCTTCCAGCTGCTCCTTGGTCAGGCCGGTGCCGCCCTCGGTGGTGCCGGGGTAGCTGGCACCAAAGGCGATGTGGCAGGCAGCGTTCTCATCGAACAGGGTGCTGTAGAACAGCGCGCCGCTGCGGTTGATGGGGCTGGACGCCGGCACCAGCGCCACTTCGCCGATGCTCCGTGCGCCCTCGTCGGTGTCCAGCAGCTGGCCCAGCAGCTCTGCGCCCTCCTCAGCCCCGTGCTCCACGACCCGGCCATCCTTGAAGGTGACGTGGAAGCCCTTGATGAGCTGGCCGTTGAAGACATAGGGCTTGGTGCCGTAGACGATGCCGTCCACCTTATCCTTGTGGGGAGCAGTGAACACTTCCTCGGTGGGGATGTTGGGCAGGAAGAACACCCCCTTCTCGTTCTTGCTGCCGGCGCTCTCCCAGCTGGCCTTCTCGGCCAGGCCCACGGTCAGGTCAGTGCCGTTGGCGCTCTCAAAGTGGACGCTTTCCAGATCAAGGGCATTCATCTTCTCGCCCAGACTGGTCAGGCGGTCCAGATGTGCCTTCCACTCGTTGACGGGGTCACCGCCGGTCACGCGGCAGACATCAAAGATGAGCTGCCACAGCTTCTCGATGGCGGCATCCGTATCCAGCTCGGGGAACATCTTCTTTGCCCAGGGGGCGCTGGGCATGGCGGCAATGGACCACTGCACCCTGTCGTTCATGGTGTACTCCCGCCAGGGAGCCATAAATTTCCGGTTGGCGGCGTTCACACGGCTGATCTTGGCACCATCCAGACCGACGTAGACCTCGGGGTCATCCGCAATGAGGTGCAGCACGCAGACACTGCCCTCGCTCTCTGCGTAGTCGAGATAGCGGCGCAGCTGGTAGGGCTTGCTGTCAGTCAGGGCCTCCTCGCTGCCCAGCTCCATCCGGGTGCGGGATACAGCATTGTCGCTCCAGTCCACCTGAACATCACGGGCTCCAGCCTCGAAGCCGCTGCGCACGCACAGGCGGGCCAGCGGGGCAGCCTCCAGCGGGCAGCGGATGATCATGGTCTGGCCCGGCTGAGGGTTCACGCCCACCCGGACGATAAAGTCAGCGTATTTTTTGAGCAGTTCATCAAAGTTTTTCACAAAAGGTTCCTTTCTGCCGCAAGAAACGGCATGGTCATTTGTTTCAGTATAACCGTTTTGCGCGGAGATGTCCACCCGAACAACAAAAAAGGAGCCGCCACAAAACGCAGCAGCTCCCAGAAAATTCTATTTTCAGAACTCGATCTTGCTCTCGATATAGCTCTTGAGCTCGGAGATGGGCATACGCACCTGCTCCATGGTGTCACGGTCGCGGACGGTGACGCAGTTGTCAGCTGCGATCCCCTTGGCCTCGTCACCCACGGTGTCGAAGTCCACGGTGATGCAGTACGGGGTGCCGATCTCATCCTCGCGGCGGTAACGCTTGCCGATGGAACCGGTATCATCGTAGTCCACCATGAAGTACTTGCTCAGCTCATTGCGGATCTCCATGGCCTTGTCGCCCAGCTTCTTGCTCAGGGGCAGCACAGCACACTTGTAGGGAGCCAGAGCCGGATGCAGGTGCAGGACGGTGCGGACATCTTCCTTACCCTTGGCATCGACCAGATGCTCCTCATCGTAAGCCTCGCACAGGAAGGCCAGTGCCACACGGTCGCAGCCCAGAGAGGGCTCGATCACGTAGGGGATGTAGTGCTCGTTGGTCTCGCTGTCGAAGTACTCCAGGCTCTTGCCGGAGGCCTCCTGATGGCGGGTCAGGTCGTAGTTGGTGCGGTCTGCAATGCCCCACAGCTCGCCCCAGTCGGTGAACGGGAAGGCATACTCGATATCGGTGGTAGCGCGGCTGTAGAAGGCCAGCTCTGCAGGCTCGTGGTCACGCAGGCGCAGATGCTCCTTCTTGATGCCCAGGCTCAGCAGCCAGTTCTCGCAGTAGTTCTTCCAGTAAGCGAACCACTCCAGATCGGTGCCGGGCTTGCAGAAGAACTCGCACTCCATCTGCTCGAACTCACGGGTGCGGAAGGTGAAGTTGCCCGGGGTGATCTCGTTGCGGAAGGCCTTGCCCACCTGGCAGACACCAAAGGGCAGTTTGCGGCGGGTGGTGCGCTGGATGTTGGCAAAGTTGACGAAAATGCCCTGTGCGGTCTCGGGACGCAGGTAGCAGGTAGAAGAGCTGTCCTCGGTGACACCGATGGCAGTCTTGAACATCAGGTTGAACTTGCGGATGGGGGTGAAGTCATGCTTGCCGCAGACAGGGCAGACGATGTCCTCGTGGTCGGCGATGAACTGATCCATCTCATCAAAGCTCATAGCATCCACATTGACCTCGGGATGCTCCTCACCGATCAGCTTATCGGCACGGTGGCGGGCCTTGCAGGCACGGCAGTCCAGCAGGGGGTCAGAGAAGCTGGAAACGTGGCCGGTGGTCACCCAGGTCTGGGGGTTCATAATGATGGCGGCATCCAGGCCCACATTGTAGGGGCTCTCCTGGACAAACTTCTTCAGCCAAGCTTTCTTGACGTTGTTCTTGAACTCAACGCCCAGGGGACCGTAGTCCCAGCTGTTGGCAAGACCGCCATAGATCTCAGAACCGGGGAACACGTAACCACGGTTCTTGCAGAGATTGACGATCATATCAAGGGTCTTTTCGCTCTGTTCCATTGTAATAACATCCTTTCCGTCCGCGGCTGGCTTGCCGTGTCGTGTGTGTTGTTTCGGGCAGCTTTCCCACTGCCGCATATCTCTACTTTATCATGTTTTCTTATATTTGTAAAGCAAAAGGCCGCTGCATTTCTGCAACGGCCCTTTCTTTTTGAGAAACAGGCGGGTTGACGTTTCCCGCATCTCCTAACACCGGGCGACGGCTGCCTGTTCCGTCCTCTGTTTCTCTTTGCAAGTTTTACTTATGATACTTCATACCGGCATTGATGGTACAGGCCCGGTAGATCTGTTCGGTCAGCACCAGACGGGCCAGCTGATGGGGCATGGTGATGCGGCCCATACTGAATCTGAGGGCTGCGGCTTTTTTCACCTCATCGGACAGGCCGTGGGAGGAGCCGATGACAAACGCCACATCCCCTGCCCCGCTGTTTGCGCGGTCGACCAGGAACTGCGCCAACTCATCGGAGGAGATCTGCCTGCCCTCAATGCACATGGCAACGATGGCAGCGCCCTTGCGCACATTGGAGAGGATGGCTTTTCCTTCCTTCTCCAGTGCTTTTTTCACCACAGCATCGGAGGCATTTTTCTCCTCGATCTTTTCCTCCGGCAGCTCGATGATCCGGAATGCCGCAAAGGCAGCCAGACGCTTCTGGTACTCTGCCACGCCCTCGGCAAAATATTTTGCATTCATTTTACCAATACAGATCAGGTCAATATTCTGCATTACAGCTTCCTCTTTTCAGGATAAACGATTTAAAATTGTCTCCGCTACTGCTTGAACTCTCTCAGTCACGGCTTACGCCGTGCCAGCTCCCTCGGAGAGGGAGCCTCTGGCGAAACCGGATACTTTGCAATTCAAGCAAAAGCTTTCCCGCCATGCCAAAGGCCCCATCCTAGAGGGGGCTGTCGAGCGAATGCGAGGCTGGGGGAGTTTTTTACAGCATTGTCAGCTGCTCCCCCTCGTCCTCGGCGCGGATGAGCGCGCCGGTGGCGGGCAGGCTGCGGACACGATAGCGGTGGGGGTTGGCAAGCTCCAGCGTTTCCGCCGGGACGACAGATGCAATGGTCTGGTTCTTTTTCAGGGTCACAACAGCAACACCCTGGCTGTCGCGGGTGGTCTTGGCAGCGATCTGCGCCGTGTTGACCAGCAGCATCCGGCCAGCGCTGGTGCGGATGGCCAGCTCCGTGTCCTCGGGCAGGAAGAGCAGCTTTGCCAGCGGCTCCTTGTCGGAGTAGGCCTTGAGCAGCTTGCGGCGGTTCTGCTTGGTGGCATAAGAGACCAGCGGGATCTTTGCGCACTTGCCGCCCGCAAAGAAGAAGAGGACATAACCGCTGTAATCGCCCGTGATGACCATGGCGAGGATATTCTCCCCCTCATCCATTCCCAGACGGCCCGGCAGGTAGATGCCCATCTGGGCCACCTTGCCGTCCTCCAGCTCGTTCAGGCGCACCTTGTACACCTGCTGTTTGTCGGTAAAGAAGAGGGCCTCCACATTGTTCCGCGTCTCCACCTGATGGATGATCTCATCGCCCTCTTTCAGCTTGTGGGCACCGGCGGTGCGCAGGCTCTGAGGCGGGATCTTTTTCAGGTAGCCCTCACGGGTAAAGAACACGGTAACAGGATAATCCGGGATGGATTCCTCTTCGGCACCGCTCTCCTCCTCGGGCAGATCATACAAGATCTCGCTGCGGCGGGGCTGGGCGTACTTTTTGGCCACATCGTTCAGCTCATTGATGATGATGCGGCGGATGCGGGCAGGCTTTGCCAGAATATCGTTCAGGTCGGCAATGTCCTTTTCCAGCTGTTCGATCTCACCCGTCCGCTTGAGGATATACTCCCGGTTCAGGTGACGCAGCTTGATCTCAGCCACATAGTCGGCCTGCACCTCATCGATGCCAAAGCCGATCATCAGGTTGGGCACCACCTCGGTCTCCTCCTCGGTGGTGCGGATGATATGGATGGCCTTATCGATATCCAGCAGGATGGCGGCAAGGCCCTTGAGCAGGTGGAGCCGCTTTTCCTTGCCGTGGAGATCGTAATAGGTGCGGCGGCGGACACACTCCATCCGGAAAGCGGTCCACTCCTGCAGGATCTCCCGCACACCCATAACCCGGGGCTGACCGGACACCAGCACGTTGAAGTTGCAGCTGAAGCTGTCCTCCAGCGGGGTGGTCTTGTAGAGCTTGGCCATCAGCTTTTCCGGGTCCACGCCGCGCTTGAGGTCAAGGGTCAGCTTGAGGCCGTTCAGGTCGGTCTCATCCCGCATATCGCTGATCTCTTTGATCTTGCCCGCCTTGACCAATTCGGCGATCTTGTCCATGATGGCTTCCACAGTGGTGGTGGGCGGGATTTGCGTGATCTCCAGCATATTCTCGCCGGGCACCACATTGTACCGGGCACGCACCTTGATGCTGCCCCGGCCATTCTCATAGACCTCCCGCATCTGGGCCTCATCGTACAGAATCTGGCCGCCGCCCACGAAATCCGGAGCGGGCATGGTAGTGGAGATATCGTGTTTGGGATCCTTCATCAGGGCCACGGTGGTGGCGCACAGCTCTGCCAGATTGAAGGAGCAGATGTTGCAGGCCATGCCGACTGCAATGCCCAGGGTATTGTTGGCCAGAATGGTGGGGAAGGTCACGGGCAGCAGGGTCGGCTCGGTGGTGGTGCCGTCGTAGTTGGGCACAAAGTCCACGGTCTCCTTATCGATATCCCGGAACAGTTCCTCGCAGACTCCCTCGAGCTTGGCCTCGGTATAACGGGCAGCGGCGCAGGACATATCCCGGCTGTATGCCTTGCCAAAGTTGCCCTTGCTGTCCACAAAGGGCACCAGCAGGCTCTCGTTGCCCCGGCCCATGCGCACCATGGTATCGTAGATAGCGGCATCACCGTGGGGGTTCAGGTGCATGGTGCTGCCCACGATGTTGGCCGACTTGGTGCGGGCACCCTTCAGCAAACCCATACCGTACATGGTGTACAGCAGCTTGCGGTGGGCGGGCTTGAATCCATCGATCTCGGGCAGGGCGCGGGAGACGATGACGCTCATCGCGTAGGGCATATAGTTGGTCTCCAGCGTGCTGGTGATGGGATCTTCCAGCACACTGCCCGCGTTCAGGATCTCAACGCCGTCGCCCAGCTGCGGGCGGACAGGCTTGGTCATTTTTTTGGTTGTTCGTTTTGCCATTTTTGCTCCTCTATATCAGCATCTATATCCCGGATCCAACCCCTCAGTCTCGCATACGCTCGACAGCCCCCCTAATAGTGGGGCCCTTGGCATAGAGGGGAACGCGCAGGGCGTTCCGCAACGCCAGGGCCTCCCCTACTAGGGGAGGTGGCAATGCAAAGCATTGACGGAGGGGTTTATCTCGTCAGCTCACATCCAGATCATCCAGATATTCTGCGCCGTGCTGTGCAATATGCTCCTTGCGTCCGGCCAGGTTGTCTCCCAGCAGCAGGTCAAACACCCGGGCCGTTTCCTCCACGTCCGTGGGCAGCACCTTGATCAGGCGGCGGCTCTCCGGGTTCATGGTGGTCAGCCACATCATCTCGGGGTCGTTTTCGCCCAGACCTTTGGAGCGCTGGATGGTATACTTTTTGTCGCCGATCTCCTTCAGGAATGCTGCCTTTTCCGGCTCGGTGTAGGCAAAATAGGTGTGATCCTTTGTGGTGATCTCATACAGCGGCGATTCCGCGATATAGACATAGCCCTCGTTGATCAGAGTGGGGGTCAGCCGGTAGAGCATGGTCAGCACCAGCGTACGGATCTGGTAGCCGTCCACATCAGCATCGGTACAGATGACGATCTTGTTGTAGCGCAGGTTATCGATGTTGAAGGTGGCAAGTTCTTTGTTATGCTTGCCGCCCAGTTCCACGCCGCAGCCCATGACCTTGATAAGGTCCACGATGACATCGGACTTGAAGATGCGGGCATAATCGGCCTTCAGGCAGTTCAGGATCTTGCCGCGGATGGGCATGATGGCCTGATATTCACTGTCGCGGCTCTGCTTGACCGCGCCCATAGCGGAATCGCCCTCCACAATGTAGAGCTCCCGGCGGGAAGCATCCTTGGTGCGGCAGTCCACGAACTTCTGCACCCGGTTTGCCAGATCGATCTGGGTGGAGAGCGTCTTTTTGATGCTCTGGCGGGTCTTTTCGGCGTGCTCGCGGCTCTGCTTGTTCACCAGCACCTGCTGGCAGATCTTCTGGGCCTCCTCCGGCTTTTCAAGGAAGTAGACCTCCAGGTAATGCTTGAGGAAATCAGTCATGGCCTGCGAGACGAACTTGTTCGTGATGGCCTTCTTGGTCTGGTTCTCGTAGCTGGTGCGGGTGGAGAAGCTGGACGAGACGTAGACCAGGCAGTCCTGCACATCCTGGAAGCTGATGGCACTCTCGCCCTTCTTATAGAGGTTCTTGTCCTTCAGGTATTTGTTGATCTGGTAGACAAAAGCCGTGCGGACGGCGTGCTCGGGGCTGCCGCCGTGTTCCAGCCAGGAGGAGTTGTGATAGTATTCCAGCAGCTGCACCTTATTGGAGAAGCAGAAGGCAGCGCTCATCCGCACCTTATAATCCGGCTGATCCTCACGGTCACGGCCGGAGGCCTCGCTTTCGCAGCTGAACACCGGGGTCAGGGTGTCCTCTCCTGCCACCTCCTGCACATAGTCGGCGATGCCGTTCTGGTAGCACCAGCTCTCCTTCCAGGGCTTGCCGGTGGCGGGGTCCTTCTCCTTTTCGTCCGTAAAGTTCAGGGTCAGGCCCGCGTTGACCACGGCCTGACGGCGCAGCACATCCTTATAGTAGCTGCCGGGCACGTCAATGTCCGTAAACACCTCATCGTCGGGCTTCCAGTGGATGATGCTGCCGGTACGGCGGCCCTTGTAGGGCTCCTTCTGCAGGCCGCCCACATTCTCACCCTTTTTGAAGTCGAGGTGGTAATGAAAGCCGTCGCGGTAGATATCGGCGGTCATCCAGGCAGAGGCGTACTGGGTGGCGCACAGGCCCAGGCCATTCAGACCCAGGCTGAACTCGTAGTTGTCCTCGCCCTCACCGTATTTGCCGCCCGCGTACATCTCACAGAACAGCAGCTCCCAGTTGTAGCGGCCCTCGCCGTTGTTCCAGTCCACGGGCATACCGCGGCCAAAGTCCTCCACGATCACGCTGCCGTCCTTGCAGCGGGTCACATTGATGGTATCGCCGTGGCCATCACGGGCTTCATCAATGGAGTTGGAGACGATCTCAAAAATAGAGTGGGCGCAGCCCTCCACGCCGTCTGAGCCAAAGATGACGGCCGGGCGCTTGCGCACACGGTCGGCACCCTTCAGCGAAGTAATGCTTTCGTTGCCATATTCCTGTTTTCTTGCCATGCTGTCCTCCGGGCCTGTTCTCTTGTAATGAGCAGGTCGTCAAATCAAAACGCCTTTGCTCTTTCCCTTATAATAAGTATAAGCGATGTGTAAAGAGCAAAAGCGTCGGTGTTCTTTTCTTTTATTAAACCATAGGTTGTATTACTTGTCAATTTCTTCGGGCAGATTTCTTGTCCTCCCGATCCGGCAGAAAAAAAGCCAGAAAGTCATTCTTATTTTGCACGTTGAAACGCATAAAACGAAAAAAGTTTCAGTTTTTTTCAAAAATTTTGAATTTACCCCTTTACAAAATCAAAATTTCAGGTATAATAATCATCGTCCGGTGCGCCTCTGTAGCTCAGTCGGTAGAGCAGGGGACTGAAAATCCCCGTGTCATTGGTTCGATTCCGATCGGAGGCACCA
>OHUC01000247.1_pt1 | contig 18254 bp, 20 predicted proteins | sample 1579121 | NCBI WGS metagenome assembly OHUC01 (sample SAMEA3879555, study PRJEB24766) | human gut metagenome | biome: human-associated habitat; feature: feces | place: USA | collected 1985/1987
CCCTATAGACGTTGGCCATCCCACCGGTGCCGATCAGCTCCCGGATGGTGTAAAGCCCATCCAGCGTCTTCCCGATGAGATTATCCATGCTTCACCTCCAGCGGCTCCACACCCAGCAGCAGCGCGGTGATGTTGTCGGGGCCTCCGCCCGCGTTGGCGGCGTCCACCAGCCGGTCGGGGATGTCGTAGAACCCGCCCTTGGTCAGCAGCTCCTCCATCTTGTCCTTGGGCAGGACGTTGGTGAGGCCGTCGGTGCAGAGCAGCAGCAGGTCGCCCTGCTGGACGGGGCAGCTGGTGAACTCCGGCTCAAGGCGGTAGTCCACGCCCAGCGCCCGGGTGATGATGTTCTTCTGGGGGTGATGCTCGGCCTCCTCGGGGGTGATGGTGCCGCAGTCCACCAGCTCCTGCACATAGGAGTGGTCGTGGGTCAGCTGGGTGAGCTTCCCCTCCCGGCAGAGGTAGGCGCGGGAATCGCCCGCGTGGCAGAGGGTGGCTTCCCCGCCCCGCACCAGAGCGCAGACCGCCGTGGTGCCCATACCGGCCAGCGATTCCTCGTGGGCGGCTTTGTTGAACACATAGCGGTTGGCGCTGATGAGGGCCTTTTTCAAAAAAGCGCCCTCCTGCCCTGCTCCGCACTGGGCGTACTGCTCCTGAAACACCTGTTCGATGACATTGCAGGCCCCCTGTGAGGCCTCGCGGCCGCCTTTGGCACCGCCCATACCATCACACACCAGTGCCCAGACAGCACCGCCAGGCAGCTCCCCGGCACGGTAATCATCCTGATTTTCCTGCCGGACGCGGCCCACATCCGTTTTTCCTGCTAGTTTCATAGGCTTCTCCTCTTGCGATTTACGCCTTACCATTCATTTCGTCCCGGCGCAGCTGGCCGCAGGCGGCGCTGATCTCGCTGCCAAGACGGCGGCGTACCGTGGCGTTGACCCCCAGGCTCTCCAGCTTTTTCTGGAAGCGCTGGACATTGGCGGCATCGGTAGCCGAGTAGGGGCTGCCGTCCACCGGGTTGATGGGAATGAGGTTCACATGAGCACCCATGCCCCGGATGAGGTCGGCCAGCTGTCTGGCACAGGCATCGGAATCATTGACACCGCGCACCATGGAATATTCAAAGCTCACACGGCGGCCGGTGGTGTCCTGATAGCGGCGCACGGCCTGCATCAGCACTTCCACGGGATAGGCATCGTTCACCGGCATCATGCCGCTGCGGATCTCGTTGTTGGGGGCGTGCAGGGAGACCGAAAGGGTCAGCTGCAGCTTTTTCTCAGCCAGCTGGTCGATTTTGGGCACCAGACCGCAGGTGGAAAGGCTGATGTTGCGCATTCCGATATTCACACCCTCCGGGGAGGAGATGTTCTCAAGGAAGCGCATGACCTCGTCAAAATTATCCAGCGGCTCCCCGATGCCCATGAGGACGATGTGGGAGATGCGCTCCCCGATGTCCTTCTGGGCGGTATAGATCTCAGAGCAGATCTCACCGGCTTCCAGGTTGCGCACCCGGCCTGCCTGGGTGGAGGCACAGAAGCGGCAGCCCATCCGGCAGCCCACCTGCGTGGAGACGCAGACCGTGTTGCCGTAATGGTAGCGCATGACAACGGTCTCGATGCAGTTTCCATCGGCCATCCGCAGCAGATATTTCACGGTGCCGTCCTTGGCTTCCTGCCGGCGCTCGATCTTGGGGGCAGCAATGTAAAACTGCTCTTCCAGCTTTGCCAGCAGGGTCTTGGGCTGGTCGGTCATGGCAGAAAACTCGGTGACCAGCTTCTGGTGCACCCAGTGGAAGATCTGCTTTGCCCGGAAGCCCGGCTGACCCATAGCTTTCAGCGCAGCGGTCAGCTCGGCCAGTGTCAGGGAAGAGATACAGCGTTTTTGTTCCATGGTATTCTCCTATGAATCAATACGAACCGGACGGCGGGTTCATTGCGTTTTCTGCATGGCGCAGAGGAAAAAGCCGTCCATCCCGGTGCGGGTGGGCACCGAGAGCGCCCCGTGCTCCCCCACTGTCATTCCGTCAGGGAACGCCACAGCGGGCCGGACCACCCGGAACTCCGGGTGGCGGGCAAGGAATGCCGCCACCTGCTCTTCGTTCTCGGCGGGGTCGATGGTACAGGTGGAGTAAACCAGCCGCCCGCCTGCTTTCAGCAGAGCGGCTGCTGTGTCCAGAATGGACGACTGGGTGGCCAATAATTCATCGTGGCGTGCTTTTTCCAGCGTCTTATAGCGGATATCCGGCTTTTTTGCCAGAATACCCAGGCCGCTGCAGGGGGCATCCACCAGAATGCGGTCTGCGGCGGGCAGCTTTGGGTTGGGGCGGGTGGCATCATTGCAGAGGGCGGTGACATGGGCAAAGCCCATCCGTTCCACAGCGCTCCGGATGAGCCCGACCCGGTGCTCTGCCACATCGCAGCTGTACAGTGCTCCCTGCCCCTGCATCTCCTCGGCCAGCAGCAGCGTTTTACCGCCGGGTGCCGCGCAGAGGTCGATCACGGTATCGCCGGGCTTTGCCTCCACACAGAGGGCTGCCAGCTGGCTGGCCTGCCCCTCCACATGGAAACAGCCCTCCTTGAAGAGCGGGTGCTCCGCCGGGCTGCCCTCAAACTTTGCCAGTACACTGCCGGGCACAAGGCCGGGCTGCGCGCTCTTCACGCCGCTTTCCAGCAGTTTTTCACAGAGGGCCGCGGCATCCATTTTTAGGCAGTTGGCCCGCAGGCTGGTGCAGCCGCCGTCGGCGGTATGAGTCAGGATGCCCAGCGCTTCCTCGGGGTAATGGGTGCGCAGAAACTCTGCCACATCCTGCCCCGCAGAGCCCAGCACCATAAGGCGCAGGGTCTCGTTCCGGAAGCGGGCAGTTTCCAGATCATAATTGCAGGCCTTGCGCAGGACGGCATTGACCAGCCCGGACGCACTTGCCTTTTTGAAGGTGCGGGTCAGCTTGACGGCCTCGTTCACCGCCGCCGACACCGGCACCTGCATATAGCGGGCCTGCGCCAGCGCGGCCCGCAAGATCTCGCGCACCTGCGGGTCCAGCCTGGCAAGGCCCTTGGGCAGGAACTGTTCCAGAATGAAATCCAGCGTGCCCTGATGTTCCAGCACGGTGTAGAAGATGGCACCGGCAAAGGCCTTATCCCGGCCCTCCAGTTTCTGGCGGCGGAGTTCGGCATCCAGCACAAGGTTTGAGAAGCCGTCCTGCTCCTGCCGGACCAGTGCAGCCACTGCCGCTGCCCGCGGATTGGCCGCCATCAGAGGGTATCCCCCGCTTTGAGGCGCAGACCGGCCGCAAAGGAGGTGCCATCCATCGGCTTTTTGCCCTCAGGCACCACATGGAGCAGCTGGACCGCGCCATCGGCACAGGCCACCGTCAGGGGCTTTGTGGAAAGCACCGTGCCGGGAGCCTCACCGTTGGAGGCAGCCACGCGGCACTCGGTCACCTTGACCTTTTTGCCGCCTGCGGTCACGAACCAGGCCATGGGCCAGGGGTTCATGCCGCGCACCCAGTTGTGGATGTGCGCGGCAGTATCGGTCAGCCTGAACTCTGCCAGCTCCTTGTCCAGCATGGGGGCCAGGGTGGCATTCTCATGCTGCTGGGGCTGGGGCTTGAGGGTGCCGGCTTCCATGGCGGGCACCGCCTCACAGAGGACGCGGGCACCCACGGCAGTGACCCGGTCGAACAGCTCGCCGCTGGTCTCCTCCGGGCCGATGGCGATCTTCTCGCAGACCAGCACATCGCCGGTGTCGAGGCCCTCGTCCATCTGCATGATGGAGACGCCCGTCTCGGCGTCGCCATTCAACACGGCCCACTGCACCGGGGCGCTGCCGCGGTACTTGGGCAGCAGGGACACATGCAGGTTGATGCAGCCATACTTCGGAGCTTCCAGCACGGACTTGGGCAGGATGCAGCCGTAGGCCACCACCACGATGAGGTCAGGGGCCAGCGCCCGGATGTTGGCATCCTCGCTGCCGTCCCGCAGGGTGCGGGGCTGGAACACCGGCGTGCCGTGGGCAAGGGCCACTTCCTTGACCGGGGGTGCGGTAAGCACCTGCTTGCGGCCCACCGGCTTATCCCGCCGGGTGTACACGCCGCAGATCTCGTGACCGGCGGCATACAAGGCCTTCAGGCACTCCGCAGCGATATCCGGGGTTCCCATGAACAGAATGCGCATCAGTTGTTTCCTTTCGCTTCACGGGCAGCCTTTTTGCCCTCCTCGGTGTCCTCGTAGAAATACTCGCTGGACTCCATGATGGTAATGCCGTCCAGATGGTCGTTCTCGTGCTGGATGCAGCGGGCCAGCAGGTTTTCGGCCTCCAGCTCGAACCAGTTGCCGTTGCGGTCCTGTGCACGCACCTTGACGGCAACGGGACGGGTCACGGCACCGTTGTGGCCGGGGAAGGACAGGCAGCCCTCGTAGGCGGTCTCCTCATCCTCAGAAACAGCCAGGATCTCGGGGTTGACGAAGTCGATGAACTTGTACTCATAATCCTCGGGGATCTCCTCGGGGGCATCGGTGGTGTCCCACACCACGAACACGCGGCGCAGCATGCCCACCTGCGGGCCGGCCAGACCCACGCCGTCGGCGGCGATCATCGTCTCCCGCATGTCATCCAGCAGGGTGGCAAGGCGGTCGTCAAAGTTGGTCACGGGGCGGCAGACCTTGTTCAGGATGGGGTCGCCCTCTTTTACAATGTTGCGGATAGCCATGAAGTATACCTCCAAATTATCTTATCTCAAATATCACCGTCCGAGTGCATATCCACGGCCACAGTAGCCTTAGCGGGCAGTTTTTCCTGCTCGTAGAGGGTCAGCGTTTCCCGGATAAGGTCCCGGAAACGGCGGTCGTTGCGGCACTTGACGGTGAGTTTATAGCGGTAGGAATCGTTGATCTTTTCAATGCTGCCGGGGGTGGGGCCCAGCACCCGCAGGGGCAGGTCGGGCTGTTTGGCCGCCTGTCGGCCCAGCAGGGCCGCAAAGCGGGCGGAAGCCCGGGCCACTTCGCTCTCCTTTGGCCCGGCAAAGCCCACAACGCAGAGCCCGCAGAAGGGCGGATAAAGCCCCAGCTTCCGGTAGGCGATCTCCTGCTCGAAGAACGCGTCGTAGTCCTGCGCGGCAGCAAGGTTGAGCACCGGGTTGTCCGGGTCGGTGGTCTGGATGATGGCAAAGCCGGGGTCTTTTGCCCGGCCGCTCCGGCCCACCACCTGCGTGACGAGGCTGAACACGGTCTCATAAGCCCGGAAGCCCTGGGCGAACAGGAGCGAATCGATGCCCAGCACGCCCACCAGCGTCACATCCTCGAAATCCAGCCCCTTTGCCACCATCTGGGTGCCCACCATAATGTCATATTCATGCCGGGCAAACTTTGCCAGCAGCTTTTCATGGGCATCCTTGGCGGCGGTGGTATCCTGATCCATCCGCAGGATGCGGGCCTCCGGAAAGAGCTTTGCCAGCTCCTCCTCGGCCTTCTGGGTGCCAAAGCCCCGGTACTGCAGTTTTCCGCCGCAGGCGGGGCACCTGGCAGGGGGCGGGTCCAGCTGGCTGCCGCAGTAATGGCAGAGCAGCTTGTGGGCCGATTTGTGGTAGACCATGGGCACGCTGCACTTCTGGCATTTGAGCACCTCGCGGCAATCCTCGCACTGGGCCACGGTCTGGTAACCCCGGCGGTTGAGCAGCAGGATGGTCTGCTTGCCTGCCTCAAGGTTGTGCCGGATGGCATCCTCCATGGCAAGGCTGATCTCCCGGGGGTTGCCGGAGGCAAGCTCGGCCCGCATATCCACGATCTGGACTTTGGGCAGCGGGTTGCCGCCATAGCGTTTGGTCAGGCGCACCAGCTGGGTGCGGCCATGCTGGGCGGCATAATAGCTCTCGGTGCTGGGGGTGGCACTGGCCAGCAGGAGCAGGGCCCCGTTCTCCGCCGCGCGCTGCCGGGCCACCTCGTGGGCCGAGTAGCGGGGCGCAGATTCGGAGCGGTAGGTGTGCTCCTGCTCCTCATCAATGATGACAAGGCCGATGTTTTCCAGCGGGGAGAAGATCGCGCTGCGGGTGCCCACCACGATATCCGCGCCGCCGTCCTGGATCATCTGCCATTGGAGCAGGCGCTCGGTATGGTTGAGGGCGGAATGCTGCACGGCCACCCGCTTGCCAAATTGGCCTTTCAGCCGCAGGATCATCTGAGGGGTCAGGCTGATCTCAGGCACCAGCACCAGCGCCCGGCGGCCCATCTGCAGACAGTGCTCAATGAGCTTCAGGAACACCAGCGTTTTGCCGCTGCCGGTCACGCCGTAGAGCAAGGCCGAGTGCGGGGCTGCATCCTCCAGCCCGGGCAGCAGCGCGTCATAGGCGGCCTGCTGCTCCTCCGTGAGAAGGATGGGCTCGTTCTTCAGCGGGATGGAAGAATACAGGTCGATGGATTTGTTCACCTTGCTGCATTCCAGCACGCCCTTGGCGCAGAGGTTGTCCAGCACCGCCCGGCTGATGCCTTTTTCCTCCAATGCAGACAGGGTGCGCTCACCCCCGGCCAGCAGGGCCACTGCGGCCAGCTGCTTGGCGGTCGGTCTGGGCTTTGGGGTCAGCGTGCCCACCAGCTTGTAGGCATTTTCCGTGTGGCGGACGAGCTGCTTTTGTAGCATCGGGGTCACGCCGTCCTCCGCCACGGTGGGCTTGTACTGCGCGCCGTAGGGGATGACCGCCTTGACGGCCTCGTAGTAGGTGCAGAAGGTGCGCTCCTTCAAAAAGTGCACCAGCCGCAGCAGCTCCGGGGTGAGGCAGGCAGAGGCCGGGGCCACATCGAACAGGAACTTGAGCTTTGCGCTCTCCGGTTCGGCATCGCAGGCCAGCACCACGCCCATCCGGGCACGGCTCCCCCGCCCGAAGGGCACCAGCACCATGCTGCCCAGCCGGACGGTATCCTGCTGGTCGGGCATGACGGCATAGGTATAGAGTTTGTCGAAATGAAAGGTCGCGTTGCTCACTGCAACGCCTACCGTTTTGGGCATTCAGGCAGCTCCTTCAAAGCGATTTAGCGGGTCAGGCCCGCACGCTGGCAGATGACATCATAGAGTCTGGCGGCGCAGGCATCCACCTCGTCGTTGACCAGCTTGAGGGTGAATTTATCCTGCTGGGCCAGCTCATTGCGGGCGATCTCCAGGCGCTCCCGGATGCTCTCCTCGGTCTCGGTGCCGCGGCCGCGCAGGCGGCGCTCCAGCTCCTGGGTGGAGGGGGGCAGCAGGAAGATGGTGGTGGCACCGGGATACATGCGGCGGATATTGGCCGCGCCATGCACATCGATGACCATGACCACCAGCTTGCCCGCGTTCAGCCGCTTGTTGACCTCTTCCTTCAGGGTGCCGTAGTAGTTGCCGTTGTAGAAGTTGTGCTCCACCACCTGATCGGTGTCGATGAGCTGCCGGAACTGCTCTACGCTGCGGTAGTAGTAGTCCACGCCCTCCTGCTCCCCAGGGCGGGGTGCACGGGTGGTGGCGGAAACGGTCTTTTCGATCTCGGGGTGGGCCGTGCGCAGGGCTTTGACCACACTGTCCTTGCCCGTGCCGGCGGCACCGGAGACGACAAACAGGTACTTTTCGTTTTCCATTTTTTACTGCTCCTCTTCTGTCGTTTTCCCTTCCGGCTGGCCCGCTGCGCGGCCTGCCACCGTCTCGGGCGTCAGGGCCGAAAGGACTACATGGTCGGAGTCCATGACGAGCACGGCCCGGGTGCTGCGGCCATAGGACGCATCAATGAGCATCCCCCGCTCCCGCGCCTCCTTCACCAGACGCTTGACCGGCGCGGAGTCGGGGCTGACCACAGCCACCACCCGGCCCGCGCTGACCAGATTGCCAAAGCCGATGTTGATCAGTTTCATCTTTTCCTCCGAACCATCTGAATCTCAGGGTTTACTCCAGATTCTGGATCTGCTCACGGATCTTCTCGATCTCCGCCTTCATATCCACCACGATGCGGGTGATATCCAGATCCTGACACTTGGAACCAATGGTATTGGTCTCACGGTTCAGCTCCTGGGTCAGGAAATCCAGCTTGCGGCCCACGGGCTCGTCCAGCTCCAAAATGGAACGGTACTGGGCGATGTGGCTGCGCAGGCGGACGGTCTCCTCATCCACGGCGGTCTTGTCGCCAAAGATGGCGGCCTCGGTCAGGACACGGGCATCATCGATGTTCCGGTCCTCCAGAATGACCTTGAGTTTTTCGTACAGGCGGTTGGTGTAGTTCTCCACCCGGCCGGCGCTCAGGGTCTCCACCCGGCCCACGCATTCTTCCAGAAAACGCAGGCGGTTCTCCACGTCAGCCTTCATCTTGGCACCCTCAGCGGCGCGCATCTCCACAAAACGATCCAGTGCCTGGGCGGTGACAGCGGAAACATCCTCCCACAGCTGCTCCTCATCCACATCGGCGTGGCGGGTGGTCAGCACATCGGGAAAGCGGGCGATCATCCCGGCGGTCACATCGTTCTTGACCTCCAGCGTCTCAGACAGGTCCCGCAGGGCCTGCTGGTAGCTTTTGGCCAGCTCCTGATTCACAGCCACCACGGTATCGGCGGCATCCACGGTCTGCACCGTCAGGCTCAGTTCTACCTTGCCGCGGGTCACCCGCTCGTTCAGCTGCTTTTTCAGGCGGCTGTCCAGATAGCTGCAGGTGCGGGGCATCCGGGAAGAATACTCAAAGTACCGGGAATTGACACTGCGCAGCTCCACCGTGATCTCGCGGCCATTGCGCACAGCAGTTCCCCGGCCAAAACCGGTCATGCTCAAAATCATGCTTTTTTCCTCGTATTCCAAAGGGTTTTCTGCGGACATTCTTCGTATATGTATCCGCTTTGGGGCACACAGACCCATGTTACGATACATATACTATATATTTTACTCTGCCGCCCCTTTTTTTGCAAGCAATGCGGCGAAAAAAATCTATTTTACCCCCTTGACAAGGGGCAGGAACAGCGCTATACTGTGCGTCGTGAACAGCGTTCATGTTGAGGAGGTGGTCACACGAATCCGATGGCAACGTCCAAGGAGGAGATCCTGAAAACGAGCCGGGTCCTCATCCAGCAGAATGGATGGGAAGCGGTCAACATCCGTGCAGTGGCAGCAGCCTGCGGGGTATCCGTGGGGTGCATCTACAACTACTTCGGTTCCAAGACCGAACTGGTGAGCGCGGCGGTGGAAAGCATCTGGAGCGATATCTTCCGCCACCCGGACGACCCGGCGGTGTTTGAGGATACCCTGTCCTGCATCCGCTGGATGTACCGGCAGATGGCGTACGGCTCTGAGCAATACCCCGGCTTCTTCACCCACCACGCGCTTGGCTTTGTGCGGCAGGATACCGCCGATGGCAAGCAGCAGATGCGGCAGACCTGGCAGCACATCCTGGATGCGCTGACCATGGTGCTGACCAGGGACAAAAAGATCCGGCCAGACGCATTTACTGAGGAGTTCACCCGCCAGAAATTTGCGGGCATCCTGTTCTCCCTCATGCTTTCTGCCGTGGTGCAGCAGGATTTTGACCCCACAGCGGTATTGGAGATCATCCGCAGGACCATTTATGAAGTGTAAAAAACATCCCACAGTCTTGTGGGAGTTTTTTACGGCCAAAAGTGAACAGCGTTCACATTGAGTGATTCGGGACATCTCCCCCAGCATTTCACCCACGGCAGCCTGCACATCACAACGATGCAGTCTGGCCGGCAATCGCTGACCGGATCGCGATAGAGCAGCAAACCAACCGTAAAGGAGCAACATTTTTATGAGAGCAATCATTGAGACCGTTTTCGACATCTTCTATCTGGTCACCGTGCTGACCTTGGGCATCCGCATGATCCGCGGCAGCAAGGCTGGCACCCAGTTCCGCCTGTTCGGCCTGATGGCCGTGGTGCTGGGCGCAGGTGACTCCTTCCATCTGGTGCCCCGTGCCCTGGCACTGTGCACCACCGGCCTGGAGAACTACGCTGTGCCTCTGGGTCTGGGCAAGTGGATCACCTCTGTGACCATGACCGTGTTCTATGTACTGCTGTACTACGTCTGGCGCAAGCGCTACCAGATCGAGGGCCAGAAGGATCTGACCATTGCCGTGTACGCCCTTTCCGCCGTGCGCATCGTCCTGTGCATGATGCCGCAGAACCAGTGGCTGACCAACCACACCCCGCTGACCTGGGGCATCCTGCGCAACATCCCCTTTGCACTGCTGGGCCTGCTGATCATCGTGCTGTTCTACCGCAGTGCCAAGGAACACAAGGATCAGGCTTTCCGCTGGATGTGGCTGACCATCGTGCTGAGCTTCGGCTTCTATATCCCGGTGGTGCTGTGGGCAGAAGTCAACCCCCTGATCGGTATGCTGATGATCCCCAAGACCTGCGCCTATGTCTGGACCGTGCTGATCGGCTACAACGCCATGAAAGCCGAGAATGGCAAGAACAACTGAGACCTGCGGGAACACAAATAAAAACAAAAAGAAGGGGCTGCTGCATCAAACGGTGCAGCAGCCCCTTCTGGTATTATGATTTAGACAGGGTGAGACTGATTGGTGTAATCAGCGTGGTCAGCGTCCACGCCCTGCTTCTTGGCATTGCGCTTCTCGAAGAACTTGGGTGCGACCTGCGGGAACATTGCGTAGGTCAGAACATCCTCTTCCTGCGTTGCCCACTTGGCGGCCTCAGCCTTCAGCTTGTCCATCTCGGGAGCCAGGGTGTCGGCAAAGCGGCAGGTGATGGGCTGCTCGTCGCCCAGGATCTTCTTGGTGAACTCGGGGCTGATGGGAGCGGGAGTCTTGCCGTAATCGCCGTGGACCAGGCCCTTGAACTCCTTGGTGACCATCTTGTAGCGCTCGCCCAGGATGACGTTGAACACAGCCTGCGTGCCAACGATCTGGCTGGTGGGGGTGACCAGCGGAGGATAGCCTGCGTCCTCACGAACACGGGGGATCTCAGCCAGCACTTCGTCCAGCTTATCTTCCTTGCCTGCATCCTTCAGCTGCTTGAGCATGTTGGAGAACATGCCGCCGGGCACCTGATACAGCAGGGTGTTGGCATCCACGCCCAGGCTCTTGGGGCTGATCTGGCCGTTGGCGATGTACTTCTCGCGCAGCTTTGCAAAGTAAGCGCGGACAACATTCAGCTGCTTCAGATCCAGACCGGTGTCGTAATCGGTGCCCTGCAGGGCAGCGACCAGGCTCTCGGTGGGCATGTGGCTGGTACCAAGGCTCAGGGGGCTCATGGCAGTATCGATGATATCAGCACCTGCCTCGATGCCCTTGAGGATGGACATGGAAGCCAGACCTGCGGTGTAGTGGCTGTGGATATCCACGGGGATGCTGACGGTCTCCTTCAGCTTCTTCACCAGATCGTAGCAGGTATAGGGGGTCAGCAGACCGGCCATATCCTTGATGCAGATGGAGTTTGCACCCATCTCCTCGAGGGTCTTGGCGTAGGCTGCAAAGTACTCGTTGTTGTGCACGGGGCTCAGGGTGTAGCTGATGCAGCCCTGAACATGTGCGCCTTCCTTGTTGGCAGACTTGATGGCGGTCTGCAGGTTGCGGGGATCGTTCAGTGCGTCGAAGATGCGGATGACATCGATGCCGTTTGCAACAGACTTCTGCACAAAGTACTCGACAGCATCATCGGCGTAGGGGCGGTAGCCCAGCATGTTCTGGCCGCGGAACAGCATCTGCAGCTTCTGGTGGGGCAGCTCCTTGCGCAGGATGCGCAGACGCTCCCAGGGGTCCTCATCGAGGAAGCGGATGCAGCTATCAAAGGTAGCGCCGCCCCAGCACTCGACAGAGAAGTAAGGGATCTTATCCATTTCGGGCAGGATGGGACGCATCTCGTCCATCGTCATACGGGTGGCCAGCAGAGACTGGTGAGCATCACGCAGGACGACTTCCGTAATCTTGATCGGCTTTTTGGCCATGGTTGTCACCTCTTCCTCAGTTCTCAGTTCATGGAAACCAGAACGTCACCGGAGTTGACGGTGTCGCCCTTGTTGACGTTGACGGAGGCCACAGTGCCATCCTGAGGAGCAACGATCTCGTTCTCCATCTTCATGGCCTCGAGGATGACCAGCACGTCACCGGCCTTGACGGAAGCACCGGCTGCGACCTTGACATCCAGGATGTTGCCGGGCATGGGAGCCTTGACGGTAACGGCACCGGCAGCACCGGCGGGAGCAGCAGCCTTGGGAGCGGCAGCAGGAGCAGCCGGAGCCTTGGGTGCGGCGGGAGCAGCGGGAGCTGCAACGGGAGCAGCGCCTGCGGCGGTCTCCTCAACGGAAACGCTGTAAGCAACGCCATTGACGGTAATATTGTAGTACTTCATGGAAGGATCCTCCTGAACAAAATCAATGTATGGATTCGATGTACGGTTTACGTTCCGGAACCGCTTACAGAGCCATGTTGCCGTGCTTCTTGGGCAGGCGTGCGGCACGCTTGGTGCTCAGCAGCTCAAAGGCGGCAACCACGCTTGCACGGGCGTTGGCAGCGTCGCAGGTCATATCAGCGGCACCGGCGGCAACGGCGTTGGCAGCGCTGCACACCTCAGCGGTGTACTGGGCAGCCTTGGCGTTGGTGGCGGCAATGATGTTGTCGGAAGCGTCGATCTCGGCCTTGTACAGGACGGAGACGGCAGCGTTGGGCTCCAGAGCGCTGACGGTGCAGCCGTTGACGGCGATCTTCAGATCAGCGTTGGCCAGAGCGGTGTAGACAGGGCCCACAGCCTTGCCGGACAGCAGAGCCACCTTGGCGGTGGTAGCATCGGCATAGGTGGCAGCCAGACGGGCAGCCTCACGGATGCCGCCTGCGATGTCATCGGTAGCGCTGGGTGCAAAGCCGTTGGTGTTGGCGATGGTCAGCACGGGCACACTGAAAGCATCGCACAGGCGGACAAAGCGGGAAGCCTTGGCCACGCAGTTGTGGCACAGGGTCTCGCCGGTGGCCACAATACCCACAGCGTTGCCGCCGATGGTTGCGAATGCGGTGTAGACGTGCTTGCCGAAGCCTGCGTACAGCTCTACAGCGCTGTCCTTGTCGATCAGGGCAGCGGCAGCCTTCTCGGGAGCAGCACCGGCGCTCAGAACGCTGGTGGGCTGCTCGAACTCGAAGATGGCGGGGCCGGTCAGGTTGTTGGCGGGCAGCAGACCCACGATGTGGGCAGCCTTCTCGGCAGCTTCCTCAGCGTTGGCAGCCACGATGGCAGCCACACCAGCCTTGGCAGCAGCCTCGGCAGTGCCTGCGCCGGGGACCTTGTCGCCCTTGGCGGCGGAGGTGAACGGAGCGGTGAAGAACAGCTCTGCATCCTCAGCCATGACGCACACGTCAGCATTGGCAGCGCTCAGTGCGCTGGTGCCGCCGCACACGCCGGTGACGACTGCGATCTGGGGGATGACACCGGAAACCTTGGCGATGGTGGCGTTCAGCTTGGCGCTGGCGGTCAGAACGTCCAGACCCTCAGCCAGCTTAGCGCCGACAGAGTTGTAGAACGTGACCACCGGGCAGCCGGTCTGAGCAGCCATCTCCAGGACCTTGATGTTCTTCTCAACGTCCTTGACAGAGACAGCCTCGCCGTTCTGGTAAACAGCATAAGCCTGCTGACCAGCCGCATAGCCGCAGGCAGCACTCACTGCGCCGTCCGCAAACAGTGCGGTATACTCCCCGTCATCGAAAAACTTGGCGAGGATTTCTCCTTTGTTACTCTTTGAAGCCATGGTAAGACCTCCTGCTTTTCTATTTTGAGCTTTTTATTTTGAGCTTTCAAAATTAGTATCATTATACCTTATTTTGAGAGCGTTCACAAGGGCTGAAAGGCCCATTTTGCGGAAAAATTTCACAATCTTTTCCAGGATCAGACGGTTTTTGCGCCGTGAAAGCTGAAAAGCCGATCACTTTCTCCGTTTTGCGGGGGCATTGCCGCTGCCCACAGGGCCCTTGGGGCGGCGAGCGGCCGCCTTGGACTGCAGCGATGCGCTGCGGGTCTGGGCGCGGCCCTTGGCGGCGGCGGCACGCAGACCGTTGACCTCTGCCTTGGTCAGTTCACGATAGGTGCCGGGCTTGAGCATTCCCAGCTTGACCACGCCCTCGGCGTTGCGCTTCAGGCGGACGACCTCCAGACCAACGGCCTCGCACATGCGGCGGATCTCGCGGTTCTTGCCCTCTTTCAGGGTCATCTCCATCACGGTGCGGCCGGGCTCATCGGTGACGACGTTGATGGCGCAGGGCATGGTCTTGGTGCCATCGTCCAGAACAACGCCGGAGCTCATCTTCAGGATCTGGCTCTCATCGGCCCGGGGCTGCACGGTGACGCGGTACAGCTTGGAGATGCCGCCCGACGGATGGGTGACAGCCTGCGCAAAGGCACCGTCGTTGGTCATCAGCAGCAGGCCCTCGCTGTCCTTGTCCAGGCGGCCCACCGGGTACAGGCGGGCGGGGATATCACTGACCAGCTCCATAACGGTCTTGCGGCCCAGCTCATCGCTGGCGGTGGTCACATAGCCGCGGGGCTTGTACAGGGCCAGATAGTAGAGCTGCTGGTTCTTCTGGATGTAGATGCGCTCGTCATCCACATGCAGCACATCCCGGTTGGGGTCCATCTTGTCGCCCACCTTGACGGGGTGGCCGTTGACCTTCACGCGGCCCTCGGCAATGATCTGCTCGGCCGCGCGGCGGGAGCACAGGCCCTGCTCGGCCATGATCTTCTGAATACGTTCTTCTGCCATAATAAAACTCCTTGTGCGCCTCCCGGCGCTCAAAAGCGCACGCCGGAGCATGCGCTGAAAAAACTGCAAGTTGGAAGCTTGCAGTTACGGCGGTGTTCGGAGGACGGCGGGCAGTTTCCTGAGCAAGTGTCCGCTGGGGTGGGACCCTGCTGCCGCAGGCAGTAGGGCGGGCGATGGAATGGCCCGTTTCACTTGCGAGGGAAAGCTGCCCGCTGGCCGTCACTGCTCGCTTTTAGGAGCAGCAGGCTCGTCCTTTTTAATGAGTGCGCTGACCTTTTCCACCAGCTCGGGGATCATGGTCAGGGCGCGGTCCACGGTGTTGTTGCCGTCAGAGAGCTGGATGGTGCGAACACAGCCGTCCTTGACCACCAGGAATGCCACGGGCTGGATATTGACACCCGCGCCGGAGCCGCCGCCGAACAGATCCTTGTTGGCGGCGTTCTTGCCGTCGAAATCGGTGCCGGCAGAGGCAAAGCCGAAGCTCACCTTGGACACCGGCAGGATGGTGGTGCCGTCATCGGTGGTGATGGGCTTGCCGACGATGGTGTTGGAATCCACCATCTGACGGATCTTGTCCATCGTAACGTTCATCAGGTTTTGAATGGGATGCTCAGCCATAAATTCGGCCTCCTTACTTCTATATCGGGGAGCGGAACACCGCTCCCACGGAACCACTTCCCTGCCCTGTCCGGGCCGGGACGCGGACGCACCATACAAAAATATTATACCCGAGCTAGATAAAAACGTCCAGTACCTTTTCGCGCCAGAACGCATACAGAACGCGCAGAAGCGTGAAAACGATGGCGTAGGCCCGGGCCGTGACCCGGAAGGAGACGTGATCCTTTACGGTGGGCTCGGCGCTGCCGAAATCCGGCAGGAGCCGGAGCTGCTCAAAGTCCAGATAGAGGAACCGGTCCAGGAAACCCAGCGTCGGGTAGAGCCAGGCGTTCAGCCTGCCATAGCTGCGGGCAGCCTCGGCGGGGTCATCGCCCCGGACACCGAGGACAACGTCGATCCGGGTGAAGCGCAGGGAGCCGATGATGGCCCGGGTAAGCTTTCCCGCCCCTTTTAAGAGGGTGCAGACGATCTGCAGGGTCAGCTTCGCCTTCTGGCGGGGCGGGGCTTCCTTTTTGGGCTTCTGTGCGCCGGACGCTTTCTTCTTTTTTTCTTTTTTCTTTTTCTCCGGCTTTTCCGGCGCGGGATACCGGAACACCGGGAAGGTGATGCCCAGTGCACCGGCCCTTACCTGAAAGATGCCCTCCGCCCACTGCACATCGGCACAGAAGGGGCAGAACATGAGCAGCAGACCCAACACCAGCACCACCAGCAGCAGGATGCCCACTCCTTTTAAGAGGAACAGCAGCACCGTACCGATACCAACGAGAACACTCCACAGGACGCTCATTGGGCCGCCTCACTTTCCGTGCCCCGCACCGGGGGCAGATCCTCCAGACTGGACAGGCCGAAGCACCGCAGGAACACGTCCGTGGTGCGGAAAGCCACCGGTCTGCCGGGCAGATCGAGACGGCCCGCTTCTTCAATGAGCCCCTTTTCCAGCAGGCCCGACACGCTGGAGGAGGAATCCACGCCGCGCACCTGCTCGATGAAGGCGCGGGAGACGGGCTGGTTGTAGGCGATGACGGTCAGGGTCTCCATGGCCGCCGGGCCCAGCGGGATGGAGCGGCGGGTGTCCAGCACACGGCGGACGCACTCCGCAAATTCCGTTTTGGTGGCCAGCTGCCAGTGGGTGTTCAGGTGGAGCAGGCACAGGCCGCTGTCCTCTTTCTGGCAGCGCTCGTGCAGCGCTTCCAGCGCAGATTCCACGCTGGCGGTGGGCAGCTGCAGCGCCTGGGCCAGCTTGTCGGCCCCGATGGGCTCCGCGTAGGCAAAGAGCATTGCTTCCACTGCGGCACGAATTTGTTTCTGATTCATTGCTCCTCCTTTGTGCGGTCAATGCGGCCCCGGCGCATCTTCAGCTCGCCCTCCGGGCCAAGCGTCACACGGCCGCCGCGCACCAGCTCCAGCAGCGCCAGAAAGGTGGCCACGTTGGCCCCCCGGGTCTGGCGGCGGGAAAACAGCTGGTCCATCTTTTTTGCACCGCCTGCAATGAGTTGGCGCAGGATGTAGACCACCCGGCTGCTCACCGAGACCTGCGGGGCCGACACCAGCGGCTCGAACTGCTGCTGGGTGGGCATTTTGCGGACAGTGGTGCGCCCCATCAGGGCCTGCCAGCAGTCTGCCAGCACCTGCGGCGCATGGAAGAGATCATAGGTGTTGTCCCATTCCAGCCGGGCCGGGGTGCGCACAAACACGGTATATTCCTCTTCCCGCTCCCGCAGACGGGCGGCCATCCGGCGGCACTGGTCATATTCAATGAGCTGGCCGGTGAGCTCCTGCTTCATCCGCTCGCCCTCTTCACTGCGGGGCAGCAGCAAATAGCTCTTCATCTCCACCAGGTGGGCGGCCATCTCGATAAAGGCGCTGGAAATTTCAGGGTCGGTGCTCTCGGCCGATTCCACCGCGCGGGTGTACTGGTCGATAAGCTCCAGAATGGGGATGTTGTGCAGGTCCATCTTGTGCTTCTGCACCAGCGTAAGCAGCAGCTCCAGCGGGCCCTCAAAATCCTCCAGACGGAAGGTCAGTTCTTCTGCCACTCAGATCACCGTCCCGATGGTTGCATAATACGCAGAATAGGCGATCTGGTCGATGTAGCCGGTGCCGAGATCCAGCAGATCCCAGACCACATCATTGAAGGTGCCCAGCACGCCATCCAGCACACCGGCCCAGACAGCCGCCAGCAGGATGACGAAGATGACGCGCTCGTACCGCATGATCTGGAAGTAGATGCGCTGGGGCAGCACCACCAGCAGGATGCGGCTGCCGTCCAGCGGCGGGATGGGGATGAGGTTGAACACCGCAAGGCCCACATCCATCATCACTAAGTATTGGAGGAAGCGGGCTGCGAAAATCGTGATCATGGTGGTGGGGGCCCAATAATACAGGATCTTCCATGCCACCATGCCGAGGTAGGCCAGCAGCAGGTTGGCCGCCGGGCCTGCCAGCGCGGTGAGGGCCATGCCCCACTTGGGGTTTTTGAAATTGCGTGGGTCGGTGGAAACAGGCTTTGCCCAGCCCACCCCCGCAAAGATCATGCAGAGGGTGCCCACGAGGTCAAAGTGGCGGAACGGGTTCAGGCTGATGCGGCCCTCCCGCTTTGCGGTGGGGTCGCCCAGCAGCCAGGCGGCCAGCGCGTGGCCCGCCTCATGGAACGGGATGGCGATCAGGGTCACCAGTGCCCGGATGAGATAATACATTCCTTGTGCGGTCATTCGTTTCTCCCTCGGTTGGATTTTATCCTATTGTACTATTTTTTCGCTTTTGGGGCAAGGGTTTGGCCCTGCAAGAAAAAAGTTGCAGAAAAATCAAATTTGCTCTTGCTTTTTCTCCGCTTCTCTGGTAAAATAGTCAAGCTGATTATTTTGAATTCCATACTTCACTGTAGGAGGTGCAAGTACCATGGCTAAGTGTGAATGCTGCGGCAAGGG
>OHUC01000267.1_pt1 | contig 17085 bp, 17 predicted proteins | sample 1579121 | NCBI WGS metagenome assembly OHUC01 (sample SAMEA3879555, study PRJEB24766) | human gut metagenome | biome: human-associated habitat; feature: feces | place: USA | collected 1985/1987
CAAGTAAACTTCATCCACTTTCTCTTATCTTTTTATTTTTCAGGACAGCTTACAATCTTCTGTAAAACATAACAACTTTATTCCTCTGTTGTTTCCTGCTCAGTTGTCTCAGAAACTGATCCTTCCTCTGATTTTTCAGACTCATCTTCATCAGAAATCTCAACTTCTTCACCGTCGATCTCGGCAGAAGCCTTTCTCACCTTCGCAACGCTTGCTACAGTGTCATTTTCCTTCAGGTTGATCTCCGCCGGGCTTCCGGCCCCCTCAATGACGATGATATCCACGGCTTCGGCCAGACTGTTGTAGGCTGAGAGGATCTCCGGGATGAGCGCTCTTTTCATTTTGAAGTAGGCGGCGGCGGGCATCTGGCCCCGCACCTCGCCGTTCACGATGACCTGACTGCCCACGTCACTGCTGGGCTTGAGCAGGATGGGGTTCATCCGCACATCCGGCTCGATGCCTGCGGCCTGCGCCTGCACCACCTGTGCCCGGCCCATTTCCAGCCCATCCCGGGTGACAAAGCTGTTCAGCGCCATGTTCTGGCTCTTGAAGGGAGCCACGCGGTAACCGTCCTGCGCAAAAATGCGGCAGAGGGCGGCGCACAGCAGGCTTTTGCCTGCACCGCTCATGGTTCCCTGCACCATGATGCACTTTGCCTTGCTCATTCCAGCACCTCCGCAAGAAGTTTCAAAAGCTGTTCGTTTTCAGATCCGGTGCGCACGGCGGTGCGGTACCAGCCGGGGCCCAGCCCGGGGTAGTTCGCACAGCTGCGCAGCACAGCACCCCTTTGCCGCAGGGCTTCTCCCAGCGTCTCCGGGGCCTGAAACAGCAGGTAATTTGCCCTGCCGTCCAGCACCCGCAGGCCCAGCGCCCGCAGCCCGGTCGTCAGGCGGGGCCGCTGTTCGGCAATGAGGGCCCGGACCTTTTCCACATACGCCGTCTCCTCCAGCGCGGCAAGGCCCGCCGCCTGCGCCAGACTGGAAACACCCCAGGGCTGGCCGCAGGCCTGCATCTGTTCCAGCAGCGCCGTGTCGGCACTCAGGGCATAGCCCAGCCGCACGCCCGCCATACCGTAAAGCTTGGTGAAGGCTTTCAGGATGACCAGATTCCCCTCCCCCAGCAGGCCTTTTGCCGTGTGCAGGGCATGGTCGGGCAGGAAATCAAGGAAGCATTCGTCCACCACCAGCAAGGTGCCGCACGCCGCGCAGCGGTGGAGGATCTGCTCCACCAGCGGCAGGGTCGTCAGCTGGCCGGTGGGATTGTTGGGCTGGCAGAGGAACACCATATCCACCCCCGGGCGGATGGCCGCACAGAACGCATCCGTGACCGCAAAGTCCTCCTGCTCCCGCAAAAAGAAGCGTTCCACCGTGCAGCCGACACTTTCCAATGCAGTGGCATACTCCGCAAAGGTGGGGGCGGTGACCAGCGCCCGGCGGGGCTTTTGGGCCCAGACCAGCCGGAAGATGAGGTCTGCCGCCCCATTGCCGCAGAGGATCTGCTCCGCCGGCACGCCCTCATGGAGCGCCAGCTTTGCCCGCAGCTCCCGGCACAGGGGGTCGGGGTAGCGGTCGGCCGTGGGCAATGCCGCCGTGATGGCTCGGGCCACCCCTTCCGGCAAGCCCAGCGGGCTGACGTTGGCCGAAAAATCCAGCGCATCCCGCCCGAACTCGGCCCGGTAACCGGCCCAATCGCCGCCATGTACTAGTTGCATGTTCGTTCTCCTTTTCCTGGATGGTTCTGGATCCCAGCTCTTGGCTCCTCCCTTTGGGGGAGCTGTCATGCAAGGCATGACTGAGAGGGCGAGGTCGTTACAAAATAGCCCGTATTGCCATGCCCCACGCCAGTGCAAAGGCGCTTGCCACGTACATCATCCGGTTGGCACGCAGGATATCCGCCGGTTCAATGGGGCGCAGCGGATCGCCGATGGTAGGCTTGGCGTAGTATTCGCCAAAGTAATAGGCGGGCCCGGCCAGCTGCACCCCCAGTGCACCGGCGCAGGCGCTCTCGGTCTGGGCGCTGTTGGGGCTGGCGTGGTTCCGGCGGTCCCGCCGCCAGATCTTCCACGCCCCTTTTGCGTCATTGTGCGTAAAGGCCGCGGCAGCCACCCACAGCAGGGCGGCAAGGCGGCTGGGAAGGTAATTTGCCGCATCGTCCAGCTTGGCCGGGATGCGGCCAAAGTAGAGGTATTTTTCGTTTTTGTAGCCCAGCATACTGTCCATCGTGTTGATGGCCTTGTAGGTCAGGGCCAGCGGTGCCCCGCCGATGAGCATATAGAGCAGGGGCGCGATCACGCCGTCGCTGGCGTTTTCGGCCACCGTTTCCACAGCGGCCCTGGTCACCCCCTCCAGCGTCAGGTCCTGGGTGTCCCGCCCCACGATGCGGCTGACCGCCCTGCGGGCGGCAGGCAGGTCGGGCTTGACCAGTTCCCGGTAAACATTGGTGCTCTCCTGCGCCAGCCCCTTTGCGGCCAGTGCCTGCCCGCACCAGAACATCTGGACGGCCAGCCCCAGCCACGGGCTGATGCGGGCAGCTCCCAGGCAGACAAAGCTCGTCAGCAGAAAGGTGCCCACCGGCAGGCAGAAGGCCACAATGGCACCGCCCAGCAGTTCCCCCTGAGGCGTTTTTGGCAGGCGGGCCCGCAGGCGCTTTTCCAGCGCCGAGATGGCCTTGCCCATGTACACCACCGGGTGGGGCAGCCAGGCCGGGTCGCCGAAGAGGCAGTCCAGCACAAAACCGCCGAGTACTGCGTATTCGATCATCGGGCATCCTCCTTTGTGTACTGCACAGTTTTCAGCAGGTGCAGCACCCGCTGCTCCGCCCAATCTCCTGCATCCAGAACGTAGCCGCCCGCGTTGGGGGCGCACCAGTGGTAATAATCCGCATGGGGCAGGGCGTAGCGCTCCATGGCAGCCATCTGGGTGCCGCCGTGGGCCAGAATGACCAGTGTCTCTTCCCCATCGGCAAGGGCCCTGTCCACCAGTGCGGCAAAGGCCCTGCACACCCGCTCCGAAAAGACAGCCTTTGTCTCGCCGTCCGGGCAGGGGCTTTCGCAGTTGGCGTTCACCCAGGCCAGATAGTCCGGGTCGTGCTCCATCTCAATGAAATTGCGGCCCTCAAAGCTGCCGAAGCACATCTCCTGCAGGTCTTTCACCTCCACGAGCCTTGCACCCGGGAAGAGCACCTCAGCGGTCTGCCGGGTGCGGCAGAGCGGGGTGATGTAGACCGTTTCCGGCCGGAGGTCAGCCTGCCGCAGCTGGGCGCGGCCCACAGAGCACAGGGGGATATCCCGCTGGCCCTGATAGCGCTTTTCGGCATTGTAGGCCGTCAGGCCATGGCGCAGAAGATAGATCAGCATGGGGGCAGTTCTCCTTTCAATACTGTGGGGATGCCGCAGAACATCTGCACCACGCACCCGGCCCGGGCCGCCAGCAGGCAGGCCAGCCGTCCGGCGGCTTCCCGGGCGGCCCGCTCCCCTGCGTCCATGGGCACCACGCCGCCGCCCACCTCGGTGGCTATCACGATATCATAAGCGGAGAGCTTCTCCGCAAGCTTTTCCAGATCCTCAGCCTCTGCGGCCAGGGCCTGCACCTCCGCAATGCGGGTGCCGGGCAGGCGCTGGGCAAAGGTGCGCTTGCCGCTGTACAGCGGCCCGGTGATAAAGATCATAACAGTCCTCCCCACTGGCAGGCACACAGCGCCGCCAGCATCCACAGCTCGGCTTTCTGCAAAAACCACCCGGCCAGATCGCCGGTGATGCCGCCAAACTGCTTGTCCGAAACAACATGATAGCGTGCAAACACCAGCAACGCCGCCAGCACCAGCGCCCAGCCGCCCAGTGCCAGCAGGGCGGCGCTGAGCAGAGCGGCCAGCACCATCAGCACCCGGCGGACATTAGTTCGATCCGCCGCCGTGGCAAAGGTGTGGGCAAGGCCGGTGTTCTTTGCCATCGGGAACGATGCCACGGCCAGGCCCGAGAGGGCCCGTTCCAGCACAAGGGCCAGTGTCCAGCACAGGCCCACCCGGGGCGTAAAGTCCACGCAGGCGCAAAGGGCAAGGTAGGCCGCAAAATAACTGCACAGCCGGATCACCGCAAAGGCACCGCAGTGGGGGTCTTTGAGGATCTCCAGCTTCTTTTCCCGGTCGCCATAGCTGGAAAGGGCATCGCAGGTGTCGGCATAGCCATCCAGGTGGATGCCGCCCGTGACCCAGACCGGGATCAGGCAGAACCCCGCCGCCTTTGCGGGCATCGGCAGGGGCAGAGCGCCGCACAGGCACCACAGCCCGCCAATGACCACCCCGATGAGCGGGAAGGCACACATGGCATACCGCATGTTTTTCTGGTTCCACGCGAACTGCGGCACCGGCAGGGCCGAAAACATGGCAAAGGCCACTGCAATGGTCTGCAATCCAATCATTTTTCCACTCCTTTATAATAGACCGGGATGCCGCACACCACCCGCACCACATGGTCGGCCCGGGCGGCAAGGGCATTGTTCACCTGCGCCAACGCTTTCAGGTAGCGCCCGGTGTCGCCTGCGTAGTCGGCACCGCCGCTGAACACCTCGTTGGAGACCACGATGAGGTGCGCGCATTGTCCGGCCAATTGGTCCAGTCCTTCCAAAATGGCCGAAGCGGCATTTTCTCCCGCCCCGGCGGGGTCGTAGAGCTCGTTGGCGGTCAGGTTGCCCAGATCCTCCAACAGCGCAGTTCCCCGGGCAGGCAGACGGATGTTCTCCAGATGCAGGGGGCACTCCACGGTCTCAAACTGCTTTGCTGCCCGCATCCTCCGGTGCTTTTCCACCCGGGCGGCACACTCGGCATCCCACACCTGCATGGTGGCGATGTAATAGCGTGGGAGCGCGGTTTTCAGCACCAGGCTCTCGGCATACCCGCTCTTGCCGCTGGCGGCACCGCCCAATACCAGCGTCAGCATTGGGGGGTGTACGGCGTAATGCCGCCCTCCGTGAAGGAATAGCAATCGCGGTAAACGGCCAGCGCCATATCCCACAGCGGGATGCTTGCCACCGCTCCGGTGCCCTCGCCGAGATGGAGCCCGGCGGTGAGCAGGGGCACTTTGCCCAGCGCTTCCAGCACCAGCCTTGCTGCCGGTTCGGTGGAGCAGTGGCTGGCAAACACGGCCTTTTCCGCGGCGGGGCAGAGCCGCACAGCGCACAGCGCCGCCACCCCGCTGATGAAGCCATCCATCAGCACGGGCAGGCCTTCCAGCGCACCGCCCAGAAAAACACCGCACAGCCCGGCGATGTCGAACCCGCCCAGCTTGGAAAGCACATCCAGAGGGTCAGCGGCATCGGGCTGATTCCGCGCAATGCCCCGCCGGATGGCATCCAGCTTGCGGGCAAGCCCCGCATCGGAAAGGCCCGCGCCACGGCCTGTCATCCGCTCCACGGGCTGACCCAGCAGAACCGCAGCCACGGCGCTGGAGGTGGTGGTGTTGCCAATGCCCATCTCCCCCGTGGCCAGCAGCTGCATCCCCGCCGCCTTCTGCGCCCGGACAAGCCCCATGCTCGCCGCAATGGCATCCACCGCCTGCTGGCGGGTCATGGCAGGGCCGGTAGTGAAATCCGCCGTCCCGGCGGCAATGCGGCAGTTCTGCACTCCGGGCACCGGCTCCCCGGCCATGCCAAGGTCCACAGGCACCACTTCGCAGCAGGCCGTTTTTGCCATCTGGCAGACACTGGTGCGCCGGGCGGCAAGGTTCTCGGCCACGGCCCGGGTCACGCTCTGGTCTGTCTGGCTCACGCCCTGCGCCACCACGCCGTTGTCGGCGCAGAGCACCAGCACGGCCCGGCGGGAAAACGCCAGCTCTGCCGTACCGGTCAGGGCGGCGGCATCCTCCAGCATGGTCTCCAGCCTGCCCAGCCCGCCCAGCGGCTTGGCCAGGCTGGCCCAGTGAGCATGGGCGGCGGTGCGGGCTGTCTCGTCCGGCCGGGTGATCTTGGAAAGAAGCTGTTTCAGTTCAAGCTCTGTCATTGGTCCTGTTCCTCTTGATGATAGTGTGCGGCGGCATCCACGAACCGCCGGGGCAGGGCCGTGCCCGCCCAATACAAATGCGGGAAGCCCGCATAGAAATGCTCATTTGCAAAGCCGCAGTCCCATTGCTTCCCGTTGGGCTTTGCGGCGGTAAAGCCGGTGCCGTTGTCTGTGGAATCCCAGTGGTGGAACTCGTGCACCGGCAGACGCTCCCCGGCGCGGAACAGCATACTGTCGGCGCGGGCAGTCAATGCCGCGTATCCGAACCGCACCAGCCGCCCCACCCGGAAGCCCTGCCCCGGCAGAACGCCTGCCATGGGCCAGCGTTCCCCGTTGGCATCCTCCAGGCTCTGGCCCAGATAGAGAAAGCCCCCGCACTCGGCCACCGTGGGCAGACCGCGCTCCACAGCCCGGCGCACAGAGGCCAGCATGGAGCGATTCGCGCTCAACTGCCCGGCATACAGCTCCGGGTAGCCGCCGGGCAGATAGAGCCCGCCGATCTGCTCCGGCAGGGCGGAGTCCTGCAGGGGGCTGAACCAGCAGAGCTCCGCCCCCGCCCGCTCCAGTGCTTCCAGCGTTTCGGCGTAGGTGAAGCAAAACGCCGCATCCCTTGCAACGGCAATGGGAACGCGGGGGCGCTGTTCCTCTGCTCCCTGGGGCGGCAGCTCTCCCGCAGGGGGGAGCCGATCTGTGTGCACCAAAGGCGCTGCGCCTTCGGTCAGGGCAAAAAGCTTTTCCCAATCCACCACCAGCGCATCGGCCATCCGGCTGATCTTCTGCTGTAAGTCCGCGATCTCCCCGGCAGTTTTCAGGCCTAAGTGGCGGCTCTCAAGGGCAGCATCCGGCAGGTGGGGCAGATAGCCCAGCACCGGCAGGCCGGTCTCCCGTTCCAGCATGGGAGCCAGCAGAGCATATAAATGGGGGGCACAGTCATTGAGCAGGATGCCCGCCAGATGGCTGGGGGTGCGGAACTGCTTCAGTCCGTTGATCTGGGCCGCCAGCGTCAGGCTGGCCCCTCTGGGCTGGACCACCAGCAGCACCGGCAGGCCCAGCGTATCGGCCAGATGCCAGGCACTGGCGGTATCACTCACGCCGCCCAGTCCATCGTAAAAGCCCATGGCACCCTCGCACACGGCTGCCCCGTGCCCGGCGGCGGCCTGCGCATAGAGCGCGCGCACGGTCTCCGGTTCGGAGAAAAACAGGTCGAGGTTGTGGCTCTCCACCCCCAGCACGGCCCGGTGAAACATGGGGTCGATATAGTCCGGCCCGCTCTTGAAGGAGCAGGGGTCCTGCCCCCGCCGCTTGAGCGCCGCCAGCAGGGCGCAGGTCAGTGTGGTTTTGCCGCTGCCGGAACAGGGCGCGGCCACAAGAAATTGGATCATTTACGTTCTCCTGTGATAAGGAAGATGGGGTTGTTGGCCATCAGCAGGTGGAGCCTGCCCGCAGGCCGGGTGCGGCTGACCGCGATCTGCGTCACCTCCGCAGCAAGGCCGTGGGCAGTCAGTGCGGCCACGGCGGCGCTCAGCGTTTCCAGCGCAATGGCCGAAATGCAGATGCGTGCGTTCGGATTCTTGCCGAGCACTTCATCCAGCACGGCTTCCATGCCGCCTTTGGTGCCGCCGATGAACACGGCATCCGGGGCGGGCAGGTCAGCCAGCGCGGCGGGGGCGCGGCCCTCCACCAGTGTCAGGTTGCAGGCGTGGAACGTTTCCCGGTTCTGCCGGATGAGCCCACAGGCCTCCGGGTCACACTCCACGGCATACACATGCCCCCGGGGTGCGGCCAGCGCCAGCTCCACGCTCACGCTGCCGGTGCCCGCCCCCACATCCCACAGGGTATCGCCGGGCTGCACGGCCAGCTTGGCCAGCGCCGCCGCCCGCACCTCCTGCTTGGTCATGGGCACCTTTCCCCTGTGGAAGGCTTCATCCGGGAAGCCGGGCACCCGCCGGGGCGGCTGAGGAAGATGCTCCACAAGCAGAACGCTCAGGCTTGCAAACTGCTTTTGCGCACACTCCTGCGCCGTGCCGAACAGGATCTTTTCCTCTGCCCGGCCCAGCTCTTCCCCCACCAGCACATGGGCATCGCCCAGCCCGGCAGCAGCCAGCCGGCCGCAGAGGGAGGCAGGCGTTTCTGCCCCGCCGGTCAGGAAAAACACAGGCTTTCCCCCGGCCGTCAGGCATTCGGCCACCGGGTCGCAGGCACAGCCGTGGGCCGAGACCAGCTTCCACTCCTGCCAGGAGCGGCCCACCGCAGCGGCCAGCAGCTGAACGCTGGAAAGCCCCGGCAGCACCCGGCAGGAGATGCCAAAGGCCCGCAGCATCGGCAGCAGCTGGGCCGCACCGGAGTAAAACCCGGTGTCGCCGCTGTACACAAGGGCAGCATCCACCTCCGGGTCAGCCGCCAGCGCGGCAAGGACATCCTCAGGCTGATACAGGGCCTTCCGGTGTTCCGTGCAGCCCTGCGGCAGCTGTTCCAGCAGGCGCTTTGCCCCCAGGATCAATCCGGCGTTCTGCAGAGCGGCAAGGCCCTGCGCGGTCAGGCTTTCCGGCGTGCCCGACCCCATCCCGATGAGTGTGATCATTGCAGCATCTCCTTACAAAGTGTCAGGATCTGTTCCGCCGTTTCGCCCTGCTCGGCCGGGCGGCGGATGACGATGAGCTGTGCCCCGGTGTCCTGCGCTGCCCGGGCTTTTTCTTCAAAGCCGCCCGCCGCGCCGCCATCTTTGGTAACGAGGAAGCGGATGGCAAACTGCTCCATCAGCGCCCGGTTCAGCGCATAGGAGAACGGCCCCTGCATGGCGATGATGTTCTTATGGGGGATATCTGCCCCCTCGCAGGCGGCAATGCCCTCCCGGGTGGGCAGGACACGGGGAAAAAGCCGTGCCGGTTCCAGCACAGCAAAGGCAGAAAGCTCCTTGGCCCCGGTGGCAAGCAGGACATTTCCCTGCGTCCGGGCCAGAAATCCCGCCGCATGGGCCGCAGAGGCAAACACCATGCTCCCGGCGGGCAGCGGGCTTTCGGGCCGGAGCAGGCGGCGGTACTCCGTGCCTGCTGTTTTGCAGGCTGCCCGGATGTTCCGGGTGGCCTCCACCGCATACGGATGGGTCGCATCCACGCAGAGGTCAGCCCCCTGCAGCAGGGCGGTCATCTCCTCCGGGGTCAGCCGCCCGCAGTGGACGGTGATGCCGGACCTTTCGCCCTGTTCCTCAGCCCCCAGCGGGGTGGCCACGCTGACCAGTACCTCGGCCCCCAGTGCGGCCAGCTGCTTTGAAAACACACGGCCCTCGGTGGTGCCGCTGAATACCACGGCCCTCATGCGCGGTACCCCCGCGGCGTGACCATCCGCCCGCTCAGCTGGCGGGTCTGGGCGTTGCCGACAAACACGGTGGTGAACATATCCACCGGGGTGGTTTCCAGCGCAGCCAGCGTCAGAACGCGGCTTTCCTGCCCCTCCCGGCCAATGTTCCGCACAATGCCGCAGACCGTTCCGGGTGCTTTGCCGTTTGCCAGCAGGATGCGCACCGCCCGCGCCAGATAGTCCGGCCTCCCCTTGGAGGAGGGGTTGTACAGCGCGATGCAGAAATCCCCCATGGCTGCTGCCGCCAGCCGCCGCTCAATGACTTCCCACGGCGTAAGCCGGTCAGAGAGGGAGAGCACACAGAAATCGTGGGCCAGCGGGGCACCCAGCACCGCACCGCCGCTCAGGGCGGCGGTCAGGCCGGGCACCACCTCCACCGTCACGTCCGGGAAGTGCTCGGCCAGCTCCAGCAGAGGGCTTGCCATGCCGTAGACCCCGGCATCTCCCGAGCAGACCAGCGCCACCGCCCTGCCGCTCCGGGCCGTTTCCAGCGCCCAGCGGCAGCGGTCGATCTCCTTGGTCATGCCAGTGGAATAATAGAGCTTGTCCGGGAAGTAGGGGCGCACCAGATCCAGATAGACCGTATAGCCGCACAGCACCTCGGCTTGCGTTAAGGCGCTCTGCGCCTGTGCGGTCAGAAACCGGGGATCCCCGGGCCCAAGCCCGACAACAAAAACAACATTAGGCATCCTGCCACCTCCAATCCGGGGCAAAGGGACGAAGCGCCAGCGCAAAGGTCACGCCGTTGCCCGCCTGTTTGGGAAGAATGATCGTGCCGCCTGCCGCCAGCACCGCCGCCCGCTCGCAGACATTGTCCACACCGGTCACGCTCCGGACAAAGGCCGAAGGTGTGAACTGCCCGGGGGCGTTCTGCAGCTGTGCGGCAGAATAGAACTGCACCGGCCAGCCGTGGATTCTGCAAAATTCCAGCAGGCCCGGCTCATGGGCTTTCAGGTCGATGCTGGCTGCCGCCGTGATGCACACTGCTGCAAGGCCGTGGGTCGCGCAGAACTGTGCAAAGGCCGCTTCCAGCTGTGCAGTGCTGGTCCCCCGCCTGCACCCGATGCCCAGCACACCGATCTTCGGGATCAGGTGCAGCGCACCGCCCGCCGGGAAAAGGGTCAGGACAAAGTCGGCACGCTCTGCCTCCCCCGCCGGAACCAACCCGGCAGGGGCCTGCCCGGCAATGGGGAACTCCGAGCGATACCGCACCGGCCCGCCCGCCAGCAGTCTGCTGCTGATGCGCTTGATGCGCCCCGGCTCCAGCACGGCGCAGTTCTGGTGCCTGGCCCACGCATCCACGGCAAACACCCCGTTGGCATCGGTGGCCGTGGTAATGACCGGCACCGCACCACAGACCGCCGCCAGCGCCCGGGCCAGATCGTTGGCCCCGCCCAGATGGCCCGAAAGGATCGGCACCGCAAAATGACCACACTCGTCCAGCACCACCACGGCAGGGTCCACCGCCTTGTTCCGGCAGTGGGGCGCAATGGCCCGCACCGCAATGCCCACAGCCCCCACAAAGATCAGGGCATCCGCATGGGCGAACTGCTCTGCAGCCCAATCGGCAAGGCCGGGCCCGCCATGGCCGCAGCGGGCCACAGTGCCGGGCAGGGCACTGGCCAGCTTTTGGGCCAGCGCCAGCCCTTTTTCCGTAAAGGCGAGATAGGCGCGGGTCACTGGTCTGCCCCCTTGCGGAACTCCGTCGTAAAGGTTGGGTCGTAGAGCTTGCTCCGCTCATACCGGGTGCCCAGAAAATCCCCCACCACGATGAGCGCCGTCTTGGTGATGCCGTTGGCGCGGGTGCTCCCGGCCAGCGTGCCCACGGTGCAGCGCACCACCTTCTGCTCCGGCCAGCTGGCCTTGTAGACCACGGCGGCAGGAGTCTCCGGTGTGTAAGCTCCACCTGCCAGCAGGGCCTGCTGCACCTTGTCGATGAGGCCGATGGAGAGGAAGATCACCATGGTTGCCCCATGGGCGGCAAGGCTGGCCAGCTTCTCCTTTTCCGGCACCGGGGTGCGCCCCTCCATCCGGGTGATGATCACGGTCTGGCTGATGGTGGGCAGGGTGTACTCGGCGTTCAGCGCCGCCGCCGCCCCGCAAAAGCTGGACACGCCGGGGGTATCATCGTAGGGGATGCCATCCGCATCCAGTGCGTCCATCTGCTCCCGGATGGCCCCATACAGGCAGGGGTCGCCGGTGTGGAGGCGGACCGTGGTGCCGCCGGCCTTTTCGGTGGCGCGGATGGTGTCCAGCACCTGTTCCAGCGTCATCTCGGCGCTGTTGTAGATGGCGCAGCCGGGCTTTGCCAGACCCAGCAGGGCCGGGTTGACGAGGCTGCCCGCATAGATGATGCAGTCGGCTTTCTGAAGCAGGGCCGCGCCCCGCCGGGTGATGAGGTCAGGTGCGCCGGGGCCTGCGCCTACAAAATGTACCATCTCAATGCTCCTTCCATTCGTTCAGCAGTTGTGCGGCAGTGTCGGTGGCTCCCAGCGGGCCGTGCTGGTTGGAAAACAGCACCGCCCCCACCCGGAACGCCCCGCAGGCCCGCCGGTCAAGGTGGAGCTGGACTGCCCGCAGCAGGCTTTCCAGCACCGGAGCCCGCAGGCCGGCGCTGTCCAGGAGTTCCAGACAGGCATCGGTGGTGGCAGCGTTCATCAGGGCGGCGCAGACTTCCCGGGAAGCGCCGCACAGCGCCGCATGGGTGCAAAACAGCTCGGTGCGGCAGTCGGCAGTGTGGGAATGGGTGTTCATAATACCACCCGCCACCTTGACCAGCTTGCCCACATGGCCCACCAGAAGCACCTCTTCAAAGCGGGCCGCTGCAGCCATATCCAGCGTGTCTCCAATAAAGTTTGAGGTCTTTACCACCGGAACAGCGTGAAACTCCGGGTATTTTTCGTGCAGATAGTCCAGTCCGTAATTGCCGGGTGCCAGGATGAGCCGCCTGGGGCTGGCCGCCCGGAGAGCGGCCTGATTCATTTCCAGCTGGATGGTGTCCAGGATCGCCTGCTGGCTCATAGGCTCCACAATGCCGCTGGTTCCCAGCACCGAAAGCCCGCCCTCGACCCCGATGTGGGGGTTGAAGGTGCGCTTTGCCACCTCTTCCCCTCCCTCGATGGAGATGGTCACGGCAAAGCCGCCGGTGTAGCAGGCGCTCTCGGCTTCCCTTTGCAAGGCCTCGGCGATCATCTGCCGGGGCACATGGTTGATGGCAGCTTCCCCCACCGGCTGGTCCAGCCCGGCCTTGGTCACCCGGCCCACGCCCTTGCCGCCGGAGATGCGGATCTCGGTGGTATTGGGCAGCAATTCTACGGCGGCGATCACGGGCAGGCCGGTGGTCACATCCACATCATCCCCGCCGTCCTTCTCAATGGCGCATTCGGCACCGGCTCCGGCGGGGCGGCAGTACAGCGGGGCCACCTCCACCACGATGCCCTTCGGCGTGCGCAGGGCAACGCTCTCCGGGGCATGGCCGGTGAGCAGGAGCCGCGCGGCCCCCGCCGCACCCAGCGCCGCGCAGGTGCCGGTGGTGTACCCGCAGCGGAGCAGCTTCTGCCCACTGCGGACGTAATGTTCAAACTTTGGCCCGGCAGGCTTTTCCGGGCCGAACACGGCCTCGTACTGCTCTTTGGTCAGGCTGTACAGCGCCCGGATGTTCTCCGGGGCAAAGGCCTCCTTCGGGGTCAGCACCCCCGAAACGCTGTGTGGGAACACGCAGACCACCGCATCCGCGATCTTCTGCGCCATGTCCAGCTCGTGCAGGCTGACGATCACGGCCAGCCCCTGTTCATGGGCCAGCTTCTGCAGAATGGTCAGCAGCTCGATCTTTCCCTTGACATCCAGAAAAGAGGTCGGCTCGTCCAGCAGCAGAACTCCGGGCTGCTGGCAGATGGCACGGGCCAGCAGAACGCGCTGGCGCTGGCCGTCGCTGATGCAGTTGAAATCCCGGCCCGCCAGAGGGGAAGCCCCCACCAGTTCCAGCGCGTCCCGTACGGCCTGCCGGTCGGCATCGGACAGGATGCCCAGCCGCCCGGTATAGGGGATGCGCCCGGCGGCGGCAAACTCAAAGCAGGAAGTCAGCTCGGTGCGGCGGGTATGGGGCAGCATCAGGGCCAGCTTCCGGGCCCGGGCCGGGCCGGTGTAATCGGTCAGACTGCGGCCATCCAGCAGGACAGCCCCGCCCAGGGGGGCCAGCTGGCCTGCCAGCGTTTTGAGCAGGGTGGATTTGCCCGCGCCGTTTGGCCCGATGAGGGCCAGGATCTGCCCCGGCACCGCCCCCAGCGTGATGCCGGAAGCAAGGGGCGCACCGCCATAGCCGATGGCCAGTTCTTTCGTTTCACAGCGGTATTTCATCGCACACCCTCCTGACCCCGGCGCACCAGCAGCCAGATGACCACCGGTGCACCAAACACTGCCGTTACGGCGCTGATCGAAAGCTCGGTGGGGGCAAACATGCTGCGGGCGATGAGGTCGCACAGCAGGCAGAAGGCCGCCCCGCCCAGGCAGCACCCGGGCAGCACCACCAGCGGCCTTGCGCTGCCGAACAGCTGCTTGACCAGATGGGGCACCGCGATGCCCACAAAAGAGATGGGCCCCGCAAAGGCCGTGACACAGGCGGCCAGCAGGCTGGAAAGCAGCACCAGCAGCCGGGAAAAGGCTTTGACATTGATGCCCACGCTCCGGGCGTAGGCCTCCCCCATCTGGTAGGCGGCCATGGGCTTGGAAAGGCAGAACGCTGCCGCCAGAGCGGGCAGCACCACCAGCGCCGCCGCCCGCACATTGCCCCAGGTCATGCCGGAAAAGCTGCCCTGAGACCAGTTATGGAGGTTGACGATGTTGCTGTCCTGGGCAAAGGCCACCACAAACTCCGTAACGGCCGAACAGATGTAGCCGATCATTACGCCGCAGATGACAAGGATGCTCATCCGCTGCACCCGCCGGGAGACCGCCAGCACAAAGGCCATGGAGGCCATGGCCCCCGCAAAGGCGGCTGTGATCAGGGTAAGGGAGCTGGTGAGCAGGCCATGGTTCAGAAAAGCCACCATGACCAGTGCCACGGCCAGCTTGGCCCCGCTGGAAATGCCCATGACAAAGGGGCCTGCAATGGGGTTGGCAAAAAAGGTCTGCAGCAGGTAGCCCGCCGCCGAGAGCGCCGCCCCCAGCAGCACCACCATCACGGCCCGGGGCAGGCGCAGCTGGGTGATGATGCCCACGCTCAGAGCGTCCTGCCCGCGGCCGGTCAGGGCCGCCAGCACTGCCCCCGGTGTCAGGGACACACTGCCCCAGAACAGGTTAGCGGCAAACAGCACCGCCAGCAGCAGGGCAAGGATGCCGTAAGAAAGGATCAGGCGCTTTTTGCTGGTCATAGGTTACTCTACTTTCCTCAGAAATTGCAGGTCGGCGGGGTCGTTCTCCGTAAAGACACGGTGCAGGTCGAGCACAAAATCGACCAGCGCCGTACTCTGCTGGAAAAAGCTCTGGGTGGTGCACCAGACACTGCCGCTCTGCACGGCCTTGAACTCGGCCAGCAGGGGGCATTTTGCCACCAGTTCCTCGGTGGTGTGCACCACGCCCTCAATGGTGCTGTTGTAAAGGAGCACATCCGCATCCTTTGCACCGGCGTAAAAATCCTCCAGCGGCAGGTTCATGGTGGAAAGGTTGTTGCCGTTGTCGGTCAGGTCCGCAAAAACATAATCACCGCCCGCCATCTCGATCATCTGGGCCACATAGTCGCCGCCCTTGCGCACATTGGCAAGGTTGTTGGCTGTGATGGAGAAAAAGGCACAGCGCTTGCCGGTGGGAGCCTGCCCGGTCAGCGGTGCAAGGCGCTCCACCTGCCGGGCAAACTCCTGTTCCGCCAGCTCCTCTTTCCCCAGCAGGATGCCCCAGAACTTGAGCCATTCCAGCCGGGCCAGCGGGCCGCTCTCATAGCTGGAGCGCTCCACCAGCACCGGGATGCCGAACCGTTCCAGCTGCTCCTTGACCTCCGGGGTGTGGTAGATCATGGTGTTCTCGATGGCAAGGCCGCAGTTGGCCGCAAGGATCTTTTCGTAGTCCGGGGCGCTGTACTTGCCCGCATAGGCAATGCGCCCGGCCTCCATGGCGGCTCTGGCCTCATCCAGATACCAGCCCTCCGCCCGGGTGCCGGAAAGGGTCACGCTGTCCAGCCCATCCAGCGCGAGGAACAGGTCCATCACCGAGGTGGAGACAAGGTAGATGTTCCGGATGGGCTGACGCAGCACCGTCACGCTCTCGGGCAGGCCTTCCACCGCAGCGGCATCCTCCGGGGTCACAAGGAACTGCTCCCCCGATTCGGTCAGGGTCAGCATGGTATAGCCGCCCTCATAGCAGTCGGCAGTAAACTGTGTGGCGTAATCCAGCGGACAGGCATGGTCAAAGACCAGTTCTTCTGTGCTGGCGGGAGCCGTTTCGGAGGCGGCGCAACCCGACAGAGCCAGTACTGCAGCAGGCAGAACGCGCAGGAATTGTTGTCTCGTCAGTTTCATCAGTTCAGCGCAAAGGTCAGCGTATACTCGATCTCATGGGGGGTGCTCATGGCTACGGTATCGGCAGTGACAGCCAGCGGGGTGTCCAGTGCAGAAACAGGGATCTCAAAGGTGGAGTTGCCCTCGGTGTTGGTGGGCAGATACTTCTCGCCGTCCACGATCATGTAATCATAATTGGGGCTGCTCCACAGGATGACAGCGGTCATTTTGCCGTCCGCCACGGTCAGGGCGGCAGGGCTTTCCACGGTGGCACGGCCAGAACCGCCCTCCAGGGTCACATTCACGCTGTATTCACCGTCCGCAGGGGTCTCGGCAGCTTCCTCAGCCTTGGGCTGTGCATTGCGGATGCTCACGGTGTGGTCATACCACTTGCCCTTGGTCCCGAGGAGTGCCAGCTGGAAGTCCTCGTCCACAGCGGCCACGGGGATATCATAGCCGTAGACCTCCTCCGAGGTGCCATCAGAGTAGGTGACGGTGTCGGTGGTGGGCAGCAGCCAGTCTGCCTTGTTGGCCTCGGCATCGGCGGCCATGCCAACGTACAGGTTGACGATCTTCTTGGAGGCCAGACTGACGTGGAAGGTCATCTGCCCGTTCTCCACGGTCAGGGTGCCCATGCCATTGCAGGCTTCGTTTGCGTGGAACATGCCGCTGTCGGTGTCGAACTCAGCCGTGTACACGCCGTCCGGCAGGGCGGCTTCGGCAGGCTCGGATGCGGCAGCGCTCACGGCAGAAGCGGCTTCCGAGCTGGCAACAGAGGAAGCAGTGGAAGAAGCTCCGCCGCAGCCGGTGAGGACGGCGGCCAGCATCAGAGAAGCAACGGACAGGGAAACAAGCTGTTTGCAGTGCATAAACAAAATACCTCAAAAATTCAGAATTTGAAATGGGAGTGTTTCTCCTCATGCGGGGAAGCTCTCCATAAAAAATGCCCGAAAAGATCTCTCCCTTCGGGCATTGGAATGCGGAATATTAGCCGTTCAGGGAATCAATGGCGGCTTTGGTGTGCTCAATGTAGCGCTGCTGGATGTCCTCGATCTCACCCAGACCGGCGATCTGGCACTCCACGGACGCGAAGTCACCGGAGGCCTGGAACTGGCTCAGCCAGGAATCGTCATCCGCACCGGCCATATCGTTGTTGGCGTGGTCACCGGCAACGACCATCAGGGGGCGCAGGATGACCTTGGTGTAACCGGCGGCCTTGACAGCCTCGATGACGTTCTCGCAGGCAGTC
>OHUC01000271.1_pt1 | contig 16946 bp, 12 predicted proteins | sample 1579121 | NCBI WGS metagenome assembly OHUC01 (sample SAMEA3879555, study PRJEB24766) | human gut metagenome | biome: human-associated habitat; feature: feces | place: USA | collected 1985/1987
GATCAACTTCCGCTATGCCGGACAAGCTCTGGAGCGGCTGGGCATTGAAACGATCAACGGCGCGCTGCTCGATCTGGGTGTGTCCAGCCATCAGCTGGATGACGCGGCCCGGGGCTTTTCCTACCGGGCAGATGCCCCGCTGGACATGCGGATGAGCCAGGAGGGTGAGACGGCCGCCGATCTCGTGAACAGCGAGAGCCGGGAGGAGCTGGCCCGCATCCTGCGGGATTACGGCGAGGAGCCCTTCGCCTGGCAGATCGCGGGCAGGATCGTGGAAGCCCGGGAAACTGCCCCCATTGAAACGACATTGCAGCTGGCGGATATCGTGGCCAGCGCCATGCCCCCGGCGGAGCGCCGGAAGAACAAAAACCCCTCCCGCCGCACCTTCCAGGCACTGCGCATTGCGGTAAACCATGAGCTGGACGCACTGGAAGAGGGGCTGGACACCATTTTTGCGCATCTCGCACCGGGTGGAAGACTTTGCGTGATCACCTTCCACTCGCTGGAGGACCGGCTGGTCAAGAACAAGTTCCGCCGCTGGTCCACCGCCTGTACCTGCCCGCCGGAGTTCCCGGTGTGCGTCTGCGGCGGCAAAGCCAAGGCAAAGCTGATCACACGCAAACCCATTGAAGCCAACACGCAGGAGCTGGAAGAGAACCGGCGCAGCCGCTCGGCCCACCTGCGGGTTTTGGAAAAGATCTGAGGGCGGCAAAGCCCCGGAGATGTGAGGAGGAGATCACCATGGGTCAGGCAGCATACGATATGACAGAGGTTCGGCGCAGAAGAGCGCCGCAGGCACAGCCTAAAGTTCCGCTGCGGGTAGAAAAGGGCGGCAAAAAGCGGCTGAACCCCGTGCGGGCCGCCATGCAGCACGCGCTGCAGCTGGTGGGCGCGGCTTTGCTGGTGGGCTTTGCGGTGAGCCTGCTGTGGAGCGAGGCACAGCTGGTGGAGCTGAATTCTCAGATCCAGAGCGCCAAGGCAGCGCTTGTGAGCGAGCAGAGCCAGTATACATACTACAACAGTGCCCTGAACAGCCGCACCAACATCACAAGTGTTGAGGAGACCGCCACCCGCCTGGGGCTGATGAAGATCGACCAGAGCCAGATCACCTACATCCGGCTGGATGAGGGCAGCGTTCTGGTGCGCAAGGCATCCGCTGTGCGGCAGTGGTCGGATCTGCTCCACGATGGGGCAATGACCATTCTTGCCTCTGTCAGAACGGCAAAATAAACCAAACAACGAAAAGCGTGCGGCAGCGCACGCTTTTTCGGTTTCTTCGGGAGTACGCAATGCAAACACCATCCTCCAATCCCAAAAAGAACAGTACCCGCCGCCGCAGTGCGGACCCGCACGCACGGCTCAGTGCCCGGCTGCGTCATATCAGCTTTGGTGCCGCCGTGCTTCTTGTGGTGGTCGCCGCGCTGACCGTGATCTACAGCCTGTACAAGATCCAGATCCGCGACGGTGCCACCTACTGCCAGTACGCCGCCGAGCAGCAGCTGCTGGACAGCACCATTCAGGCCACCCGCGGTGAGATCTACGACACCAGCGGCATCACGTTGGCCTCCACCAGCGTGGTCTGGACCATCTGGGCCGACCCCTCTTACAGCACGGCCCTGTATACCACCACCACCGATCAGGATACCAAGGCGGAGACTCGCACCATCGATGAGGCCGCCATGAAGGAGGTCTGCACCCAGATCACCCTGCGTCTGCTTTCGGGCGACGGCGAGAGTCTGGACAGCGTGGATACCACTTCGGCAGAGTACCAGACCCAGTATCAGGCGGTCTGCGATGCCCTCTCCCAAAACGAAAGCTCCTATCAGGTGCTGGCCACCAAGGTCAACAACGCCATCAAGCTCTCCATTGAGGAATACGTCAAGACCTACAACAAGGCCCACAGCAAGAGCGGAAAATCCGCCGGTGCGCTGGAAAAGATTCTGGCCAAGCTGGGCCTGGGCCAGCAGGAGGGCGACGACGGCACCCCCACTGTCCGCAAGGGGCGGGTGTCGGTGTCGGCTTCCAAGGGCTTCCAGCGGGATTACCCCTACGGCCGCTTTGCCGCCGCCGTGCTGGGCTTCTGCAATGCGGATGGTCAGGGCGTGTACGGTCTGGAAAACTCCTATGAGTCCACGCTGGCCGGTGTGAATGGCCGCACCATCACCCTGCGCAACGCCTACGGCAATGCCATTGCGGATGAAAACGCCACCACATACGCCGCCAAGGACGGTTCCAATCTGGTGCTCTCGCTGGATGTGAACATTCAGGAGGTGGTGGAGCGCTACCTGAACGAGGCCGTGGCGGCCAACACCGTTGAGAACCGCGGCTGCGCCATTGTGATGAACGTCAAGACCGGTGCCATCCTTGCCATGGCCTCCAAGCCGGACTTTGACCCCAATGACCCACAGGATTTCAGCGCCAATCTGGCCTACCTGACGGAGCAGGTGCAGGCCGAGCCGGAGCTGTACACCATCTACAAAAAAGACGAGAACGGCAACTACCTGCGGGACGAGAACGGCCAGAAGATCGCGGATGCGGAGGCCGACTACACCGGCACCTACCGGGATATCCAGTGGAAGAACAAGACCATCACCGAGCTGTACTACCCCGGAAGTGTGTTCAAGGTCATCACCGCCGCCATGGGTGTGGACAGCGGCAAGGCGACCTATTACACCACCCTGAACTGCTCCGGCGCGTACAGCGTGGCAAAGCAGACCTACCACTGCGCCGGCAGAAAGTCGCATGGGGCCCAGAATCTGGCTGAGGCCCTGCGCAACAGCTGCAACATCTACTTTATCCAGCTGGGCCAGCGTGTGGGCTCCAGCCTGTTCTATGATTACTTTGATGCCTTTGGCTTTACCGAGCGCACCGGTGTGGACCTGCCCAATGAGACCAGCTTCATGCAGTATTACAGCAAGAGCCGTCTGGGCGAGGTGGAGCTGGCCTCCTCCGCCTTTGGTCAGGCCATGGCCGTGACCCCGCTGCAGGTGTGCACTGCCGTCTCGGCGGCAGTCAACGGCGGCTATCTGGTCACCCCCCATGTGGTGGATAAGATCACGGACCAGAACGGCAATGTGGTGCAGGAGATCGGCACCAACATCCGCCGTCAGGTCATCAGCGAGAGCGCCAGCGAGACCATCCGCCAGATCATGGAGTTTGAGGTGGGCGACGGCACCCAGGGCGGCGGCGGCAACGCCTACGTTGCAGGCTACCGCATTGGCGGCAAATCCGGCACTTCCGAGCAGCTGAACATGGACCGCCGCGCCGATGGCGACTACAAGAAAGTGGCATCCTTTGCGGCTGTCCTGCCCGCCAACGACCCGGAGATCCTGGTCTATGTCATGCTGGACGACCCCAACAATGCCCGCACCGACTATTCCTCCATTCTGGCGGCTCCGGTGGTGGGCAACATCATCAGCGAGATCGCGCCCTATCTGGGCATCGCCACCGACGGCGTGGACCGCAGCGGCACCACCGTCAAGGTGCCCAACCTGACGGGCAAGGAGTGGAGCAACGCGCAGGTGCAGCTGAACATCAAGGGCTTGAAGCATCACCTGGCTGAGAGCGAATCCGACCAGACCGCCGCCCTTGTTACCTACCAGTACCCCCGCGCGGGGGCAGAGGTGCCCTACGGCACCACTGTTTATCTGTATACCGATACCTATGAGGGCAAGCACGCCGAGGTGCCGGACGTGACCGGCAAGAGCGCGGACTTTGCCCGGCAGATGCTGAACGCCGCAGGGTTCAACTGCACAGTCGAAGGCTCCGGCACGGTCCAGAGCCAGAGTGAGGCACCCGGCTCCAGCGTCCAGCAGGGAACCATCGTACATCTGATCTGTGGATAAAGGGGAATGAGAGTATGGAAGCAATTGCAGCAAACATCCTGTTGGAGGGCCTGGCCGTCAACGCGCTGGCCCAGTGCGAGACCCCGGTCACGCTGGTGACCACCGACAGCCGTGAGGTCTGCCCCGGGTGCATCTTTGTGGCGTTCCCGGGCGAAAAATTCGACGGCCATGATTTTGCCGCCAAGGCGCTGGAAAACGGCGCGCTCTGCGTGGTGCTGAACCACCCCGTGGAAGGCGTGCCGGAGGAGAAGAGCGTGATCTGCCCGGACAGCTACCACGCCATGATGGTGCTGGGTGCCAATTATCGCAGCCAGTTCCACCCCAAAGTGGTGGGCGTGACCGGCAGCGTGGGCAAGACCACCACCAAGCAGATGACCTACGCAGCCATTGCGGGCTTTGGCAGCACCATCAAGACCGAGGGCAACCAGAACAATGAGCTGGGCCTGCCTCGCACCATGTTCCGCATCGGCAAAGAGACCCAGTATGCCGTGGTGGAGATGGGAATGAGCCACGCCGGGGAGATCGAGCGCCTGAGCAAGTGCGCCCGCCCGGATGTAGGCATCATCACCTGCATCGGGGTGTCCCACATCGGCAATCTGGGCAGTCAGGAGAACATCTGCAAGGCAAAGCTGGAGATCTGCGCCGGTCTGCCGGAGGGTGCTCCGCTGGTGCTGAACGGGGACGACCCCTTCCTGCGCAAGGCCGTCCTGCCCGACCATGTCCGTCCGGTCTGGTTCAGCCTGGGCGATGAGAACGCCGATGTCTGTGCCCTGTCCATCCAGCAGGATGAAAAGGGCATGAGCTTTGTGCTGGAGGATCACGAGGAGGGGACTTTCCTCGTAAAGATCCCCGCCATGGGCCGGCATAATGTGGCCAATGCACTGGCTGCCTACTGCGCCGCCACCCGTCTGGGGCTGAATGCCCGCCGGGTCATTGCCGGTCTGGCCGACTTTGAGCAAACCGGAATGCGCCAGAAGGTGGTGCACGTCAGAGGTGTGGATGTCATTGAGGATTGTTACAACGCCAACCCCGACAGCATGAAGGCCGCGCTGGCCATGTTCAGGGAGTATCCCTGCAAGCGCCGCTTTGCCCTGCTGGGCGATATGCTGGAGCTGGGCGATATCAGCCGCGCCGCCCACGAGGAGGTGGGCCGTCAGGCCGTGGAGAACAAGGTGGACTACCTCGTCACCTATGGCGAGCAGGCCAAGCGCATTGCTGTGGTGGCTGCCGCCAAGGGGCTGCCCACCCTCCATGCCGACACCTACGCTCAGGCCGCCGAGGCCCTGCTGAATAAAATGCAGCCCGGCGATGCCCTGCTGGTTAAGGCCAGCCGCGGCATGGCACTGGAAAAAGTGCTGGAGATCTTTTACAAGGAGTAACATCGAGCTATGATTCGTTTCGCCTTGATCGCCGCCTCAACGCTGGGGTTCTTCCTCACGGCGGCGCTCGGGAATCTGATGGTGCCGCTGCTGCGGGCGTTCCAGGGACGCTGGGATGAGCCCAAGGCCCGGCAGGCACCATCACCCAAGCAGGAAGCACCGGATGCCGAGCCGGAGCGCCCGCCGCAGGCCCCCACCATGGGCGGGCTCTGCCTGATGGTGGGGGTGCTGGCTGCTGTGGGCGTGGGCTGGACAGCCGCCTGTGTGGCTCAGCCTGAGCTGCTGGGGGCCGAGAGCCTGTTCTCGGTCCGGCTGCTCACAGCGTTGCTGGGAGCTTTGCTCTTTGGCGGCGTGGGCCTGCTGGAGGATCTGGCCCGCATCCGCAGCCGTTCCGTGCTGGGCCTGCGGCGGCACACCCGCTTTGGGCTGGAAGCCGCTGCCGGTGCCGTGGTGCTGGTGCTGCTGGGAGCCAAAGGCTGCCTTGCAGCCGGGATCACCCTGCCGGGTGTGGGCTATGTCGATCTGGGCATTGCTGCCCCGCTGCTGTGGGAAGGGCTGCTGGTCGCACTGGCCGAGTGTGCCCGCATTGCCGATGGCATGGACGGCATCGTCTGTGGTACATCCTTTGCGGCTATGCTGGGCCTGATGGGGGTGATGACCCTGCTGGGCTGGTTCCCGCTGGGCGTTCTGCCCGCCGCACTGGCCGGTTCCCTGATGGCATTCCTGCTCTGGAACTTCCCGCCCGCAAAGCTGCGGCTGGGCAGCGTGGGCAGCCTGTTTCTGGCCGGGATGCTGGGGTGCGTGCCCCTGTGCATCGGCTGGCCTGACCTTACCCTGCCGCTGGCCCTGCCCTTCTGGCTGGAGGGCGGCATGGTGGCCCTGCAGATCCTGGTCTGCAAGGCCAGCCGGGGCCGCAGGCAGCTGTTCCGCTCGGCACCGCTCCACCGTTGGCTGGAGCTGCGGGGCCAGAGCGCGGAACAGATCTTTTATACCTTTTGTGTCATTGCCATGCTGGGCGTGGCGCTGACCGTTCAGCTGGCAAAAATCAGTTAAGGAGGGGTGCAGTTTGGCAACACTCCGCAGAAAAAAAGCAGAGCCGTTTTCCGTCTTTCAGCGGGACCCCGGCCCCTGGCCGCCCATCCTGCTCAACTGGATGGCGACCCTGGCCATCATCATGGTGTTCGGGCTGGTCATGCTGTTCAGTGCAAGCTATACCACGGGCTATCTCCGCTTTGGGGACAGCTTCCATTACATCAAATCCCAGCTGCTTTGCACGGTGCTGGGCCTGGGCATGATGTTTCTGTTCTCCTATTTTGACCACCGTTTCCTGCGCAGAATGGTCAAGCTGGGCTATGTTGTCTGCCTGATCCTGCTGGTGCTGGTGCTGTTCAGCAGCCCCATCAACGGCTGCCGTCGGTGGATCAGCTTTGGCGGCCTGACCTTACAGGCCTCCGAGGTGGCAAAGTTTGAGATGATCCTGCTCACGGCAGACATCGCCGCCAGGACCCCGCAGATCAAATTCGGCGAGGTGCCCCTGCGCAAGTGGGTTCACCACAGCATCGTGGTGGAGCTCATCCGGCCCATCCTGTGGCTGGTGCCTGTCCTGATCCTGCTGGTGCTGGAGCCCCACATGTCGGGCATCCTGCTGACCACGGCCATCGTGGGCACCATCCTGCTGCTGGGCGGCAGCGGCGGCATCATTACCTGGGGCTGTGCCGGTGCCGCGCTGTTCCTGCTGGAGACTTTGCTGAAGCACGTGGACTCCATCGACTACCTGCAGAGCCGTCTGGACGGCTGGACGCAGGATCTTGACCGGATGACCAGCCAGACCAAGCAGAGCCTGTACGCCATCGGCTCAGGCGGTGCCACGGGGCTGGGGCTGGGCAACAGCATCGAAAAGCAGCTCTGGCTGCCGGAGAGCACCAACGACTTTATCTTCAGTGTCGTGTGCGAGGAGCTGGGCTTCGTCGGCGCGGTGATCGTCATCGTGCTGTTCGTCCTCTTTCTGGTGCAGGGCTTCTGGATCGCCTTCCATGCCGAAAACCGGTTCTGCACGCTGGTGGGCATCGGCATCATGGCGCAGATCGCCTGGCAGGTGTTCTGCAACATCGCCGTTGTCACCAACACCCTGCCCAACACCGGCATTTCGCTGCCCTTCTTCTCCTCCGGCGGCACCAGTCTGATCCTGCTGCTGGCCGAGATGGGCGTTATGGTCAATATCGGACGCAACGGCGAACGGGCCCGTCTGGAACGGGAGGAAGCCCACGCCGAGCGGGAGCGCCAGCGCAAGGCAAAGACCATTGTGCTGGATACCGCGCGCAGAGCGCAGACAGAACAGTAAGGAGGAACCAAGATGCGTGTACTCATTGCAGCCGGCGGCACTGCCGGCCATATCAACCCGGCTCTGGCCATTGCGGGAGCCATCAAAAAGGCCGACCCCACCGCCGAGATCCATTTTGCGGGCCGGAAGGAGGGCATGGAGTACCGTCTGGTCACACAGGCGGGCTATCCCTTCCATCACATCGAGATCACCGGCTTTCAGCGGAAGCTGAGCCTGAACAATATCAAGCGGAACATCATTACCCTGTGGAATTTGGCACTCTCCGGCCCCAAGGCCAAAAAGATGATGAAGGACATCCAGCCCGACCTGGTCATTGGCTGCGGCGGCTATGTGTCCGGCCCGGTGGTGCGCTGCGCCGCCAGACAGGGCATCAAGACCGCCCTGCATGAGCAGAACGCCTTTCCCGGCGTGACCAACAAGCTGCTGGCCCCGGATGTGGACATCGTGTTTGCCGCTGTGCCCGCCGCCGTGGAAAAGCTGGGCGCACCCGAAAAGACCATCGTGGTGGGCAATCCCGTCCGGCCTGAGGTGTTCACCCAGGCGAAGAACCGGGAAGCCATCCGTGCCGAACTGGGCGCAGGCGACCGCACCGTGATCCTCTCCTTCGGCGGCAGTCTGGGTGCCCGCCGCGTGAACGAGGTGGTGGCCGACCTCTGCGCATGGGAGCAGAAAAACCACAAGCCCGTCCTCCATCTCCATGCCACCGGCCAGTACGGCGTGCAGTTGTTTCAGGACCTGGAAAAGGAAAAGGGCTTTGCCCCCGGCGAGAGCCTTGTGGTGAAGGAATACATCAACAATATGCCCGAGCTGCTGGCAGCAGCGGACCTTGTCATCAGCCGCGCCGGTGCCCTGACACTGGCCGAGCTGGAGGCTGTGGGCCGTGCCGCCGTGCTCATCCCCAGCCCCAACGTGGCCGAGAATCACCAGTATTACAACGCCATGGAGCTGCAGAAGGCCGGTGCCGCTGTGGTCATTGAGGAAAAAGACCTGACCGGCGAAAAGCTGGTGCAGACCGTTTCCGGGATGCTGGCCCAGCCCGGCAAGCTGGCTGAGATGGGCCGCAATGCCCGGAGCCTGTCGGTGGACGACAGCCTGGACCGCATTGCGGATGCCCTGCTCAAGCTGGTCAAGACCCCGTAACGGAAGGAAAAAACAGAGGAAAGGAGGTGCAGCCGGATGCCGCAGAATGACCGGAACAGCCGGAACCGCAAGCGCCGCCGGGCCTACGATCAGGCCCGGGATGACCGGCGCGGCGGGCAGAGCACCCAGCGCCGCAGCAGCGCGGGTGCTGGCAGTGACCTGGGGTACAGCGGGTACGCAGGATATTCCTCCGGCGGCCACCCCATCACGAACCCCCATTATGACCCCGATGCGCCCCGCCCCAGCCGGTATACGGAGCGCACGGTGAACTACGGCTCCTACCCGGACAACAGCATCACCTTTCCCACCGGCGGGCGGAGCAGCCAGAGCGGCGCACAGCGCCCCCGCAGCGGGCAGAGCGGCCAGCGGCGCACCTCCGGGGGCAACCAGCGGAACCGCCGCCCGTCTGGCGGCCAGAACCGGAACGCTCAGCGCCGCCCGCAGAACGCCCAGAATCGCAGCGGCCAGCGGATGCGGCCGGTGCAGGGGCAGAACGCCCGGCGTGATCCCGTCCGGCGGGAGGGCAGGAAAAAGCGGAAGCTGACCCGGGCCGCCATCCGACGGCGCAGGCTCATGCGGCGGCTCACGGCCCTTGTCATGCTGCTCTGCGTCATCGGCGCGGGGGTCTACCTCACCGTGACGATGCTGTTCAAGATCAGCTCCATTCAGGTGCAGACAGCGGACGGTGTGGTGCAGGAGGCCGGCGGCTATACCAGCGACCAGATCCTGCAGGCGCTGGATGTCCATCTGGAAGAGAATATCTTCAGTTTTGACCCCGGCAGCAAGGCCGCCGCGCTGGAAAAAGTGTTCCCCATGCTGGAGGATATCCGGGTGGAGCGGGATTACCCCGGCACCGTGGTGGTGCGGGTAACAGAAGCCCAGCCTGCCTGGGCCATGCAGACCTCCTCCGGCTGGCTGACCCTCTCGGGCGGCCTGAAGATCCTGGAGAAGGATTCTGCCCAGCCTGCCGGTCTGCCCACCCTGTACGGCGGCGAACCGGTCTCTGCCGAGCCCGGCGAACAGCTGACCTTTGCGGCGGAGCCCAAGGCCGACAGCATCCCGGACAGCACCCCGGACAGCGCCGCCGACAGCAGCGCCTCCGGCACTGTTGAGGAGGAGGCGGACCAGCGGCTGGAAAGCCTGAACACCCTGCTGGCTGCGCTGGATGCCGCAGGCATGAGCGCTGACGTGACCCGCATCGAGTTTGCGGATGTGGACGAGATGGCCTTCCTCTATCAGGACCGCATCAGCGTCTGGCTGGGCACCCTGAACGAGCTGGAATATAAGCTCAAGCTGGCAAAGCACGTCCTGCTGAATGAGGACGGCAAGGGCTGTGCCGCGACCGACACCGGAAAGTTGGACTTCACCCATATCAGCATGTCCAGCACCCGCAAGTTCACCTTTGCACAGGGTGAGCCGGAGCTGCCCTCCGGCTACATCTTGCCTGAACCGGTGGAGGAAACACCCGCCGAAGAAGGTGTGACCGGTGAAACGGCAGAAGGCACGGCCACAGATGGCACTGCCCCGGCAGAGGGCGAAGCCGCTGCAGATGCCGCTGCCGAAACACCAACGGATGCCGCCGCAGCCCCGGCAGGCCCCGAGGCCGGACCGACGGCACAGCCGACCCCCGCCGAAGGAACGACCCCGGCGGCGGGCGATGCAAACCAACCCCAAACGACCCAATGAGGAGCGTGTAATGTTATGAAGCTGGAACAATTACTGGAAGGCGTGCCCTTTACGCTGGTGCAGGGCAGCCTGGATACCGAAGTGCAGGACATCATCTACGACAGCCGGAAGGCGGCCCCGGGCCTTGCCTTTGTCTGCATCGTGGGCACCCAGCGTGACAGCCACGAGTTTGCCGTGGACTGCGCCGCCAAGGGCGTGAGCGTGCTGGTCATCCAGCACGACATCGACCTTTCTGCCATGCCCGGTGTGACCGTGGTCAAGGTGGAGAGCAGCCGCTATGCCATGGCGCTGATGAGCGGCAACCTCTTTGGCAACCCCTCCCGCCAGATGACCATGATCGGCGTGACCGGTACCAAGGGCAAGACCACCACCACCCACATGATCAAGAGCGTGCTGGAAGCTGCCGGGAAAAAGGTCGGCATGATCGGCACCAACGGCATCTATTTCATGGGCCGTCATCAGGAGACCGCCAACACCACCCCTGAGAGCTACGAGCTGCAAAAGACCTTCCGCCAGTTTCTGGACGCAGGCTGCGATGTGGCCCTGATGGAGGTGTCCAGCCAGGGCCTGATGATGGACCGTGTGGCGGGGGTGCACTATGATATCGGCGTGTTCACCAACCTTTCCCCCGACCACATCGGCCCCGGTGAGCACAAGACCTTTGAGGAGTACCGCAGCTGGAAGGGGCAGCTCTTCCGGCGGTGTGATGTGGGCGTGGTGAACATCGATGACGAGAACACCGAAGCCCTGCTGGAAGGCCACACCTGCAAGCTGGTGACCTATGGCCGCAGTGAAAAGGCCGACTACCGCGCCGAGGGCTGTGAGCTGCTGCGCACCCACGATTTTCTGGGCGTGGCGTTCCATGTCTCCGGCAGGGACAATATGGATGTCAGGGTGAACATGCCCGGCGAGTTCAGCGTCTACAACGCGCTGGCCGCCCTGGCCGTGGGCAAGGTGCTGGGCCTGCCCGATGCCGCCATCCATGAGGGTCTGGGCAAGTGCGTGGTCAAGGGGCGCGTGGAACTGGTGCCCATCAGCAAAAAGTTTACCATCCTGCTGGACTACGCCCACAACGAGGTCTCCACCGAGAGCCTGCTCACCACCCTGCGGGCTTATCACCCCCACCGGCTGGTGGTGGTGTTCGGCTGCGGCGGCAACCGCTCCAAGCTGCGCCGCTACGGCATGGGCGAGACCTGTGCAAAAATGGCAGATTTCTCCATCCTGACCGAGGACAACAACCGCTTTGAGAAGATCGAGGATATCCTCGCCGATATCCGGGTGGGCATGAACAAGGGCAACCCCGATGCCAAGTTTGTGGAGATCCCCGACCGTCTGGACGCGCTCCACTACGCCGTGGATCACGCCCAGGAGGGCGACCTGATCGCCGTCATCGGCAAGGGCCACGAGACCTACCGCGACCGTGAGGGCGTGAAAACCCCCTTCCTGGAACGGGAGCTGCTGGAAGAATACGCCCAGCAGATCGGGTTGGAATAAACAACAAAAACGCGCTGTGTCGTTGGACACGGCGCGTTTTTTGCTTCTGCTTTGGCACGCAGGCCTTCGGCTCAGCAGGATCAAATTTGCAGGCGGCCGGCACTCGCACGGCTGCGGCAGCACTTACGCGCCCCACACCAGCCAGAGATACACATAGCCTGTCAGGACGGCTGCCAGCGTGAACGGAATGCCGATGCGCAGAAAATCACGGGTGCGCACCTGCTCACCCTGCTTGCGCAGGATGCCGATGGCTGCAATGTTGGCCGAAGCGCCAATGGGGGTCAGGTTGCCGCCCAGAGTTGCGCCCGTGAGCAGGCCGAAATAAAACAGCTCGGGCGGGAAGCCTGCACCGCCGTTCATCAGCCCGGCAATGCTCTGCACCACCGGCAGCATGGTGGCCACATAGGGGATGTTGTCGATGAAGGCAGAAAGGCCCACCGAGACGAATACCAGCAGGGTATAGAGCCGGAAGGGATCATCACCGGAGAGGGTGTAGAACAGCTGGGCGGCGGCATCGATGACCCCGGCCTTGCGGATGCCCTCGATCAGGATGAACAGCCCGAACAACAGCAGCAGGGTGTCACAGTCCAGCTCCCGGGCCGCCAGCCGGAACGGCGCGAACGAGCGGCGGCGCAGGCAGGCGCGCAGGATGCCGAACAGGCAGACCCCTGCACAGATCAGACCACTGCGCAGGCCATAGAGCGCCAGCGGCAGCCCGCCCGCAGGCTGGGGCAGGAAGGAGGCCGCGATGAGCAGGCCCACCGTCAGCAGCATCAAGGCGGAGGGAACGGTGTCGGTGACCTCGGTCTCAACCGTGGCCGAGATGGGCTGGGTCTCGTGCCGGAAGGTGAACAGCAGCACGCCCAGAGAGGCCAGCGCCCCCAGCTCCACCCCGAAGAAGATGCCGGGCCTGCCCTCCATCCAGAAGAAATGGAAGAAGTTCATCCCCGCAAAGCCGCCCAGCAGGATGCTGGTGGTGTCGCCCACAAGGGTGGCGGCTCCCTGCAGGTTGGAGGAGACCGCAATGGAGATGAGGACGGGCACGGGGGAGATTTTGAGCTTGCGGGCAATGGCAAGGCCCACAGGGGCCACCATGAGCACCGTGGCAACATTGTCCACAAAGGCGCTGATGACCCCGGCAAAAAGGGCCAGCATACACACGGCCCATTTCACGTTGGGCACCCGCACGATGAGCAGCTCGGCCAGCCGGGCGGGCATCCTGCTCTCAATGAAGAGGGAGACCGTGCCCATGGTGCCCGCCATCATCAGCAGGACATTGAAGTCCACGGCCCGGGCGGCATCCATCAGGGTAAAGTCCCACAGGCCCGCCGCGCCCAGAGCCAGAAACAGAGCGGCCCCGCCCAGCGCGGCAAAAGGCCGGTACTGCGGCAGGGCCAGCATCAGAAGATAGGTCAGCAGAAAAATGATCAGTGCAGGAAGCATACGCAGTCCTCAGCTTTCGGGCCTGGCATCGGTGTCCTCGTCGATCATCCGGTATCCCACGCCCAGTTCGTTCAGAATATAGGTGTTGCGGCCGGGCACGCTGCCCAGCTTTTTGCGGATGTTTGCCATATTGACCTGCAGCTTTTTGGTGCTGCCGCAGTCGGTATCGCCCCAGATGGCCCGCACGATGGCGGCATAGGTCATCACCCGGCCTGCATGTTCCGAGAGGAAGGCCACGATGTTGTATTCGGTCTGGGTCAGCTTGATCTCGGCACCGTCTACAAAGACCTTGCGGCGCTCATAGTTGATCTCAAGCCCCTGTGCCCGGAACACGCCGCCGGGCATTCCGCCCAGCACGCCGAAGCGGTTGGTGCGCAGGGCGGCGCGCACCCGGGCCAGCAGCTCGCCGGTGCCAAAGGGTTTGGTGATGTAATCGTTGGCTCCCAGATCCAGCGCCTCGATCTTGTCCTGCTCGGTGGTGCGGGCCGAGAGCACGACGATGGGGGTCAGGAACTTCTGCCGCACAAAACGGATGAGCTCCAGCCCGTCCCGGTCAGGCAGGCCCAGATCCAGGATGATGAGGTCCGGATTGTGGGAGGTGAACAGGGTCTGGCCCATGGCGCAGGTGTTGGCAACAAGGGCCTGATAGCCGTTGGTCTCCAGCAGCGTCTCAATAAAGCTGCAGATGTTGGCCTCGTCTTCCACGACCAGAACCTTGAATTTGTTATTGCTCATCTTCGTTTTCCTCCGTCTCGATCGATTCGGTCTCCAGCCAGAAGCGGATGCTGGTGCCCTCGCCCACCTTGCTCTCGGCCTGGATCTCGCCGCCGTGTGCCTTGACGATGGCGGCACAGACCGAAAGGCCGATGCCCATGCCGTGCTTGCCGCTGTCGGCCGCGGCATCGGCGGGCAGCACACCGGTGAACAGGGTGCGCAGGCGCTCCTTCGGAATGCCGCAGCCGTTGTCCGATACCTCAAACACCGCCCGGCTGCCCAGCGTGAACACTCGCAGGGTCAGCTGGGTCATCCCCTCGGCGTGGACGGCGGCATTCTCCAAAAGGTTCGTCAGCACCTGCGAGATCAGCATCGAGTCCATGGGGATCACGATGAAGCTGTCGGGCAGGTAGGTGGTAACGGGCACCTTGGGGTAGCGCTTCTGGAACCGTACCAGCACGGTGTCGATCAGCTCGTCCAGCACGGTGGGGGTCTTTTGCACGGCTACCTGCCCGCCGTCAAAGCGGGTGACGGACAGCAGGTTCTCCACCATCCGGTTCAGCCACTGGGCATCGGAACAGGCTTCGCCAAGAAGTTTTAATTTTTGCTCTTTTTCCAGGCTGTCATAATTTTCAATGACCGTGGAACAGGCCCCGTAAATGGAAGTAAGGGGCGTGCGCAGATCGTGGGAGACGGCCCGCAGCAGGGTGGCCCGCATCTTTTCGGTCTCGCTCTCCATCCGCAGCTGTTCCTGCTTTTTGATGCGGGTGGTCAGGGTGCTGGTCATAATGGACACCACCAGCATCGCCATGCCCGAGAACAGGTTTTCCGGCAGAGTGAAGTTGAAGGCAAAGTAAGGGGAGCGGAACGCAAAATTCACGGCCAGCACGCCGATCAGGGAAGCCACCACGCCCCACACATAGCCATCTGTATAGATCGAGATCAAAAAAACTGCCAGAACAAACACCATCGATGCAACGCCATCGATCCGGCCGGTGACCTGCTGTGTGCCGGTCACGATGAGAAAGGCGGCGCACAGCACAGCGGCCAGGACCAGCGCGTCGTGCCAGCGGGTCTTCTGCTTCATGGGGATCCCTCCATATCTATTCTACTCCAGATAAAAAGTATACCATACTTTTCCTAAAGATGCAGTAAAGGCTGAAAAAAGAGCTGTTGTTCCGGGGGTGGGCAGCACAGAATGCCCAAACCCATGGATTCTTTTCCGGTTTTATGCTATTATAAAGAGTAAGAGCAAGGAGAGAGCGCTCTCAGGGATAAGAGAAACCGTAACGTTGCAATAGAAGGAGAAGAGGATCATGGGAAAATATTTTGGAACCGACGGCTTCCGTGGCGAGGCCGGTGTGAACCTGACCGCCGACCACGCCTACAAGGTGGGCCGTTTTCTGGGCTGGTATTATAATGCTCTGCGGGAGCGCAACGGCAACAACGAGCCTGCCCGCATCGTCATCGGCAAGGATACCCGCCGCAGCTCGTACATGTTCGAGTACAGCCTGGTGGCGGGCCTGACCGCTTCCGGCGCGGATGCCTACCTGCTCCACGTCACCACCACCCCCAGCGTGGCCTACATTGCCCGCGTGGATGATTTTGACTGCGGCATTATGATCTCCGCCAGCCATAACCCGTTCTACGACAACGGCATCAAGCTGATCGACTGCTACGGCGAAAAGATGCCCGAGGAGACCCTGCTGCTGGTGGAGGACTACATCGACGGCAAGCTCCATGTCTTTGATCAGGACTGGCCGGAGCTGCCCTTTGCCCACCGGGAGCACATCGGCTGCACCGTGGACTATGTGGCGGGCCGCAACCGCTACATGGGCTACCTGATCAGCCTGGGCATCTACTCCTTCAAGGGCATCAAGGTGGGTCTGGACTGCGCCAACGGTGCCAGCTGGAACATTGCCAAGAGCGTGTTCGATGCGCTGGGCGCAGACACCTATGTCATCAACAACCAGCCCAACGGCCTGAACATCAACCTGAACGCAGGCTCCACCCATATCGAGGGTCTGCAGAAGTTCGTAGTGGAAAAGGGCCTGGACGTGGGCTTTGCCTATGACGGCGATGCAGACCGCTGCCTCTGCGTGGATGAAAAGGGCAATGTGATCACCGGTGACCACATCCTGTACATCTATGGCTGCTACATGAAGGAGCGCGGCAAACTGCTGACCAACACCGTCGTTACCACGGTCATGTCCAACTTTGGTCTGTACAAGGCCTTTGACGAGCAGGGCATCGGCTACGCCAAGACTGCCGTGGGCGACAAGTATGTCTACGAGTATATGGCCAAGAACGGCTGCCGCATCGGCGGTGAGCAGAGCGGCCACATCATCTTCTCCAAGTACGCCAGCACCGGTGACGGCATCCTGACCAGCCTGAAGATGATGGAGGTCATGCTGGCCAAGAAGAAGCCTCTGAGTGCGCTGGCCGCCCCGCTGAAGATCTACCCGCAGGTGCTGGAAAATGTCCGCGTCACCGATAAGAAGGCCGCACAGGACGATGCCGCTGTGCAGGCCGCTGTCAAGGCGGTGGCCGTCTACCTGTTCTTTACCTTTGTCATTCAGGCCGTGGGCTATGTGCCGGACGTGCTGGGCATCATCAGCGACGCTGGCAATCTGTTCAACGCCTACATCAGCGTGCCTGTGCTGAACGATATCGTGACCCTGGTCAAAGATCTGATTTACCTGGCCGAGAAGATCTTCCTGATGGTTTTGGGCGTGAAAGCGCTGAACCAGGGCACCGTGGCAGTTCCCTTCGTGGACAAGCTGGTCGTCAAGTACCTGTAAGCCGCCTTGACTTACGCCATTCATTATATCTATATCCATCCATCATCCGGGCCGTTTCAAATTCCTGGGCAGCCCGGGAAAGCGTCCGTTGACCTGCATCCAG
>OHUC01000278.1_pt1 | contig 16399 bp, 10 predicted proteins | sample 1579121 | NCBI WGS metagenome assembly OHUC01 (sample SAMEA3879555, study PRJEB24766) | human gut metagenome | biome: human-associated habitat; feature: feces | place: USA | collected 1985/1987
CGGCTATGGATCGTCGCCTTGGTGGGCCGTTACCTCACCAACTAGCTAATCCAACGCGGGTCCATCTTATACCACCGGAGTTTTTCACACTGCATCATGCGATGCCGTGCGCTTATGCGGTATTAGCAGCCGTTTCCAACTGTTATCCCCCTGTACAAGGCAGGTTACCCACGCGTTACTCACCCGTCCGCCACTCAGTCACAAAATAATCAGTCCCGAAGGAAATCAAATAAAGTGCTTCGTTCGACTTGCATGTGTTAAGCACGCCGCCAGCGTTCATCCTGAGCCAGGATCAAACTCTCATGTTAAAAGTTGATCTCAGTCAAGTTAAACTTGGCTAATTCGTTCATTCAGATAGAATCTGAATTTACTGTTTTAAAGGTCTTCAATTTTCATTGAAGCGTTCTGATTGATTCTCAAAATCTTTCAAGGTTTCTCACTGTTCAGTTATCAATGTTCTTTGTTTTGCTCTCTTGCAACAGCTTGTTTATTTTATCAAATCGCTGTTCGTTTGTCAAGCACTTTTTTTATTTTTTTGAACTCTGTTTTAAGTTCTCTGTCTTGCGACAGCTTGTTTATTCTATCAAAATGTTTTGCATTTGTCAAGAACTTTTTTCATAACTTTTTCAGCTTATTTTCAAAGCAATATCTATAAAGTCATGTCTGTAAAATGTAACTCACAAGCTCTACAACTCAATGTGTCCCGCGAGTCAGCTTTGATATAATATCATCCCGGCACACATATGTCAACGGATTTTCTGCAATTAATTAAAGTAGTAAAACTACCTCAAAAAACACAAATTTTCTAAATTGTCTGTTTATTATATACAATTCTCACAATTACTATCTGACAGCCTCTATCGCTTCCTTGATATTTGCCACACCGACAATCTCAATTCCATTAATATGCGACACTCCTGCAAGACACACTTTGGGAACAATACACTTTTTAAATCCAAGCTTCTTTGCCTCAGCCACACGCTGCTCGGACATGGTAACTCCGCGTACCTCTCCGCTTAAGCCCACCTCTCCAAAGCATATGGTATCCTCACGCACTATAATATCCTTTTTGCTTGATGCGATTGCAAGCACTATCCCAAGGTCTATCGCCGGTTCGTTCATCCTTATACCGCCTGCTATATTCACATAAGCGTCACAGTCTGACAGTGACAGGTTGGCTCTTTTTTCAAGGACCGCCATGAGTAGATTAACTTTATTATAATCTGTACCATTTGCTGTACGCCTTGGATTATTAAAAAAACTGTGACATACAAGAGCCTGTATCTCGAGAAGTATCGGGCGGCTTCCCTCTATGGAACATGTGACAATTGATCCTGATGCTCCCTCGGGCTTACCGCTAAGCATATACTCCGACGGATTTTCCACCTCAACAAGTCCCTCCGCCTTCATTTCAAATACGCCTATCTCATTGGTCGAACCAAATCTGTTCTTAACGCCTCTAAGTATCCTGTACGACTCATACCTGTCACCCTCAAAATAAAGCACAGTATCAACCATATGCTCTAACGTCCTCGGCCCCGCAACCGCACCATCCTTTGTCACATGTCCTACTATAAAAACAGAAATACCCAGAGTCTTTGCAAGCTGCATAAGCACTCCGGTTGTCTCCCTGACCTGTGATACACTGCCCGGTGCCGACGCTATCTCCTCATTGTACATAGTCTGGATGGAATCTATTACAACAACCTCCGGTTTTTTTCGTTGAATCACGTCCTTTGCTATATCAAGACTTGTCTCACATAAAAGCTCCAGTGAATCCGTAAAATCACCAAGTCTGTCGGCACGCATCTTTATCTGATGCAGGGATTCCTCACCTGACACATAAAGTAATGGCACCTTTTTTTGTGAAAGTTCCCTGCATACCTGAAGTAGAAGCGTGGATTTTCCTATACCCGGATCTCCTCCCACAAGCACAAGTGACCCCCTCACAATTCCTCCACCAAGTACTCTGTCAAACTCGGCTATACCCGTCACTATACGCTCCTCTTTCTCGCTTTTTACTGCCGAAAGAGGCAGAACCTGTGCCGCCTTTGATTCTTTTTTTACTTTTCCCGACGAACTTATCGACTTTTTATCTACGGTTTCCTCTACAAATGTATTCCATTCCTTACAGGCCGGGCACTGTCCCATCCATTTTGCCGATTCATAACCACATTCCTGGCAGAAAAATACAGAGGTCTTTCCTTTTGCCATATTGTTCTCCTTTATAAAATACAAAAAGCCCGGCTTTCACCGGGCTAAAAATATGCTCTATTTTCTTGATACTTTGATATCGACTGAATCAACACCCTCAAGCTCTACGCTTAAGCTGAGCTTGCCGCCGAGATTTGTCTTCATAGTACCTGCAACAGCTCCAGCTATATCAATTTCGTACTCTGTCTCCTCTTCAAGGCCAAGAGTAATCTGAGCATCCTCAGGTCCCTCCACAGTAAATGTCACTGTATCAGCAGTCTCCTCGAAATCCATAACCGCTGTTCCCGGAACAGACTCGTATACAAAGAGTCCGTTTCTTTCGAGCTTTGTAATCTCCTTAAAGGTCTTTACCTTGTAGATATCTCCATCCTTCTCAAAATTGTCAAGTTTTGCCTTTGCAGCCAATGTATAATCTCCGAAGCTGAGCTTTCCGTTTTCCTCAGTACGGATTAATTCACTTATTACAGCCATTTTTATCCTCCCGTAGCTATATTGATATATTAATTATAAATCCAATTCTACTCAACAGTCAATGAAATTTGTTTGTTTTTCGTAGAAATTATTACCTTATTGCCGCGCTTAATTTTGCCGGTAATAATATCCTCTGACATACGGTCTTCAATCTCCTCCTGAAGTTTTCGTTTAAGAGGTCTTGCGCCATATTTTCTGTCATAGGCTTTGTCCACGATAAAGGATTTTGCACTGTCGCGCACTGTGAGCTCTATATCAAGCTGTTCTTTACAGCGTTTCTTAAGCTCCTTTACAAGAAGTGTCACTATATGCTTCATGTCATCCTTGTTGAGAGCTCTAAATACAATAGTCTCGTCGATTCGGTTCAAAAACTCAGGTTTAAATATACGGCGGACCTCCTCCATGACACTGTTCTTCATACGCTCGTGATCCTGCTTTTCGTCATCACCTGCACCAAAGCCAAGGCGCTTTGGCTCTATAATAGAAGAAGCTCCTGCATTTGATGTCATGATGATTATTGTATTCTTGAAATCAACCGTGCGCCCCTGTGAATCAGTGATTCTACCATCATCAAGCACCTGTAAAAGTATATTGAACACATCAGGATGTGCTTTTTCTATCTCATCAAACAGTATAACAGAAAAAGGATTGCGTCTGACCTTCTCCGAGAGCTGTCCGCCCTCCTCATGGCCCACATATCCCGGTGGTGAACCAATCATCTTTGAAACACTATGCTTTTCCATGTACTCTGACATGTCAACACGTATCATGGCATCTTCTTTGCCAAAGACAGCCTCAGCAAGCGCCTTTGACACCTCCGTCTTACCTACTCCTGTCGGTCCCAAAAACAGGAATGAGCCAATCGGCTTCTTAGGATCCTTTAAACCAACACGGCCTCGTCTGACTGCCTTTGCAACAGCAGAAACAGCCTCCTCCTGTCCTATTACACGCTTGTGAAGTATCTGTTCAAGCTTTGCAAGTCGTCCTGCCTCTGACTCTGTAAGCTTATTTACAGGTATTTTGGTCCATCCCGATACTACATCCGCTATCTCATTTTCGCCGACTACAGGCTGATTTTTGGCTCCTGTGCGACGGTTCTTTCTGATAAGCTTCTGCTGTTTATTTTCAAGCACTTCCTTTTCCGACATAAGCGCGCCGGCAGCTGCGAGATCTCCTTTCGACAAAGCATTTTCCAACTGGTTCTGCTTATCTGTTATCTCTTTTTTCAGTGCAAGCAGCTCGTCAGATGATGTCAGATTCTTAAGCCTTATCCTGGCTGCCGCTTCATCCATAAGGTCTATCGCCTTATCAGGTAAAAATCTGTCATTTATATATCGTGCAGAAAGGTTTACTGCTGCTTTCACACCCTCATCTGTTATGATGACACCATGATGCTTTTCATAGAGTCCCTTTAATCCTGTGAGTATCTCCATTGTCTCATCCACACCCGGCTCCTCAACCATCACCGGCTGGAAACGGCGCTCAAGCGCAGCATCCTTTTCCACGTATTTGCGGTACTCTTCTATGGTAGTGGCGCCGATTACCTGTACCTCGCCTCTGGCAAGCGCAGGCTTTAATATGTTAGATGCATCTAACGAGCCTTCTGCTCCTCCTGCACCTATTATAGTGTGAAGCTCATCAATGAAAAGCAGTACATTTTTGGCATTTGAAACCTCGCTTATCACCTTCTTGATACGCTCCTCAAACTCACCACGATACTTTGATTTGGCTACAAGCCCGGACATATCAAGAGAAACCAGTCTCTTTCCCAAAAGAATATCCGGAACATTGCCACTGACTATATCCTGCGCAAGTCCTTCTACTATAGCGGTCTTGCCCACTCCCGGCTCTCCAATCAGACATGGATTGTTTTTGCCACGGCGGCAAAGTATCTGGATAACGCGCTCCATCTCCTTTTTTCTGCCTATAACAGGGTCAAGAAGCCCTGCCTCTGCCATATCTGTCAAATCTCTGGAATACTGATCTAACACAGGAGTCGCAGAATTGTATGATGTACTGTAGCTTTTCATCAGATCCCTGTATGCAGACGGATCCTCACCCATCGCACCAAGAATATCTATAAACATCTTCTGACTGTTAACACCCATGGTGTTTAAAAGTCTTGCAGCTGCACAGTCTCCCTGCAGTACTATAGCCATCAGCAAGTGTTCTGTACCTATCTCATTGCACTCAAATCTATCGGCTTCCTCCGATGCGCGCTCCAATACTCTCTGTGTCCTTGGTGAATAGCCATCCCTGTCCATCACTTCGATGTTATCCCCCGGTGAAATCAGGTCTTCAATCATCGAAATAAGCTTATCATATTCCACATTGCAGGCTGTTAGAATCTCAGCTGCCACACCGGTGCCCTCTTTTATAAGGCCAGCCAGTATGTGCTCTGTTCCAACATAGCTGTAATTCATTTTCTTTGATATACGTGCAGCCAAATCTATTGCTTTTTTAGCCTTACTTGTATATGGTTTCAAGTCATATCCTCCAGTCATATTCACTAATTTAAGTCGATGAACTGCAAATCATCATCTTCGCTGTCATCTTCATTATCATCCTTTGCACTGCTGTCTATAGTCTCAGACGGCTTATTTCCCTCATTGACAAAGCCATCAAGTGCCATTTGAAGCTGATTCTTTAAAGCATCCTCATCAGCATCGTTTTCTGTGTCAGAAACGTTTTCCTGCCTTGAATCGTCTTTTAAATCAAACTCAGAGTTTTCATTCTCAACAGCTTTCTTAGAATCAGGTGTAATTTCTACGGTTCTTCCGACATAGGATGCATTTGATATATTTTCATCCGTAGCCATCTTTTGCTCATCTGCAGCTTCTCCTGCCACTTCATCCACCGACTCTTCTGCAGCTTCTTCTGCCACTTCATCTAACGGCTCTTCTGTAACCTCTTCTTCCAACTCATCTGCTATCTCGTCCGCAGTTTCATCAGTTGTTTCTTCCAAAGCTTCATTTGATACATCTTCTGCTGCATCATCTACATCATCATCGTCATCATGATAGTCCATTGCCTTATATTTTCTGTTTTTCACAGCTGATACAATAAGCAACAGTAACAGAATAATGATAATAAGAACCAGTATTGCAGCCAAAACAAGATATTTATTGGCAATTCCCGGGACAAGCTCACTCTTTGTTGTATCATTTTCCTCCTGTGCCACTGTAGGTGTACTGAGCTTGGTTCTCATATATGTGCCATCTACGCTATCATATGTGTACCAGCCACTCTCACCATTGTCATTCATAGCGTATACGAGGTAAAAATCCTTTGTCTGATCATCGGTTTTTTCGACTTTGGTCTGGTAGGCTGTTGCCACACCCTTGCCCTCTATAGAGAGCGATATCTCATTATATCCTTCAGGCACATCATCCACCTTAGGCAGTAAAACCACTATAAAATGCGACTCTGAATTGATACGGACAAACTCATATGCTGCATTCTGTGCTGCATCATATACAAAAAGCCCATTGCCGCTTTCCGACTGTAAATACACAAGCGTGACATCGCCAAAGGTGCCATGAAGGGTATTGTATTCAAGTCCGTCAATCACTGTCTTTGAGTGCTCAAAGCCTTCAGGAACAACATCCTCCGGAATGTCATTTACCATAGTCCACTCTGTGCCATTTATATCGAACTTCTTCCAGTTATCCTGCTTATCTGCATTCTCCGGATCATCCTCGGCTCTTCTGGTAACAACTATATTGTATGTGCTTGTGCTGCCGTCCTCTGCTGTCACAACAACGCTGACCGTATTCTCTCCAACCTCAAGTGAATCATTGCCTGTGACTGATGTCACACTCGCCTTGGAATCAGCCGGATTTGCTGTAACCGCAAGGCTTGAACAGCTGTAATCTACCGTAGCTGTGTAATCCTTTGTCGCAGCAGAAAACTCAGGGGAAAGCGTACCTGCCGAGATAACAAGCGAACCAAGAGATGCGTTTGAGGATTTCTTTTCCTCTTTGTTTTCATTATCTTTATTTGCATTGCTGTCATTGCCGGTATTGCTGCCGGAATTGTCCTTGTTATCCTTGTTGCTGTTTGAATCGTTGTTTGATGAAGCACTTGTTACCGTCACCTTCGTGCTGGCACCGGTAATTATACCTCCGGCATCGTTGGCCTCTGCATCTCCTACAACTGTACAATATGCCTTTATAGTGCAGCTTCCTGCAGCCTTCGCCGTAAACGAAAATGACCGCGATGTCGGGTATTCCGGTCCCGCTGCATCACCAATATTTGCCACACCATCTCCACCGTTACTCAGTACTCCCTCGTCGGAGCTTGAGATAACTACAGTGCCAAAATATCCTGACGGCATAGAAACCGTCACCTTGACTGTTTTTCCAACAGCTACAGAGCTTGAGCTGACACTTAATCCAAGTCCCTGCGCATATACATGCTCGGCAGGTGTGAAAACAAGCATCACCGCCATAACAAGTGATAATATACATCCAAATAATTTCTTCATATTTTCCTCACATTTCTAATTCTGCGATATCTTTGATTTGCCCAGTATGTGTCTGTTCATGATTATCATATCAAGGGCATTTCCACCATCACCCTTTCTGTTGGCATCAGCTGCCTCCAGATAAGCACCTGTGAGTGTTCCCTTTCCTAAAATATGTCTGTTGAGCTTAATCATATCAAGGGCATTTACAGCACCGTCACCATTGATATCTCCATATACAACAATATCATATGTCTTTTTCAGGTTACCCGAAGCATCATAAACAGCCACTTTATTGCCTGTTGCAACCTTTCCGCTGTTTTCTGAGCCTGAGCTTGTCAGAAGCTTTACAGTACCTGATGCTGATACTGCTATATTCTTCACAAAATCAGCTGCACCGGTTCCAGGCTCAATGCCTGTAATATAAGTACCTATACTGTATTTACCTGATGTTATGTTTACATCTGTATTATTTTGGTTATTATTGTTCTGATTATTATTGCCACCTGCATTATTTGCAGATGCCGCCTGCCTGTTTATATTGATAGTGTATGTTCTTGTATCACCGCTTTGCGACTTGCAATTTACCTTAATTGTATTATTTCCGACAGCAAGCGAATAGCTTCCTGTGCCTGAAACACCACTGTTTCCTGAAACTGCATCTGCCGAAACAGTCACTGAGCTTATAGCATTTGAAACAACTGCTGAATAGCTTGTTGTCGCTCCATTGAAGGCCGGTGTGAGTGTTACACCGCTTATCGCAAGCGACTGCAGATAGTTATTGGTATCGCCAGCTTTATCGAAGCCCACTGCTGACGATGGCATATTGTTGTATACAGGTATTTTAAATACAAAAGCCTGATTCTTGTCTGAATATCCTTTAGCCAGACTCTGTCCCTCAGTAAGAGCCGCTGTGGCATTGCCCATGTACTGATGGAAATACAGCGAGCTTGTATTTACTACATTAAACTTCTCAAAATACAGTGTATTTTGACCCTTATTTATATAATTGCTGCCCACCTTTACAGCTCCGCCGCTTATGGACTTTACTCTTGTATTCCAGCCCTGCTTCTTGGCAAAAGACAGACCATTTTTATAAATCTTATCCTTCGTGTTTCCGGTTGCATTAAAATTAAAATAATTATAATATCCTTCGTATCCGGAATATGTACCCGAAATAAGAGGACTCGTTCCCTTTTGTCCCTGCTCCTGCTTTAAACGCGATGCTATATGGTATGCACTTACTCCACTGCTCTTTGCCACATCCATGAATGTGCTTGCATAATTAATTTTCTCACCATTGTTGGAATAGGTCTTTGTTCCCTCCATAAATGTGCCTTTTACTATGGACTTGACACCTTCAAGTGCCTCATTCGGACTGTATGCCAGACTCTGAAACTGAAAAATATTGGTCTCATCAAGAAAATTCCTTGGATCCATGAGATAAGCAATATAGGCACTGCTTGCTGACACCCATCCCGGTTCGTACTCAACCCACGTATTTGTTGACCAGTTATATGCTCCGGCAGCTGTGGATTTCTTGGAATTGTCTGCTGATTTGGATACCAGATTAAGTCCGTTTACACTTTCATTTTCAATCACCGTATCCCAATTCAAACCTGTATTTACAGCCTCAAATGTCCAGCTTGGATACTTATTGTGAAGTGCTGTAAGGTTTGGAATATAGCTGTCAGTAAAGCCTGCATTCTTCATAGCCGTGACAAAATCAGTATTGTCTCCGCTATTATTGTATGTCACCTTTATGTATGTACTGATAGTCCAGCCCGTAAATGCCTTGCCGTTTAAAGTACCCTTGACATTATACCAGACCACACCGTTTACCCTGGTCTCTCCAATTATGTCAACCTGATGGTTCCAGTTGAGTGAGACAACCTTGGTAGTGCCGGATGTGCCTGCTGCATTGCGGACATACACATTGCCACCTGTAATCGTACCTGTAGCATATGCTCCCGATGCGGTTGCAATGGCAAGCTGCTCCTCATTATTCTGCTGTATGGCATCCGCATTGCCGGTGTCTGCCGAAGCATCCCCTGTCTGCGCATTGTCTGATGCAGCTGTACCTGCTGATACAAAATCAGACCTTATATAGCTGACACACTCCTCGTTATTTGCTGCCAGATTGTACTTTGCCTTGTACCACACCTTGCCGTCTGCACCTGTGGTCTGCTCAAGAATAGTAATATCCTTGCCGTTTGAAAGCTTGTGCTCCAGCTCATACTCTGTTCCCGGTCCGCTTCTCGCCGCTACCCAGTATCTCTCATCACACACAACCTTAGCCGCCTGATCCGCATAGACTGCTATGCTGCTGTATGCCGCCAGGTCACATGCGGCTAATGACAATGTAACGACAGAGGCTGCCAGAAATTTATTTATCTTTATCATCAAATCCCATCTTTCTTATGTGCATTGTTTACATTAATCCATTATCCATTTAATTATAATAGAATATGACCTTTGTATCAATGTATTCGGCAGAAATTTATTATTTTTTTTTAGGTATACATCGAATTGCATGCAAGCATGCATCGATGATACCTTTTGACCCTTTAATCAAAAAACTCCCTTCAACGTGCAGCCCGTGCTTACGTTTCAGGGAGTTGTCTGATTCATATTCTGCTTTTTCTTACTGTCTCCTGTAGCTTTTTCTAGCTGAACAGGGATTTTATCTTATCCCATAAATCCATGAAAAAGTTACCAATCTTTTCCCAGAAGCCCGGGTCATTTATCTTATCGCCAAGCTTTGATGCCCAGTCCTGTGCCTGGTTGATGACTGAATCCCAGTCGATATTGGCATCCTTAAGCTTCATAAGAAGCGATGTCAGCTTTGCAATATCATCATCAGAAAGCTTCAGGTCGTAATCCTTTGCAGCCTCCTTTATCGCATCCTTTATCTGGCTCTCATCCTTGAGCCTTCCATCGGCAAGCTGCTTCTTTAGGTCTGCAATCATTGCCTCGATATCCTGCGAATCGCCGTCAATGCTCTTGTTGAGCTCTCCTGTTGTGACAAGCTCATCCATCGCTGCGTCTGTCACCTTGTCGTCAAGCTTCTTGCCTGTCATCTCCTCGTATGCCTTTAGTGTGCCTACAAGTGCTGCCGTTCCGGAAATAGGGAAAGGTCCTGCGACTATGATTTTAGCATCAGCTATGCCTGCTGTGGCAAGCGCATTCTTGTACATTCCTACCGTACAGTAATTGATATTGTGTGTGGAAACACTAAGACCCGCACCCTTTTTATCCTCTGTAATGAGTACTGAGGAAAGTGACCTTGTGCCAATCTCGCTCTTGCTGATGTATGAATCGAGGTACTTGTGCTCCTCATCATTATTTACATAGACCACATCGTATTTGTCCAGATCAGTGAGCTCGATTCCCATAAATCCAAGCACTGTCGCTCTCTGATCCGGTGTGAGGTCTGCTCCAAGACTTAAGTATGGCTTATCATTTTTGCTGATGGTCACCTTGTCGTTTGTCTCACTGCCGGCTGTCGTTGTACTGTCTGCAGTACTGTCTGTGTTACTCTTATCAGCTGCGTCACTGCCTGATACATCAACGCTTGAAACTGTATCAGTCTGCGTAGCTGTCTCTGTTGCAAATACAGCCGGATTCATTGTAAACAATGTCACCGCAGCAAGCACGCTACATACAATACTCTTTGCTTTTTTCTTTATTGATCTAATCATTTTTCCTCCAATCTACTGCTCTATATCATACGAAATTGTAAAGCTGCTTCCGTCGAAGCTGACATCTGCCATGCTTCCGCATACCACAGGCATCATCGGCGACATATGACCTATATCCAGATCCATGATGATTGGCACATTAAACTCTCTAAGCAGTGATGAAAGCGCCTGTCTGTGGTCTATGCCAAACATTTCCTCTCCGAAGTGCGCCGGGCGTCCGATAAGAAAGCCCTTTACATTTGAAAACCATCCTGCATTTTTCATCTGCCACATAGCCCTTCTCATGCCCATCACATTAAGGTCACAAGCCTCAAGGAACCATATGATACCATCATCACTGTAGCGCTCATTAAATTCCCTTACATGGTCAAACGATGTACCAAGCAGATTGATAAGACAATCCATGCAGCCACCAAGCAGCCTGCCTCTCATGGTAAGCCTGCTTTCCTTTGCCACCGCAGGAATAGAGCTGATACACGACTTTTCAGTCAGGTTGTAGCCCACAAACGGGGCATTCTCATCCTTTATCGATTCCTTCTCCCACATAGGGTAATTGGTAAATGAAAGCTTCCTGCCACAAAGCAGATTAAATGCATCGGTAAGTGACTCATGCCACACCTCCATGCCAAAGCTGCCCGCACACGGCCCGTAAATACCTGCTGTATCTGCAATAGTAGCCTCCAAAAATGTGAAATTAGTGTTGTCGGAATAGCCCATGTACCATTTCGGCTTTGACTGCTTCACGCGCTCAAAATCAATATAAGGCACTACCTCGCACATCAGCTCGCCACCACCACAGGATATAAGCACATCACTGTCAACAGAAGCATAGCTCTCGTTCAGCTCTTCTGCGCACTTCTTAGGTGTATTGCTGATACCTATGCCACTGTCGCACCTGCAGTTAGGTCCCTCTATCGTCTTATAACCCATGCTGTGAAACCTTTTAATGGCATTGTCAAAGGCACTCCTGTACGGCTCTGTTGTACAGCCCATCGAGGGCGCCACAAAGCCTATTGTTCCTCTATCCTTTAGAAATTCAGGGTATCTCATGTTTCTATCATCCTATCACTATTATTTACATATCTAAGCTTCTGTCTGAAGTAAAATATGTAGGATTTTATCATTTCTGTCCAGGTCATTTTACTGTCATAATTAAATGTCGTCGTGTACTGCACATGCTGTCTGTTGCACCAGTTGTATATATCATGCAGACTTATCGAATCAACATGCTTCATATTGTTCATAAACACCTTAACCTTTAAAAGCTCATCCTCACTGTCGATGTATAGATGAAAGATAGTATTCGGACATTCAATTATTATCTGCTGTTCCCCTATATTTTTCATCAATGTATCCTCTATTGAATAATGTATCCTGTGTGATTAAAAACATTATCGTCTGTCGCACCGGGATGTGGGTAATAACAAAATATCGTAACTGTTCAGTACCTTCACAGTTAAAAAATATCACATAACCATAGTACTACACCGGCGTCACAAAATCCAGTCATTTTTGCCTGCCAATTCTTACTATTTTATTAAGAAAAACGGTAAATATCATACCCCCTCACAGTCAAATGCCGGGATGAAGCTGTCATTTGCCACGTCACCCTCCTGTATAAATGCATTCGTGATTCCTATTTCGAGGGCATAGTTAACAAGTCTTTCATACTCTCTCTTTGTCACTGTGCGGTTTATCTCAGGATAATCCTCTAGTGCAATCGGCGTAAACTGGCTCATCATGCTTATATATACGTGATCATGATATGTATCATACAGGTACTTAAGTACAGCCTTTGCATCATTCACATGTCCCGGCAGTAGAAGCTGTCGCACAATAACTCCCTTTTGTATGAGTCCTGTCGCATCGTCAATCACGACATCCGGCTGCTGCCTGACCATCTCTGAAAGCGCCTGCTTTGCGACAGACGGATAATCTTTTGCCCTTGAATACCTTGCCGAAAGTGTACTGTCCATATATTTAAAATCCGGAAGATACACATCCACTATGCCCTCAAGCAGCTTTAGCTCTGTCATATTTTCATATCCGCTCGTATTGTATATAATAGGAAGCTTCATGCCGTGGCTTTTTGCATCGTTTACCGCCCACACTATATCAGGGATATACTGCCCAGGTGTGACCAGATTGATATTATTTGCGCCTTTGTCAGCAAGTTCTATGAAGATATCACTCAGCCTCTCTTTACTGATTACCTTTCCCTCTTTTCCGTCAGAAATCTCCCTGTTCTGGCAGAACACGCAGTGTAGGCTGCAGCCTGAGAAAAAAACTGCCCCACTTCCTCTTTTTCCTGATATGCACGGCTCCTCCCAGTAATGAAGTGCTGCTCGCGCCACCTTTATTTCAGATGAAACGCCACATACACCTGTTTGTCCGGTTCTTCTGTTTATGCCACATTTTCTGGGACACAATAAGCAATTTTCGTATTTATTCATATTTTTCATTTTAACCCTTGCTAAAAATAATGTTTGATACTACAATCTATATGATTAAAGGGTCAAAAGGTATCATCGATGCATGCTTGCATGCAATTCGATGTATACCTTAGTGACCCGCACTACACCGAGAAAGTAGCAATTTGCTGCGGGGACGCAGGAAATTAGCGGATTTCGAGGTGTAGTCAGATTACGGGAATGCGTAGCATGTAGTAATCTGATTAATCATCATTTTAAATTATATCATAACTATTCTTACAGAAGAGAATAGTTAAAATACACAATAAGGAGATTACAATGAATCAGTCAAACTGTATCGTCGCCCAGTCAGGCGGCCCAACTGTTGCAATCAACGCAAGCCTTGCAGGAGTCATCGCAGGAGTAAAAAGCTCCGAGAAATACGATATCTGCTATGGCGCCGTAAACGGAATACTCGGCATATTAAATGAGAATTATCTAAATCTGTCAGATATTTTTGCAGATGATGCTAATCTTGAAAAGCTTAAGACCACACCTGCCATGTATCTTGGCTCATGCCGTCACAAGCTCCCTGATTACAAGGATGATGATTCACCATATGTATACATCTTCCACCAGTTTGATAAGCTCTCCGTAAAGGCTTTCTTTTACATCGGTGGAAATGATTCGATGGATACCGTATTAAAGTTATCCGATTATGCAAAAAAAATCAACAGTGATGTGAAAATTATAGGGATTCCAAAAACCATCGACAATGATCTGTGCATGACAGACCACACTCCGGGATTTGGCTCTGCCGCCAAATATATCGCATCAAGCATGCTTGAGATAGCCCATGATACCTTTATCTATGCTGTTAAGAGTGTGACAATCGTTGAAATCATGGGACGTGACGCAGGATGGCTCACTGCCGCTTCCGCTCTCGCACGTAATGAGTACAATACAGCGCCTCAGTTCATATATCTGCCTGAGGTGGATTTCGACAAGGACAAATTTGTTGCCGATATAAAAGAAGCCCTTGCGCACACTAACAATGTAATAGTTGCCGTATCCGAAGGAATACATGACGCAGACGGCTCATACATTACATCATCAAATGCCTCATGCGACCAGTTCGGACACCAGCAGCTAAGCGGTGCCGGAAAGGCTCTTGAGTTCATTGTGAAAGAAAACATCGGTGTCAAGGTTCGCTCAGTAGAGGTAAATGTGCTCCAGCGCTGTGCCTCACATCTTGCATCATTAACCGATATCGAGGAATCTTTTGCTCAGGGTAAAAAGGGTGTCACTATTGCAGCAGAGGGTGTGACCGCATCAATGGTATGCTTAAAGCGCATATCAAATGATCCTTATCAGGTAGAATACACATATTCTGCTATCAAGGATATCGCAAACGAGGCCAAGTCTGTGCCAAGAGAGTGGATCAATGATGCTGGCAATGATGTGAAGCCTGAGCTTATCGAATACTTAAAGCCACTTATTCAGGGAGAAACCGCTGTAGCCTACAAGAATGGTCTGCCTGACTATATGGATGTGTCACATCTTCACAAATGTAACTGATTTTAGCTGCTGCCTACACCCCGGTGTGGGCAGCAACAGCATATCTCCAAGGAGGTCGATTTACATGAAGAAAAAAGTACTTATAACCTGCGCCGTTGTGCTTGGCGTGATTTTGACTGTTTATCTTGGCTTTGCCTTTTATTTTAGCAGCCACTATCTGTTCAACACAAAGATTAACTCTGTAAAATACGCAGGGAAAACCGCAAAAGAGGCAATAGAAAAAAATACAGCCCTAAGCCGCGACTATCTGCTCACAATCACTGATAGAAAAGGCAACAGCTTCTCACTTAAGGGACCTGATTTTTCCTATGAATATGTCTCAAACGGTGACGAGGAGCAAATCCTAAAAAGCCAGAATGCTTTTACATGGCCTGTCAGTCTTTTCAAAGCTCAAAACTATACACTAAAGGGTTCGTCCAAATATGACGATGCCGCTTTGGCGGAAAAGCTCAAGGCTCTTGATATTTTCAGTGATGACTACATTGAAAATCCGGAGGATGCCCACATCGAGATAAAAGACGGCAAATACGATGTGATTGAAGAGAAAAATGGCTGCAAGCCGATATATGACAGCATCCTTGCCGAGGTAAAGGACGCCCTGGACAACGAGCTTCCAAAGCTTAGCTTAAGTGATGACTGTTATGAAGCTCCAAAAATCACAAAGGAAAGCGATACAATCAAAAATGAAAAAGAAGCCCTCGACAAATACACTGCTTCAACCGTCACTTACAAAATTGAAGGTGCCGACGAGAAGCTTGACTCAGCCAAAATCCTTGATATGCTAAGCATCTCAGATGACGGCAGCGTGAGCATAGATGATGCCAAGGTCACTAAATATGTCCAGCAGCTTGCTTCCAAGTACAATACCTTCGGCCGCAAACGCTCATTCAAGACATCGTCCGGTGACACTATTGAAATAGGTGGTGGAGACTACGGATGGGTAGTCAGCAAGAAAAATGAGAAGGCCAAACTTCTTTCCGATTTAGAGGGAGGCAAGCCAGTGGAAAGAGAGCCTGTTTACGAGCAGACAGCACTCTACCGAGGCGCTGACGACATAGGTAATACATACATAGAGATTGACTACACAAAGCAGCACATGTGGTATTACAAGGATGGTGCTCTCCAGATGGAGTCTGATTTCGTATCAGGTAATCTTGCCCGTCAGAATGGTTCCGTAGATGGTGTATACAAGATTGTTTACAAGCAGAGAAATGCTACTCTTGTCGGTGAGGGTTACTCTTCTCCTGTCAGCTATTTCATGCCGTTTGCCTACAATATAGGTATCCATGATGCTAGCTGGCGTGATACCTTCGGAGGAACAATTTACAAAACCTCTGGCTCACACGGATGTATCAATGTGCCGCCTGCTTTTGCAGAGCAGCTGTTCAACGCTGTGGATAAGGGCACTCCTGTTGTTGCCTACTACAGAGAGGCTGTCACTCTGACAAACAATGCTGCAAAGATGTCCAATGCATACTCGTATGTAGCTCCTGATGCAGCGCAGTAAGTGTGGATTGCATTGTATCTTTTAATAATATGTTAAGGCGACCGGCGCACGG
>OHUC01000287.1_pt1 | contig 16121 bp, 10 predicted proteins | sample 1579121 | NCBI WGS metagenome assembly OHUC01 (sample SAMEA3879555, study PRJEB24766) | human gut metagenome | biome: human-associated habitat; feature: feces | place: USA | collected 1985/1987
ACGGAGAGCCAACACTCCCCTGCCCTGTAACGGAGGCTTCCGTCCCAAGCTACTAAAGGCACTGCCCTGTTCGCCCGGCCCTCGGCGGCCCACGAACTCTGCCCCGCTCTCTGCCCGTTTTCACCATTCGGGCTCACTGTAAGTGCGCTTGCAGGTTCTCTTCCGCCTCATCGGTTTGTTGATTGCATTATACGCTTTATTTTCATAAAGTCAAGAGGGAATTTTTCATTTTTTTGGCCGCAAAGATGAAATGCTTCTTGGATGCCCCGCAGCAGCCTTCCTGCCCAAATCTCCCCGGTGCGGCCCGGGCAGCTCTGCCGGTGCAAAAGAAGCCTTCTTCCTGCCATAGGTCATACTTTCTCTCCGCTCCGGGACGCATTTCCACTTTCAGTATCCCCGTTGCTGCGCACAAAGTTCGCAGTTTCTGCCACAGATTCTACACTATTTTTATTCTTTTCCCGAGTTTTGCTCTAAATTCTCTTCAAAGGGCTTGACAGAAAAATGTTTTTTGCGATAAACTAATTCTATGAAATATTTTCGTTGTATCTAACGATGTCAAACATGCAACTCGGAGAGGACACTATCACCATGTCGATGACCCTGAATCCCGTCAACGAAGCCGCTTTTCAGAAAGCTGTACAGTCTCTGGAGACCCTGAACCGGGCCGCCGTGTTCCATCCCACCGGCACCGGCAAAAGCTGTATTGCCTGGAAGGTGGTGGAGGCTCACCCCCAGACCACCTTTTTCTGGCTGGTGGCCGGTGCACAGCGTCTGGCCCTGCGGCAGGCAGAGCTGACACGCTACAACGGCGGCACCTTGCCCGGCAATGTCCGCTTCTGTGATTGCGAAAAACTGGCCGCCGCCACCCCGGAGCAGTGGGTGCGGCTGGGGGAGCAGAAACCCGGCTGCATCGTGCTGGACTGCTACCATGAGTTGAGCGCCGTGTGTTGGGCACAGTCGGTGCAGAAGCTGCTGCGGATGTGCCCCCAGGCAAAGGTGCTGGGGCTGGGTGTGCCCAACGGTGCCCCCGTCTGCGCCGCCGCGCAGGAGCTGTTTGCCGACTGCATCGTCTCCCACATGACTGTGGCCGAGGCCATGGCCGCCGGGACCATGCCGGTGCCCTCGGCCTATGCGGCCCTGCTCTGGCCTCAGGAGGAGGAGCTGGCCACCCTGCGCGCCCGGATCAAAAATCTGTGTATGCCCAAGGGCGACACCTCCCTGCGCGTTCAATATGAAGAGCTGAGCTGGTCTCTGCGTCAGGTGGAGAACCTGACCGTTCTGCTGCCCCGCCTGCTCAGCGATACCAGCGGCCATTATCTGGTCCTGTTTGAATCCGCTGCCTATCAGGAAAAGCTGGGCACTGAGCTGGAACAGCTGCTGCGCACTGTGGACCCTGCCGTCCGCTTTTACGCCGCGGATCACGCCTGCTTTGCGGATTCTGCCGCCGTGGAGACCTTCCTCTCCGATACAGCCCCCGGCCCCAAGGTCCTGCTCTGCGTCAACGCGCCGGGGGTCCAGCAGCCGCTGGAGGGGCTGGCCGGGGTCATTCTGGTGCGCCAGTCCAGCCTGATGTCCACCTTCAAGCAGATGCTCTGCCGCGCGCTGGTGGCTGCAGGCAGCCGCAGCGTGCCGGTGTTTGACCTTGTGGCACAGTTCGAGGGGCTGGGCAACGGCCGTACCCTGCAGCGTGACTGCACCGAGGCCATGACCAGAGCCGGCAGCAAAACGCCGGGCTTCCGGCAGGAGCGCCCCATGCAGCAGACCTACCGCCTGTACGGCAAGCTGCGCCGGGAGATGGAGGCCCGCTGGGAGGTGCTGTGCCAGGCCGCCGCCGCTGCTGCCGCCAAAGAGGGCACCCTGGAGCTGCCCCGGAGCTATACCATCCACAGCGGCGTGCCCGTGGGCAAGTGGCTCGAGCTTCAGCGGCAGGTACAGGCCGGGCAGCGCCCGGGCCGCCTGACAGCTGAGCAGGCCGCCAAGCTGGAAAAACTGGGCATCCGCTGGAACCACCGGCTGGAAGCTGCTTGGGAAAAAGGCTTTGCCTCCGCGCAGAAATACCGCACCGAGCACGGCGACCTGCTGGTGCCGGTGCGCTACCGCGATAAAAATGATTTTGCACTGGGCGAATGGATCGTCTACAACCGCCAGCGCTATCTGGGCGGCAACCTGACCCAGAACCGCATCGAGCGGCTGGAAGCCATCGGCATGGTGTGGAGCACCTCCAACGACCTGTGGGAGCAGAACTATGCCGCCGCCACCCAGTATTATCTGGAACACGGCGATCTGGAAGTACCCATCAAGTACGAAACGCCCTCCGGCTTCGGTCTGGGGGTCTGGCTGGGGGCCCAGCGCGCCGCTCACAAGGCAGGCGAGCTGCCACAGGAGCAGGTGGAGCGGCTGGACGCTCTGGGCATGGACTGGACCAACCGCAACGACCGCAAGTGGATGTCCCTGTACGATGTTGCCGCCGCCTACTACCATGAGCACGGCAACCTGAACGTCCCCTCGGAGTATGTCACGCCGGACGGAGTACTGCTGGGCAAGTGGGTGGCGCGCCAGCGTTATGCCTACCTGAACCCGGACCGCTCCAGCGCCCGGGTCACCCCTGAGCGCAAGGCCCTGCTGGACAAGCTGGGCATGGTGTGGGAAAAGTATGATCCCTGGCAGGAGCGCTATGATCTGGCTCTGGCCTACAAGACAGAGCACGGTGATCTGGAGATCCCCTCTGTCTACAAGACCGCCGACGGCGTTTGGCTGGGCAGCTGGGTCAGCCGCCAGCGGCAGACCCTGAACTCCGGCAGCAGCGCCCTGAGCAGTGAGCGCCGCAAGCTGCTGCGCACCCTGTTCAAGGGCGAGCGCCGCCCCAGTGATCCCGCCGCTGACCACGGCACCGTGCGTGAGGCCAACTGGGAGCGGAACTTCCGCAGTGCCGCCCGTTACGCCCGCAAGTACAAACACCTGCTGGTCCCCGCCAGCTATGTAGACAGCGATGGTGTCCGGCTGGGCGTGTGGATCTCCAACCTGCGTGCAGCCCGCAAGAACCGCCCGGATTCCTATCAGGTCACGCCCGCCCACATCAAAAAGCTGAACAGCATCGGCATGGTGTGGGATGCCCGGGATGCCAAGTGGGGAACCGCCTATCAGCAGGCAAAGGCCTACTACAAGGCCCACGGCAACCTCCACGCCGCCGCCAACTACAAATCCGACGAAACCGGCTTCTGCCTGGGCGACTGGCTCCGCCGGATGCGGGAGTGGGATACCGCCCACGACCCCAAGCTCACCCCTGAGCGCCGCGCAATGCTGGATAAAATCGGGATGGAGTGGAGCGAATAAGAGAAAAGAGCCACCGGTTTTTGCCGGTGGCTTTTCTGATGCATATTACAGCTGATCCAGCTCCTGCTGCAGCTGGGCCAGCGCATTGCGGATGGGCAGATGCTGGGGGCAGGCCGCCTCGCACTTGCCGCAGCGGACGCAGTGGCTGGCCTTTTCGGCATCGGGGAAGTGGGCTTCCCACTGGTGCTTGATGGCCTCGGGCTGGCCAAACATCCCCAGCTTGTTCCAGATGCTGAAGTTGTCCGGGATGTCCACCCCCATGGGGCAGGGCATACAGTACCGGCAGCCGGTGCAGCCGATCTTGATGCGGCTGTGCAGGAAGGCGGCGGTCTGCTCCACCGCGGCGGTCTCTGCAGCGGTCAGCGGCTCAAAGCGGGCAAAGGTGGCCAGATTATCCGTGAGCTGATCCTCGGCGCTCATGCCCGAGAGGATGACATGGACGTTCCGGTGGCTGCCCACCCAGCGCAGGGCCCAGGAGGCATCCGAAGCTTCGGGCCGCAGGGCCTTGAGGGGTGCTTCGGCCTCCGGGGGCAGGTTGGCCAGTGTGCCGCCCTTGATGGGTTCCATAATGATGAGGGGGATGTTCAGCTCTTCGGTCAGCTGATAGCCGCGGTCACCCGAGATCTCCTCGGCACGGTCATCGGTGTCCAGATAGTTATACTGCAGCTGGCAGAAATCCCAGGGCTGATCCCGCAGGATGTGCTCAAGGCCCGCCGCGTTGTCGTGGCAGGAGAAGCCGAAGCTGCGGATGCGGCCCAGCTTTTTCTGCTCCCACAGCCAGTCCACGATGCCCATTTCCTTGGCCCGGTCGTACCGAGCGACGTACAGGGAGTGCAGCAGGTAGAAGTCGATGTACTCCACGCCCAGCCGCCGGAGCTGCTCTTCAAAGATATGCTGGGCCTCCTCCAGGCTCCCGCACTGCCACAGCGGCATCTTGGTGGCCAGATAAAAGCTCTCCCGGGGCCACTTTGCAATGACCCTGCCCACAAAGGGCTCGCTCTGGCCGCCGTGGTAGGGGTAGGCGGTGTCAAAATAGTTCACGCCCGCATCCCGCGCGGCGTTCAGCAGCGCTTCGGCCCGGGGCTCGTCAATGGCTCCCTCCGGTGTGGTGGGGAACCGCATACAGCCATAGCCCAGCAGGGAGGTGCGGATGCTCTCCCCTGCGCCGTTCTGCTTTTTCCATGCTCTGTATTCCATCTCTTTTGTGCAGCTGGCTGCCATGTTCCAGCCGCTCCTCCTTTTGTCCCCAGTATACCGGAAAAATCCCGCGCTGACAAGAAAGATGTTCCGCTTCTTGTTCTGCCGCCGGAAATATGGTATACTTATAATCCAAATTTTATCATGTTATCAACTAAATCAGATAGTGCTAAGGAGTATCATGGAACCTTTCAACACCCCTTTGAAGATCAGAGAGATCTCCCTGCCCCACCGGGCAGTGTTCGGCCCCATGGCGGGCTTTACCGATGCCCCGGCCCGGCGGCTGATGGCCCAGCACGGAGCCGGTTTTACCGTCAGTGAGATGGTGTCCAGCCGGGCGCTGGTATACGGCGACCACAAAACCGTCAGCCTGCTCAAGGCCGAACCCAACGGTGCCCCCTACGGCGTGCAGATCTTTGGCGAGGTGCCCGAGATCATGGGGCAGGCCGCTGCCGCCGTGGAACAGTACGCGTTCGATTTTCTGGACATCAACATGGGCTGCCCGGCCCCCAAGATCGTCTCGGGCGGCGCGGGCAGCAAGCTGATGCTGGACCCCGACCTCTGCGGCCGCATCGTCGAGCAGGTCAAGGCCCACACCTCCCGTCCGGTGACGGTCAAGATGCGGAAAGGCTGGGACGCCGACCATATCACGGCAGTGGAGTGCGCGAAAGCCTGCGAACAGGCGGGAGCGCAGCTCATCGCAGTCCATGCCCGCACCCGGGAGCAGATGTACGCTCCGGGCATCGACCCGGACATCATCGCCAAGGTCAAGGCGGCAGTGAAGGTGCCCGTGCTGGGCAACGGCGACATCCACACGGCAGAGGATGCCGTGGAGATGATGTCCCGCACCGGCTGCGACGGCGTCATGATCGCCCGGGGAGCGCTGGGCGACCCGTGGCTCTTTGAGCGGGTGAACGCCGCCATCGAGGGCCTGCCCGCCCCCAAGGAGCCGAACCTGCAGGCCCGGATGAATGCCCTGCGCCGTCAGGTGGAGGAGATGGTGGAGCAGAAGGGCGAGTTCGTTGCCATGCCCCAGGCCCGGGCCCAGACCATGCACTACATGAAGGGCCTGAAGGGGGCCGCCAGCCTGCGGCGCTACTGCTGTGAGCTGAGCCGCCTCTCTGACCTCGACACCCTCATCGACGCGGTGTTCGAGCAGCAGCGCAGGGCCGCGCAGGACCCCGATGACACCCGCGAGGTGCCGTTCCCGTAAGCGGGAAATTTCCGATACTGAAAAGAGGACTGACGCATGACTGCATTTCATTCTTCGCCCCGGATGCTGGGACAGAAGCAGGATAAGTTCTGGCTCACCGTGGGGCTCTGCGCCCTGACAGCCGCCCTCATCTTCCTGCCGTTCTATCTGCTGGACGGCGGCTTTTTCCACTATGCAGGCGATTTCAACAGCCAGCAGATCAGCTTTTACCGCTACATGAACGGCTTTCTCAAGGGGGCAGGCTACCCCGCCGGATACGGAGGCGTGAAGAATACCTTTTCCTGGGCAACTGACCTGGGCAGCGGAACCATGAACGCCTATTCGTTCTACCTGTACGGCTCCCCCTTCTTCTGGTTTTCCCTGCTCTTCCCGCAGAACTGGCTCCCCTACCTCATGGTGCCGCTGCTGGTGCTCAAGTTCGCGGTGGCGGGCGGCGGCGCGTATCTGTACCTGCGCCGCTACGTCAAAGACCCGAACTTTGCAGTGCTGGGTGCGGCCCTCTACGCCTTTTCGGGCTGGGGGCTGTACAACATCTTCTTCAACCACTTCATCGATGTGCTGGCCCTCTTCCCCTGGATGCTCTGGGCACTGGATGAGACCATTTACGAGCACCGCCACGGATGGTTCGCCTTCTGGGTGGCGGTGAACCTGCTCAACAACTACTTTTTCTTTGTGGGGCAGGTGCTCTTCCTTGTCATCTACTTCGTCTGCAAGCTCTCCGCCGGGGAGTTTCGGCTCACACCCCGCCTCTTCGGTCAGCTGGCCTTTGAGAGCCTGCTGGGCGTGGCACTGGGCTTTGTGGTGCTCTGGCCCACTGTCCTCAGCGTGCTGCAGAACCCGCGCACCATCGATCTTTCCTCCGGCTGGGGCTTTCTGACCTATTCCAAGCCCCAGCAGTATCTGGCCATTCTGCTGAGCTGGGTGCTGCCCCCGGATTCCCCCTATATGACCTCCATCTGGTCTGAGGGCATCATCAAATGGACCAGCATGACAGCCTATCTGCCCCTGTGCAGTCTGGCCGGTGTGGTGGCCTACTGGCGTGCCCGGCAGGGCGACAGCAAAAAGCGGATCATTGCCGTCTGCATGGTATTTGCGCTGGTGCCCATCCTGAACAGCGCGTTCTATGCCCTCAATTCCAGCTACTATGCCCGGTGGTTCTATATGCCGGTGCTCATCCTTGCGGCCATGACGGTGAGCGCGTGGGAGGACCCCAGCCTCGACCTTGCCCGCCCCGCCCGGAGCATTGCCTTTGTGATGATCGCCACGCTGGCCTTTGCACTGGTGCCCGTGCAGGATGCCACCACCAAAGAGTGGAGCCTGGGCGTGCTGCAGAATCCGGGCCAGTACTGCGCAGTGCTCGCCTTTGGTCTGGGCGGGCTGGCCGTCTACCATTGTATCTGCAGGCGCTGGCAGCAGCGCAGGGTCTTTGCCCGCCGCCTGCTGGCCGGTGTGCTGGCGTTCAGCTGCCTGTTCGGTATCGTCCACATCGGCATTGGCAAGTTCGGCCAGTGGAACACCGACAGTGACCTTGTGGAGCAGTACATCAACGCGCTGGCCCTGAAGGAGGATCTGCCCGAGGGTGACTGGCGCATTGACACCTACAAGACCCACGACAATCTGGGCCTGTGGCTGGACAAGAGCTGCCTGCAGTATTTCGGCAGCACCGCCGCTCCCAGCATCCTCAGCTTCTATCCGGCACTGGGGGTCAAGCGGGATGTGCGCAGTCAGCCCGAGCTCTCCAACTACGCCCTGCGCGGCCTGCTCAGCGTCAGATACCTGCTGACCACACTCGCGCATCAGAAGCAGTTTCACGCTGAGGCCGATGAGGGCTGGGCGTATTACGATACCCTGGACGGCTATGTTCTCTACGAGAACCAGAACTACGTTCCCATGGGCTTCACCTACGATTACTACCTCACCGAGGCCCAGTACGAGGACACCGTGACCCCCACCCGCTCCAACCTGCTCATGCGGGCACTGGTGCTCACTGAGGAGGATACGGTGGCCTACGGGCAGTACCTCACGCCCCTGCCCACGGCAGAGCTCAACGACCTGACCTACACCCGCTACACTCAGGACTGTGCCGACCGCCGGGCCTCTGCCTGCACCGCCTTTGAGATGACCAGCGCAGGCTTCCACGCTGAAGCCACACTGGACAGGGCCAACCTGATGTTCTTCTCCGTGCCCTACGATGACGGCTTCACGGCCTATGTGGATGGGCAGGAAACCGAGATCCTGCGGGTGGACGAGGGCCTGATGGCCGTCCTCTGCCCTGCCGGAACGGTCACCATCGACTTTGTCTATCAGCCGGACGGCATCCGCCTGAGCCGGACTGTCACCCTTGCCGCCCTGCCCGTGTTCCTGCTCTACACCGGGTACTTTGCCTGGGACGAAAAGAAAAAACGGAAGCATTAAAAAAGCCGCCGCTCCAAAAAGCGACAGCTCAAAGAAAAGCTCAAATGAAAGAAGGTATCCTATGGGCCCCTGGTATTACGAGGTCGTCAGCTTTGACGGCGATTATGTCAACCTGCGCCGCACCGACATTGAAAGCGACGAGCTGAATCCCGTTGCGCTGGCCCTGCTGCCGCCCGAGATCGAGGTGGGCAGCAAGGTCAAGTGCGAGTATTTTCAGTATGAGGTGATCGGCTGAACCTCTCCGTCATCCCGGCGGGATGCCACCTCTCCTAATAGGAGAGGCAAGCCCCCCTATTAGGGGAGCTGGTGCGAAGTGCCTGAGAGGTTCGCCAGCGCCGCCGCCAGCAGCATTCCGATGGGTGCGCTGATCCAGCTGGACATCCAGAAGCCTGCAAAACCGATGCGGGGCACCAGGATCACGCAGGCCAGCAGGTTCAGGGCGATCTGCCCCAGGCTGGAGGCCAGATACAGCCCCATCTTCTGGGCACCGCGCAGGCGGGCCTCGAACAGATGCTTCTGTGCCACAAACAGGTAGGTCACCGACTCAAAGGCCAGCATGGTGCAGCCGTAGCTGGCCGCTGCCGGGTCGGTGGTAAAGAGCCGGAGCAGCGGTCCCCGCAGGCCGATGCAGACCGCCACCACCCCAAGCGAATACACCAACAAGATCCGCCGCCCTTCCCGCAGGCCCTCTTTCACACGGCCCGGCTGAAGGGCGGCTGTGTTTTGCGCAATAAAGAACACTGTGGACTGCACAAAGCCGAACACCGGCATCATCAGCAGGCTGGACAGCTTGCCTGCGCAGGAGAAGCCTGCAATGGCTTCCACACCCAGGCCGCCCAGCAGCCCCTGTTTGACCGTGGTGATGATGGTGCCGCTGGCCTGCTGGACACTGTTGGGGGCCGACAGCCGGAAGATATCCCTGGCATAGCGCGCCTTGAGCATCCGGGGCGAGAAGGCCGCGTCCATCTGGGTGCGGCGCAGAAATGCCACCATGTAAACTGCGCCCGCCACCTGCGCCACCGCTGTGGCAGCCGCCGCACCGGCCACCCCGAAGGGCCCCACCAGAACAAGGTCAAGCACAATGTTCATCACGCTGGTCGCCACAATGACCTTGAGCGGCGTTTTGGAATCGCCGCAGCCCATGACACACTCCTTGCTCAGATCGTAGGGCATCAGAAATGGCAGCCCCAGCAGATAGATGTGCCCATAGAGCACAGCGGTATCCAGGATCTCCGCAGGCGTGTTGATCAGCCGCAGCAGGGCCGGCAGGGTCACAAAGCCCACTGCCGTGGTCAACAGGGCGATGACCTCATCCACGAACAGCAGGTTGTACAGCAGCTCTGTCATCTCATGCTTTGTGGCAGTGGGCTTGCCCGCCGCCACCAGCAGGCCGCCGCCCAGCTCCATGCCGCCGGAGATGAACAGAAAGATCATCAGCACCGTGGAAGCGTTGGACACTGCCGCCAGCGCATCGGCATCCAGCCGTAGGCCGATGATCATGGTATCGGCCACGGCGTAAAACTGTGTTGCTACCATGCTCAGGATAATGGGCAGCGCGTACCGCAGCAACGCGGGCCGCACTGCCCCGGTCAGCAGAGAATTCTCTTCGTTCACACAAACACCCTCTTTTCACAAAAAAATAAAACCCGCACGGAACCTGTCGCCCAGGCCCCCTGCGGGTTCTTTTTCAGTTGCGCCAGCAGGAGTCGAACCTACGATGGGGGAGTCAAAGTCCCCTGCCTTACCGCTTGGCGATGGCGCACCGGTAAGAATCAGTATAGTAGAATTTCTTTCATTTGTCAAGCAAAAGCGTTTTGCCGTGTCTGTGCAAAGTGTTTTGCCACACTTTTACCATGTCTTTACAGTGTCCTTGTCATAATGCGAACCGCTTGCCCATTTTCCGCTTTATTTTCCCAAAAAGTATTGACACCACCCTCATAGCATGATAAGATATCATCGATTTTGAGAGACAAAGCGTGTCAGAGTCTTTTCAAAGCAAATTACCTGGGACCGCCCATCGGGGCTAAGGCCATACGGACAGCCGGGTCCACTGCCGACCGGCGGCGCAAGCTGCCATTATTGATTGAGTTGAAAGCTCAAATTTTATAAGTTGGTTCCTTTACAGCCATGAAATTGCGCAGAACGTGCGCAGACTTGTGAAACGGTCAATAAGAGTAGTAAAAGTGTAATTGCTATATAGACTCTCGTCATCCCGTCTTTTTGAACCATGCGGAGGTTTTCCCCAGTGTCACCGGGGCTTTGTCTGCATGTTCAGAACGCCTTTTCAAGCGCAGGTCTGCACCAGTGTGGTGGGCTTGCGCTTTTTTGCTGCGCCGGAACCAGGGACGGAGGAGAAAAGATGAGTGAGAACCGTACACGGTTCCGGCTGGATCAGCGCCGCGCGCCCATTTATGAGGCGCTGGAGCAGTTCCGGCAGATGCGTGTGGTACCTTTTGATGTGCCCGGCCACAAGCGGGGCCGCGGCAACCCGGAACTGACGGCCTTTCTGGGCCAGCAGTGCGTGGGTGTGGACGTGAACAGCATGAAGCCGCTGGATAATCTCTGCCACCCGGTATCGGTCATCCGGGAGGCCGAGGAGCTGGCCGCCGATGCCTTTGGCGCGGCCCACGCCTTTTTAATGGTGGGCGGCACCACCAGCTCTGTGCAGAGCATGGTACTGACAGCCTGCAAGCGGGGCGATGAGATCATCCTGCCCCGCAATGTGCACCGCAGTGTGCTGAACGCGCTGGTGCTCTGCGGCGCGGTCCCGGTCTATGTGAATCCCGAGGTGGACAAGCGGCTGGGCATCTCGCTGGGCATGAAGCGTGAGCAGGTGGCCAAGGCCATCAAGGAGCACCCCAACGCCGTGGCCGTTCTGGTGAACAACCCCACCTACTACGGCATCTGTTCCGACCTGCGCGCCATCGTGAAGATGGCCCACGAGGCCGGGATGCTCTGCCTGGCCGACGAGGCCCACGGCACCCACTTTTACTTTGGCAACGGCCTGCCCGTTTCCGCTATGGCAGCGGGGGCCGATATGGCCTCGGTCTCCATGCACAAGAGCGGCGGCAGCCTGACCCAGAGCAGCCTGCTGCTCATCGGGCCCAATGTGCATCAGGGCTATGTGCGGCAGATCATCAACCTGACCCAGACCACCTCCGGCAGCTACCTGCTCATGTCCAGTCTGGACATCTCCCGCCGCAACCTTGCCCTGCGGGGGCGGCAGGTGTTCCATCAGGTGGCGGATATGGCCGAGTACGCCCGGGAAGAGATCAACGCCGTGGGCGGCTACTACGCCTTTGGCAAGGAGCTGTGCAACGGCAACTCTGTCTTTGACTTTGACACCACCAAGCTCAGCGTCCACACGCTGGACATCGGCCTTGCCGGCATCGAGGTCTACGACATTCTGCGGGACGAGTACGACATCCAGATCGAGTTCGGCGACATCGGCAACATCCTTGCCTACCTCTCCATCGGCGACCGCCCCCAGGAGATCGAGCGGCTGGTCAGCGCTCTGGCCGAGATCAAGCGCCGCTACCACACCGACGGCACCGGCCTGCTGAGCCAGGAATACATCGACCCCGTGGTGGCCGCCAGCCCGCAGGAGGCCTTCTATGCCCCCAAAAAGAGCCTGCCCCTGCGGGAGACCGAGGGCATGGTCTGCAGCGAGTTCGTCATGTGCTACCCGCCGGGCATCCCCATTCTGGCCCCCGGCGAGCGCATCACCAAGGAGATCCTGAACTATATCGAGTACGCCAAGGCCAAGGGCTGCAGCATGACCGGCCCCGAGGACCCTGATATTTTGCACCTGAACGTTCTGGCATAAGGAGGGAAAACAGATGGAGTTTTGGTTTTCGGAATTTCACACCCCCGATGTGAAGCACAGCATCCGGGTGAACAAGCAGCTCTACTCCAAGCAGAGCGATTATCAGCGCATTGATATTTTTGAAACGCCCGAGTTTGGCCGGGTGCTCACACTGGACGGCAATGTGATGCTGACCGAGCGGGACGAGTTCATCTACGACGAGATGATCGTCCATGTGCCCATGGCCGTGCACCGGGAGGCAAAGGATATCCTTGTCATCGGCGCGGGCGACGGCGGCGTGGTGCGGGAGCTGACCCGCTACGACCGGGTGGAGCGCATCGACCTGGTGGAGATGGACCCCCAGGTGGTGGAGGCCTGCCGTGCCTACCTGCCCGGCAACGCCTGCCGGATGGATGACCGCCGGGTGCACATCTATTTTGAGAACGCCCTCAAGTTTATCCGCCAGTGCGAGGAGGAATACGACCTCATCATCGTGGACTCCTCCGACCCCTTCGGCCCCAGCGAGGGCCTGTTCACCCGCGAGTTCTACGGCAGCTGCTTCAACGCCCTGAAAGAGGACGGCATCATGGTCAATCAGCAGGGCAGCCCCTTTTACGCCGAGGATGCCAACGCCATGCAGCGCAGCCACAAGCGCATTGCTTCCACCTTCCCCATCAGCCGGGTGTATCAGGCCCACATCCCCACCTTTGCGGCGGGCTACTGGCTGTTCGGCTTTGCCAGCAAGAAGTACCACCCCATCGATGATCTGGATGCAACCGCCTGGAAGGCCCTGAACATGCGCACCCGGTACTACACCACCAAACTGCATATCGGAGCATTCTACCTGCCGGCTTTTCTGGAGGAGATGCTGCGGGAAGTGGAGGAACACTGATGCTTTACCCCAACGTTGAAACCTTTATCGGCTGCGACAGCAGCTACCGTGCCGCCAGTATCGTGCTGTACGGTGCCCCCTACGATTCCACCACCAGCTACCGCCCGGGGGCCCGGTTCGGCCCGGCTGCCATCCGGCACGAGAGCTACGGTCTGGAGACTTACAGCCCCTACCAGAACGCCGACCTGACCGATTTTGACATCTTCGACAGCGGCGATCTGGAGCTCTGCTTCGGCTCCAGCGAGAGCGCACTGGCCGACATCCAGAGCCGCGCGGCAGAGATCCTGCACGACGGCAAGTTCCCGCTCCTGCTGGGCGGCGAGCATCTGGTCACGCTGGGTGCCGTGCGGGCCATGGTGGAAAAGTACCCCGACCTCCACATCGTCCACTTTGATGCCCACGCCGACCTGCGGGACGACTATCTGGGCGCAAAGCTCAGCCACGCCTGTGTCCTGCGCCGCTGCCATGACCTCATCGGCGACGGACGCATCCACCAGTTCTGCATCCGCAGCGGTGACCGCACCGAGTTTGAGTTCGCGGCTGCCCACACTGAGATGCACAAGTTCGATTTCACGGGCCTTGCCCAGCTCACTGAGCAGCTCTGTGCCAGCAAGGTGCCCGTTTACCTGACCATTGACCTCGACTGCCTGGACCCCTCCTGCTTCCCCGGCACTGGCACCCCGGAGGCCGGCGGCGTGAGCTTTTTGCAGCTGCTGGAGGCCATCCGCACCGTGACCAAGGCCAACATCGTGGGTGCGGACCTCAACGAGCTGGCCCCCACGCTGGACACCACCGGCGTTTCCACGGCCACAGCCTGCAAGGTCCTGCGGGAGCTGCTGATCGCACTGGACAAGGGCTGGCCGGGCTTTCAGGTATAAGGACAGACCGTAAAAAGACAACTTTACAGATAAAGGAGTAACCGATATGAGCAAAGTTCTGATCATCGGCTGCGGCGGCGTGGCCTCCGTTGCCATCCACAAGTGCTGCCAGGTCCCCGAGGTGTTCACCGAGATCTGCATCGCCAGCCGCACCAAGGCAAAGTGCGACAAGCTGGCCGCCGAGCTGGCCCCCAAGACCACCACCAAGATCACCACCGCACAGGTGGATGCCGACCATGTGGATGAGGTCATCGCCCTCATCAAGAGCTACCAGCCCGATCTGGTGATGAACATCGCCCTGCCCTATCAGGATCTGACCATCATGGATGCCTGCCTGGCCTGCGGCGTGAACTACATGGACACCGCCAACTACGAGCCTGAGAACACCGATGACCCGGAGTGGCGCGCCATTTACGAGAAGCGCTGCAAGGAGGCCGGTTTCTCCGCCTACTTTGATTACAGCTGGCAGTGGGCCTACGCCAAGAAGTTTGAGGAGGCCGGCCTGACCGCCCTGCTGGGCAGCGGCTTCGACCCGGGCGTGACCCAGGCTTACTGCGCCTACGCCAAGAAGCACGAGTTCGACACCATCGACACCATCGACATTCTGGACTGCAACGGCGGCGACCACGGCTATGCCTTTGCCACCAACTTCAACCCTGAGATCAACCTGCGCGAAGTCTCTGCCCCCGGCAGCTACTGGGAGAACGGCCACTGGGTGGAGATCCCGGCTATGAGCATCAAGCGGGAGTACGACTTCGACAAGGTGGGCCAGAAGGATATGTACCTGCTCCACCACGAGGAGATCGAGTCTCTGGCCAAGAACATCCCCGAGGCAAAGCGCATCCGCTTCTTTATGACCTTCGGCCAGAGCTACCTCGACCACATGCGCTGTCTGGAGGACGTGGGCATGCTGTCCACCACCCCGGTCAACTTCAACGGTCAGGAGATCGTGCCCATCCAGTTCCTCAAGGCCCTGCTGCCCGACCCCGCCAGCCTTGGCCCCCGCACCAAGGGCAAGACCAACATCGGCTGCATCTTCACCGGCAAAAAGGACGGCAAGGAAAAGACCTACTACATCTACAACGTCTGCGACCATCAGGAGTGCTACAAGGAGGTCGGCTCTCAGGCCATCAGCTACACCACCGGTGTGCCTGCCATGTGCGGCGCGCTGATGCTGCTGACCGGCAAGTGGACCACCAAGGGCGTGCACACCGTGGAAGAGTTTGATCCGGACCCGTATCTGGATGCTCTGGACAAGTACGGCCTGCCCCGCTCCGAGAGCCACGCCCCGGCTCTGGTGGACTGATGCGGCTGGCCGACACCCGCCCGCCCTTTGCGGGGCTGGCGAACCTCTCTGAGGCTGCACTGGCTGCACTGCCCACCCCCTGCTATCTGCTGGATGAAGCCCGGCTGCGCCGCAACGGCGAGATCCTGCTGGGCGTACAGAAGCGGACAGGCTGCAAGATCCTGCTGGCCCAGAAGGCCTTTTCCAACTACGACCTCTACCCGGTGCTGGCCCCTTATCTGGCGGGCACCGAAGCCAGCGGCCTGTACGAGAGCCGCCTGGGCAGGGAGGAGCTGCCGGAGAAGGAGAACCATGTGTTCTGCGCCGCCTACCGGGCCGACCAGTTCGAGGAGCTGCTGCAATACGCTGACCACATCGTGTTCAACTCGCCCCACCAGCTGGCAAAGTTCGGCCCGGCCGCAAAGGCGGCGGGCAAGAGCGTGGGCCTGCGGGTGAACCCCGAGTACTCCACCCAGGAGGGGCACGAGATCTATGACCCCTGTGCCCCGGGCAGCCGTCTGGGCACCACCCGTGCCCAGTGGGATGCCGCTGTGGCGCAGCACCCTGACCTGCCCGACCTGCTGGACGGCCTGCACTTCCACACCCTGTGCGAGCAGGATTCCGACGCGCTGGCGGCCACCCTGCCCGCGCTGGAAGCGAAATTCGGTGACCTGCTGCCCCGGATGAAGTGGCTCAACTTTGGCGGCGGGCACCATATCACCCGCCCCGGTTACGATATCGCCATGCTGGAACGCTGCATCACCCGCGCCCAGCAGGACTGGGGCGTGACGGTCTATCTGGAACCTGGCGAAGCATGCGCCCTGAACGCGGGCTTCCTGCTCAGCCGCGTGCTGGATGTGGTGCAGAACGGCGATACAACCATCGCCATTCTGGATGCCAGCGCCGCCTGCCATATGCCGGATGTGATCGAAATGCCCTACCGCCCGCCGCTGTTTGCCGCAGCCGAACCGGGAGAAAAGCCCTGCACCGTGCGCCTTGCCGGGCCGACCTGCCTGGCCGGGGATGTCATCGGGGATTACGGCGTGGACGCCGTTCCCAACGTGGGAGATCTGCTGGTGTTCGGCGATATGGCAATCTATACC
>OHUC01000313.1_pt1 | contig 14916 bp, 13 predicted proteins | sample 1579121 | NCBI WGS metagenome assembly OHUC01 (sample SAMEA3879555, study PRJEB24766) | human gut metagenome | biome: human-associated habitat; feature: feces | place: USA | collected 1985/1987
ACAAAAATCGAGCCGTGTCAACAAAAAGTTTTGAGAACACGCTGATTTCGGCAGCTTGCAAGGAAACACAAGGGAAACTTTGGCAAAAACAGAGAGGACTGGACGGTGCCAGCCCTCTTGACAAGTTTTTTAAATCAGAAACAGGTTATCGTACCATGCTCTCAAACCGTTTCTGCAAGCGTTCAAACGTTTCGTCATCCACGGTCAGAAAGGTTCGCAGCGACCGCAAATTCAAACGGTGATTCGGCATGAGCTTCAATTCGGTATGTTGAACATCTGATGCATCTGTGAACACTGGCCGACCGCATAGTATTATTCTACTTTTATCATACGGTAGCCCACACCAATATGTGTTTGGATGTATTGCGGGGACTCCTCTGTTGGCTCCAGCTTTTTCCGCAGTGTTGCCATAAATACCCGCAGGGAAGCCACATCGTTATCCCAACTGCGGCCCCAGATATTTTGTGTGATAAAGGTATGGGTCAGTACCTTGCCGACATTCTTGGACAGCAGACACAACAGCTTATACTCAATGGGTGTCAGGTGAAGTTCGTTTTCATCCAGATAAGCGCATCCCCCGGCATAATCCACTTTCAACTTACCATTCACAAATACAGAACTGGCAGTAAACATCTCTGCCGTCATCAGAGAGAGTCTTCGCTGCGTCACCCGAAGTCGAGCCAATAATTCTTCAACAGAAAAAGGTTTTGTCAGATAATCGTCAGCTCCGGCATCCAATGCATGAATCTTGTCATTATCTTCACTTCTGGCGCTAATTACAATGATGGGGGTATTGGACCAGGAGCGTACCGTTTGAATGACTTGAACGCCATCCATATCCGGCAAGCCCAAATCCAGCAAGATGATTTCAGGATGGTGCGATGTGGCCTCCATAATGGCTGTCGAGCCACTGGGCGCTACCACATAACGATAATCATTTGTTTTCAATGTGGTTGTAATGAGATTTCGTATAGATGGATCATCCTCAACCACTAATATCAAAGGTTTATTCATGAAGTTCTACCTTCCCGGCGGGTAATGTAAATGTGAACACAGTGCCATTTGGCTGATTGTCTGATACGGAAATCGTGCCGCCGTGGGCGGTCACAATGGACTTACAGAGGGACAGCCCCAATCCAAGGCTTCTGCGGCTGTCGACCACTTTATTGGCCCCACTATAAAACATATCGAAAATACGGGGTTTCTGCTCATCGGGAATCCCAGGGCCGTTGTCGGAAACGGAAACCGTGACCCATTGCTCTTTTTGATCGGTATGTATTTCAATTACTGAACCGACAGGGGTATATTTGATGGCGTTGTCAACCAAATTGATAATCACCTGAACGATCAGCTTCGCATCAACGTGGGCAAGGATAAAGTCTTTACCGCTGGTCACACGAATGGTGTGTTCTTTACTCTTTCTGTTGATGTGCTTCAGAGCCTCGGAAACCACCTCATCCATGAGTTCGATACTCCGAGTTAGATTGACCTGTCCGCCCTCAATTCGTGTGACGGCCAACAGGTTTTCAACGAGATTAATCAGCCACATGGAATCGTCATAAATATCGGTAAAGGTCTGCTCCCGCAATGCATCATCCATCTTTTTATAATTTGCAAGCAAATTGTCTGCGCTGCCAGAAATCGCTGTCAAAGGGGTTCGAAGATCATGAGAGATTGCCCGCAGCAGGTTAGCACGAAGCTGTTCATTTTGCGCCAGAACAGCCGCTTCCTCTTTTTCTTTGGCGTTTTTGATGTTTTCAAGTGCCAAAGCGCACTCGCCCAGAATAGAAAGGAGTACGCTGTTTTCGAAAGAGTCCAGCGGAATACCGTTCACCGCAATACCAGCCACTCCATATACATGCTGGTTGACCCGAATCGCAAGGTATAAACACTTTGCACTGGATAATGTATCTGTTGTGGCACCGGCGTGTTTATTGTTTCGGAAGACCCAATCGGCGACTGCTTTCTCGTTCTCAGAAATTAAATCTTCCTGAATGCTATTAACAGCACGAAAAATGTTAGGGGTGGCAAGTTCTTTACCATCAGACAGGTAGACGACAATATCTTTTTTCAGCAGCTTCATGAGCTGCCCTGCCGTAGCGGTGATTACCGCATTCTCATCCTGCTCTTTTTGCAGAAGCTGGTTGGTTTCAAAAAGAATCTTTGTACGGTAAGCTGTATGGGCAGATTGTTTCGCATTTTCTTTCAGCCGGGTAGCGAGAGATCCGGAAAGCAGTGTTACTATAAACATAATGGTAAAGGTAACAATATAGTTCGGATCGTCAAAATGGAATGTCAGTCTCGGAGTGGTAAAAAAGAAATTGAAAACCAACACACTGACAACTGAGGTCAGAATCCCGCACAGTCGGTTGGTTGTGATTACAGCGGTCACAAGTACGCCTAATATGTAAACTGCGATAATATTACTCTCCGTGAACCCAAGAGCGTCAAAGCCACAGCCAATGAGTGTAGCTACCAGCAATACGACTATACTCTTCAGAACATCACGCAGGGGCATCGCATCTGCCTGCGCCTTACTCTTTTTTTCCTGATAGCTGGTTCCTATGCTGGCATCCGGTATCACATGAATATCCAGATTAGGTGCGCTGGAAATCAGGCGTTCCGTCAAGGTGGGCTTGCTGAAAATATTCTTTCGTGCAATGGTACTTCGTCCAATTACGATTTTTGAGATGCCGGAAAGACGGGCAAATTCCGCAATCTGATAAGGCACGTCATCGCCATAACTTGTCTCAATCGTAGCGCCAAGTTGCTGGGCCAGACGCTTATTATCCTGCAAACGCTTTTTATCATCGTCACTCATCGCCGCTGTATTTGGCGTTTCCACATAAAGAGCGGTAAATGTTCCCCGAAAGGCTCTTGCCATCCTTGCAGCAGTCCGAATGATTTTTGCGTTGGATGGCGACGAGGAAAGACATGCCAGAATGCGCTCGTCTGTATGGTAATCGCCTCGGCTCTGTACTCTGGCGCTTTCCGTCAGTAAGTTCACCCGGTCAGCGCACCGACGGAGGGCGATTTCCCGCAATGCGGTGAGATTTTCCAGCGTGAAAAAATTAACTGTTGCCCGCTGCGCCTGATCTTCCCGGTACACATTTCCACTTGCCAGTCGTTCCAGCAACTCCGCAGGCTCAATATCCACCAGTTCTACCTGATCTGCTTGATCAAAGGTGGAATCCGGAATGCGCTCTCGCACAAGAATTCCGGTGATAGAGGCTACTGTATCGTTGAGACTCTCGATATGTTGGACATTTACAGTCGTATAGACATCAATTCCAGCATTTAGTAGTTCCTGAATATCCTGATACCGCTTCGTGTGCCGACTGCTTTCGGCGTTGGTATGGGCCAACTCATCCACCAGTATGAGCTGGGGATTTCGCTTGAGCGCAGCATCAATATCAAATTCACGAAGGGTCATTCCTTCGTAAGCAACTTGTTTCACAGGAAGCTGCTCCAAGCCGTCCAGAAGTGCCATCGTCTGGGGTCGGGCATGGGGTTCTATGTATCCAGCAACCACATCGATGCCACGTTCCTTAGCCTGATGAGCCGCCTGAAGCATGGCATAGGTCTTTCCGACACCTGCGGCATAACCGAAAAAGATTTTGAGTTTTCCGCTTTTCTTAGTGGATGCATCGTTACGGATCGCACGAAGAAGCTGATCCGGATCTTGTCTTGGCAGTTCCATTTTAACCCTCCTATCAAAGAAATCTTCCGACCGGAAATCATTGCAAAGGATGCGGCTATGGTAATAACCCCCATACCTGCAATCCTCCTTTATACCCCTTTATGTGCCCTTAATTATAAATCAAAGGGATTAAAAAAGGTAAAAGAGAATGCGTATCTGTATTAAGACCGTCTAAAGATGCAGGACTTATTCTTTTTTATCACGAGCTTGTGCCAGAAATTCAATCAGCCGTTTCCTTGTCAGAATCCCGCATAGAGCATTCCGGCCATCAACGATGGGGACAAAATTCTGATTCAGCATTGCAGTTACAACCTGCTCGGAATCTGCATCTATTTGTAACGCAGGGCAAAAATCTCTGCGAACAATGCTGCCAAGTCGGTATCCCTCCTGTACTTTCAAGTCTGTTGTCTGGCAAGCAAGAAGGTGGCGGAGGAAATCTCCCTCCGTCACGCTTCCAATATACTGTTCCTGATCATTCAGTACCGGGACAGCGGTATAGCCATGTACCATAAACCGTTCCAATCCCTGACGAATCGTATCCTTTTCATAAAGAAATACAGTGGAGATTTTGGGAATCATGATTTTAGCTATGTTCATTTCACTTCTCCAGAATACCGTCCAGCATCAGATTGACTTCCAGCACATTGACGGTCTCTTCACCAAAGATGCCAAGGAATCGTCCGTCGGTGCAGTTTTGGATGATCTCACGCACTTCATCTTCGGTCATATCATTTGCCTTTGCAATGCGTGCTACCTGATATTCCGCTGCTGCCGGGGAAATATGGGGATCAAGCCCACTGCCGGAACAGGTGACAAGGTCCACCGGAACAGCTGTTTCATCCATATCCGGGTCGGCAGCCCGGAGCTTTTCCACCCGCTCTGCCACGAGCTGTGCATACTCCTCGCTTGCCGGAGAGAGGTTGGAGGGAGCGGCGTACATCAGTGCCTTTCCGTTTTCATCCGTATAGGTTGAAACATCAATATTCATAATGCGCCCCCACATATGGGCTTCATCTGTATATTGCTGCCCCAGCAACTCACAGCCATATTTTTTCCCGTCTACTTCAATGATGCTTCCGTTTGCATTATCCGGGAAAATAAGCTGAGCAATTCCTGTGACAACACCCGTATAGATTACGCCGCACAGCAGCGTAAAGATTAAAAAGATCATACCTGCCTTTGGCAGTACACTTTTCATTGTTTTCATAATATATACCCCCTTATCCGAAGATGGTGAGAAAAATTTTCTGAAGCAATTCCGGCGCCCACAGAGCGAAACGCAGGGTGGTCGCACATAGAACGGCGAAGCTTATTCCAAGCATTCCTTCAAAATACGAGATCGTTTTCTTTGTTACTGCATTCATAGGATGCATCCTCCTTACATCAGACCGGTAAACACCAGCAGAACATCAATCAGTTTCACAAAGATAAAGGGAGCCGCCAGACCACCCAGCCCATAAACCAGCAGATTCCGTGACAGCAGCTTTCCGGCAGAGACCTCACGGTATTTCACACCTTTCAGCGCCAACGGAATGAGCGCGATAATGATGAGTGCATTATAAATGATCGCAGAGAGGACAGCACTCTGCGGGGAGTGCAGCCCCATAATATTCAGAGCAGACAGACCCGGATAAAGTCCCACAAACAGCGCCGGAATAATGGCAAAGTATTTTGCCACATCGTTAGCAATGGAGAAGGTGGTCAGGCTGCCTCGTGTCATCAAAAGCTGTTTGCCGATGCGTACAATGTCGATCAGCTTTGTAGGCGAAGAGTCCAGATCCACCATATTGCCTGCTTCTTTTGCTGCCTGTGTGCCGCTGTTCATGGCAACTGCAACGTCTGCTTGTGCCAAAGCCGGGGCGTCGTTGGTGCCGTCGCCTGTCATGGCGACCAAGTGACCCTTGGCCTGAAAATCCCGGATCATTGCCAGCTTTCCTTCCGGGGTTGCTTCCGCAAGAAAATCATCCACACCGGCCTCGGCAGCAATGGCCGCAGCTGTGATCGGATTGTCGCCGGTGATCATAATGGTCTTGATACCCATTTTCCGCAGATCTGCAAATTTCTCCTTCACACCCTGCTTGATAATATCCTTCAGATAGATAACGCCGAGGATCTTGTGGTTCTTAGCTACGACCAGAGGTGTGCCGCCCTTGGACGCAATAGACTTGACAACTCGATCACAGTCCGGAGAATACATACCGCCTGCATGGGTCACATAACTCTGCATGGCGTCTGCTGCGCCTTTTCGGATTTCGTTGCCGTCAAAATCGACGCCGCTCATACGGGTCACGGCAGTAAATGGGACAAAGTGCATATTCTTGTCCTGAAGGCTTCTGCCACGAATTCCAAACTGTTCCTTGGCCAGCACGACAACGCTTCTGCCCTCAGGGGTCTCGTCTGCCAGAGAAGAAAGCTGAGCGGCGTCTGCCAGTTCCTGAATATCTACACCATCTACCGGAATGAACTCCGATGCCTGTCGATTGCCCAGAGTGATGGTTCCGGTTTTGTCAAGCATCAAAGTGTCTACATCACCGGCGGCTTCAATGGCGCGTCCACTCATGGCCAGAACATTTGCCTGGTTCAGTCGGGACATACCGGCAATACCGATGGCAGAAAGCAAGGCACCAATGGTAGTAGGAGCAAGGCATACCAGCAGCGCAACCAGAGTTGTTACAGAGGTGGGATTCTCAATTCCTGCCAGTTTTGCAGAAAAAATAGAATAAGTGTAGAGGGAGACTGTTACTAAAATAAAGATGATGGACAAGGCTACCAGAAAAATCTGTAAAGCAATTTCGTTGGGCGTCTTCTTCCGGGCAGCACCTTCTACCATCGCAATCATCTTGTCCAGAAAGCTCTCTCCGGCTTCGTTGGTCACTCTGACAACGATCCAGTCCGACAGTACAGTGGTGCCGCCGGTCACAGCGCTGCGGTCGCCGCCTGCCTCACGAATTACAGGAGCGGATTCTCCGGTGATGGCGCTTTCATCCACAGATGCCGCCCCTTCTACGACTTCGCCGTCTGCCGGAATCTGCTCTCCGGCTTTGACGATCACCAGTTCCCCCTTTTTCAGCAGGGCGGAGGGAACCACGGTCACGCTGTCCTTCTCCGAGACAGAGGGAATCTTATGCGCGTCTACGTCCTTACGGGATGCCCGGAGAGAATCAGCCTGTGCCTTGCCTCGGCCTTCTGCAATGGCCTCGGCAAAATTGGCAAATAGCACGGTAAACCAAAGAATCACTGCAATCGCCAGCGTATATCCGCTTGGAGCGTCTTTTAAGCCGAACAGGGACACCACCCAAAGAATGCTGGTCAAAATAGCAGCCACAAAAACCAGAAACATGACCGGATTTTTTGCCTGTGTTTTCGGGCTCAATTTCACAAAAGAATCTTTAATTGCCCTGCCGAGCATTTTCCGGTCGGCAAAAGCAGTTTTCTGTTTTGTACTCATATCTGTAACCCTCCGTTACGCAATGCTTCCAAAGAACTCAGCAAGTGGACCAAGAGCAAGCGCCGGGAAGAAGCTCAGCGCACCAATCAGCAATACCACAACGATCAGCAGGAAAACAAACATTCCATTTGTGGTAGACATGGTGCCCGCTGTCGTGGCAATTTTCTTTTTCCCGGCCAAGCTGCCTGCGATTGCAAGTGTGCCGATGATGGGCAGGAACCGGGCAAAGAGCATCACCAGTCCCAGACTTACATTCAGAAATACGGTATTCGCATTAAAACCGGCAAAGGCAGAGCCATTATTGCCGCCACAGGATGAGTAGGTGTACAGCATCTCAGAGAAACCGTGGGCACCGCCGTTATTCAGGCTGTCCATGACAGAGGGTACTACGGCGGCAAGGCCACTGCCGACCAGAATTGCAATGGGTGTTGCAAGGCAAACCAGTACCGACCATTTCATCTCATAAGGCTCAATTTTCTTGCCAAGGAATTCCGGTGTACGGCCTACCATCAGACCGGCAATGAACACCGTCAGAATAGCAAAAGCAAGCATACCGTAAAGGCCGCAGCCCACGCCGCCGAAAACAACCTCGCCAAGCTGCATCAGCAGCATAGTCACCATGCCGCCAAGAGGCGTGTAGCTGTCATGCATGGAGTTTACAGAGCCGTTGGAGGCTGCTGTGGTGAAAGCTGCCCATGTAGAGGACCCTGCAATGCCAAAGCGAGTCTCCTTGCCCTCCATATTGCCGCCTGCCTGTTCGGCCATTGACATATTGACTGCGCCGTTTTGTGCAAGCTGGGGGGTGCCAACCTGTTCAGTGACGGCGATACAGCCCAAAGCAACAACCAGGCAGAGAAACATTGCCATAAAGATCGCAACACCCTGCTTCTTGTTCTTTACTGCAGAACCGAATGTGAAACACAGTGCCGCCGGAATCAGCAGAATGGAAATCATTTCGATCAGATTGGTAAAGGCATTGGGATTTTCCAAAGGATGTGCGGAGTTGACGCCCATATAACCGCCGCCGTTAGTGCCGGTCTGTTTGATTGCGACTTGGCTGGCCGCAGGACCCATCGGTACGAACTGCTCGGTGACGATCTGTGCATTCGAAACGATTTCGCCATCTACAGTGACGGTTTCGGTGTCTAAGTCAATTACCGCATCCTCAAGGATTTCGCCTTCTGCACTGACGGCAATCGGTTCTACAAGGGATACTGTTTCTGCACTTTTCAGGTTCTGAATCACGCCGCCGCCTACCAGCAACAGAGAAATGACCAGATTCAGCGGGAGTAGGATGTGAACCACAATGCGGGTCAAGTCCACCCAAAAGCTTCCCAACCCGGAGGATTTCACCTTGATAAAGCCACGGATCAATGCAAATAGAACGGCGATACCTGTAGCTGCGGAAACAAAGTTCTGAACAGTCAGACCTAAAGCCTGAGTGAGATAACTCAATGTGGATTCACCGGAATATGCCTGCCAGTTTGTATTGGTAATGAAACTTGCAGAAGTGTTAAATGCCAAATCCCATTTCACACCGGAAAGATGCTGCGGATTTCCGGGAAGAACACCCTGCACAAGTTGAAGCAGGAACAGAAAAACAAGCCCGACACCGGAAAAGGTCAATACACTTACCGCATATTTTTTCCATGTCATCTGTTCTTCTCTGTCTACACGCATAACCTTGTAAATCAGGTTTTCGCACGGTGTCAGAACTTTGGACAAAAAAGTTTTCTCGCCGTTCATGACGTTTTTTATGTATGCGCCCAGCGGAATTGCCAAAACAACCAGAATGGCAAGGTATAAAACATACTGAATCATGGCGCTCATGCCTGATCATCTCCCTTCATTAAAATATAGACATACCACAGCAGCATTGCTGCCGCACATACACCTATGAGTGCAATTAGTATTTGCATAAGAGCTATCCTCCTTTTTTGATGTCCCCAATATCATAAACCCTTTCCTCTAAAAATGGCATTAGTGATCTTTTGCGCGTTTAAAGATGAAATAAAGATTACAACCAACCCAAAAGCCATGCCATAGGAAAGGCGATAACGATCGTACTGATACAGACACACGCCAAAACCAGTAAGGGCATTCCAACAAAGATGGAGATGGAGCCAAGTAGCGGATGATGCCAAATAAAGCGCTCCGCTTTTGTGTCAAATCTCTGTTCAAATCTTCTCGCCGCATTTGTAATGCTCATAATTGTTCACCCCATTTCTTTCTTGCAAAGTCATAATACCGCTAAAAGTATTAAGTGGGGGAAAGGGTTCTGCAATCGACACTAAGATTGTATAAGTCTTTGTCGCTCCAGGAAGTGATCTTACGGCTTTGTTCAAGCCTTGTGCGCTTTTGTCTGAAATCCGTCACGCTTTATAACGAGTCGTGATCCTTCAGGGTTTTGCTGCCAAATAGATGTCAAAACAGCAGTATAGCCCGGATGGAGGCGCTGTCGATAAAATAAAAAAAGTGAACCCTCTGGGTATTTCCGCCCAGAAAAGTCCACATAGAAAGAGCTGCTTTGGGTTTATAAGAGATCGCAGTTGTCCAAATCCCTGCCATGAATCGTAGTTGTTGATGTACATTTGATGTTTGGGCTAAACAGGCAAGATTGTAGCTGCCGTTTTGGGTTCGAACCCGGCCATTTTCCCGGCTTTGCATAAAAATCCGATGCCTGCTTTAAGGGGCTGATTTTGGCTCTGCACACTTTTGCACACTTTTTGCACACCGGAACGGCTGGATAACGGATGCGAGAGGGGATAACAGGTGCAAAGAATGCAGCAGATGCAAAACACAAATTTACGATAAAACGATAAAAATAACGGATTGACGCAATTCTGAAAATTGACGATTGTTGCACGTTGGTTTCTCTTAATCAGTGGGCCCAGGGTTCGAGTCCCTGAAGGTGCACCAACAAAAGAGCGTTGAATCGTAAGATTTGACGCTCTTTTCCGTTATGTGACCCCGAAAAATCGGGGCCTGCACGGTCAATGCACGGCTTTTGCACGGTTGGCGTTTTCATAGGAATCCTCTGCATGGGCTGGAATTGCTTTGAAATGCGTGTCGGATTTTGCATCATGTCAGCAAAGCCAGACGGAGCTGCGCCTTTACTTCGGGGTCAGCATTCTTCAAAAGTTCCAGCAGAGCAGTCATAGAGATGGTCGGTTCGCCTTCGGCGTTTATAGCCTGCGGGCTGGGTGTTCCGGGTTTCGCATAGAAGCCTTCTTCATACTTTTTCCCAAGCTCCACACGAGAGGACTGCTGGATATGGGCGTAGGTGTTCACCAGCATATCTGCCGTGGCGTGTCCTGTGGTGCCTTGAACGGCCTTCACATCGCCGCCGGAGATCATCAGCTGATAGGTCGCACTGGAATGCCGCAGACCGTGGAACACAATACGAGGGAAATCCTGCCATTTGAGGAACTTCTTGCGGATCAGCACGGAAGGTTCCGATGCCATCCGCAGCATCAAAATCAAGATTCTCCGGGGTCAGGCCTACGATCTCGCCCTCTCGCAGTGCGCCCACCAGTGTGAGGTGGACTGCCAGATGCAGGATGGAATTCTCCGTGCTGTCCAGTGCCGCTCGCATTTCCTCTACCGTCCAGATGGTGCGCTCCTGCGTAGACTTCTTGGGGCTGTCCACGGGAACAGGGCTTTTGACAAGGATGCCCCACTCTACGGCATACTGGAAGGCAGTGCCCAGCAGCCGGTGCACCTCATGGATCGTTGTGCCGGAAAGGAAACGCTGCTTCTGCTTTTCGGTCAGTTCCTGCTTCTTGCCCTCGATATACGAACCACAGGGCGTTTTGCTCAGGGTCGTGTAGAGGTTCTCCATGTGGTAGGGCTTGAGCTTCTGCGTCTCCATGCTGCCGATACCGCTGGACGGCATGGTACTGGAGAGCGAAGCCATGGTGAACCAAGCCGCCCTCACCGGAGAATCTATGCCAATACGCAAGACCACCGGTGCCACCGTCTACGCCGGAACAGTGGTGGAAGAGGGCGAATGCGTTCTTGTGGCCAAGGCAGAGAGCAGTGCCAACCGCTATACCGCCCTTTCCTGTATACGGTTCATGCTGTAGTTGGTTCATTGCAGTTTCAGCTTACAATAAAAATGAGATAGACACCCCCTTTCGGGGAAGTCTATCTCATTTTTTTCGTTTGGGCTATTTTGCAACAGCCCTCTTGACATATCCCGAGATCAGAAGCCGTTTTTACGGCTCGATCACATTGAAGGTCTTTTCAAACTTGGAGGCATACGCCAGCAGGCGTTTCAGGACTGTGGCATCGCCGCTGATCTGGACTTGACCTGCCTGCTGACCGGTCATCAGGGCAAACAACTGAAGCCGCCGACAAGTAACGGACGCCTGCGCATCCGGGCGATTCTCGCCAGGATAGGTCAGCAGCACGCCGTTCTTGCGGGTGACATAGAACTGCTCGTTCTCATCCGTTACGGTTAAATTCAGGGTCAGGTCATCGTTCTGCGCAGCGTTGGCATCGGTCAGGATGGCGATATAGTCCAACAGCATGGAGACCGTCATTGCGCGCATACTGTTGGTGAGACCATTCGCCGTGCGGGCACGCCCGGACAGATTGCCGTTCCGCAGTTCCGCTGCGCCCATCAGATACGCATTGCGCCACGCACCGGACTCTGCCTGATAACCCAACTGCTCCAGCGCATCGGCGCACAGGTTGCGCGCCTTCTGGTTGGATGGATCTGCAAAGACCAGCTCCTTTGTGATCTGCGCCACCCACTGATACTCGCCCTTGTTGTAGTCCTTTTTTGCCCGAAGCAGAACGGCTTCCGTACTGCCGAGATACTCCACCATCTTTTTTGCTGTTTCGCTGGGCGGGAGCGGGTCCAGATTGACCGGGTTCGCATCGTACCAGCCCAGATATTTCTGGTAGATGGCTTTGGCGTTATGCGGCAGCGTGCCGTAATACTGGCGGGTATACCAGACTTTTTCGAGGGCATCCGGCAGCGAGATCATGGCGGCGATCTCGTTGGAGGTATAGCCCTGGTTCATGTAATGCAGGGTCTGGTCGTGGATAAACTTATAGATGGCTGCCGTATTCAGCAGATATTCATGGATCTCCTCGCCCCAGTGCGGCCAGTTGTGGCTCTGGAACACCACGTCGGTTTTGTCACAGAAGCGCTGGTCAGCCTCGATGATGTACTTCGCCCAATCGTTGGCATCCCGCACCTGTGCGCCACGCAGGGTGTAGAGGTTGTGCAGGGTGCCGGTGCAGTTTTCGGCCATCCAGAGGGCACGGTACTTCGGGAAATAGGCGTTCATTTCGGCAGGGGCTTCGGTGCCGGGGGTTAGTTGAAATTCGATCTCCAGCCCGTCGATGGTCAGCTTTGGAACATCTTCCCCGATCTCATAGGTCGGTGCAATAAGGCTCACCTGACCGGTAGACTGTCCCATGCCGATGCCGATGGAGAGTGCTCCTTTCTCCCCTTTTTCCAGCACCGTACCATACTGATACTGCGCACGCCGGGCCATTGCGATGCCGGCATAGACGTTTTCGCGGATGGCGTGTTTCAAAAATCCTTTCGGTGCAAGGATGACCGTTTTGCCCGAGGCAAGCTGTTTGTCGATGGAAAGGCTGGGGTCCGCTACATCGTTCCGGTCGATCGCGCCCTCTGCGCCGCCAAAGTGATCCACATGGCTATGACTGTACAGCACGGCTTTGACATCCAGCGGTCCGAACCGGTTTTCCATCAGCGCTTTTGCTGCCTGCATATTTTCTTTGCACATCAGGACATCAAAAATGATCCAGCCGTTGTTGGTGCGGATGAAGGTCGCATTGGCCATATCAAAGCCACGCACCTGATAGATGCCGTCACATACTTCAAACAGACCGGCTTTGGCATTGAGCTGGGTATTCCGCCACAGGCTCGGGTTGACCGTATCCGGCGCATCACGGTCCAGATCCCCATAGCCTTGCAGATCCCATGCCGTTGTTCCGTCATCGTTGTAGATGACCCTGCCTTCCTGATTGTCCAGCAGGCCACGTGCTGCATTGTCAAGTTCCCGCCGATCGGAAAAATCCAGTTTGCTGTACCACTCTGCATTTTTTTCTGCGGTTCGGGTCGTTGCGCCTTCGACCTCCCCCGGCTGGGTGGGGTCCTTGAAAATGTCTGTGATAAAGTTCAGACTGTTTTCATCGGTACTGCCTGCTGCGTGCGCGGTCAGGGATGCGCCGCAGGCTAACGCCGCAACCGCTGAAGTGGAAAGAAAGTTTCTGCGGGTCATCTTCATGGTGGTTTGCCTCCTTTATATCTGGATTTATTTTACACAGACCGTGGGCGTCTGCCGGCTTTTCCGCGTGGCAGAACTGGTTGATCGGCGCACGGGTACTGCTCGGTATTTCTGTGTGGGTTGAAACCTTTCGGGTCGCATCCATCAGAGCCAGTGGAAAGACGTACAGATACGCCTGTTCCAGAAGTTCCTGCGCCGCCATCGTTTGTTGTACTGCTGCGGCTTTCTCCACAGGAAGAAGCGCGGTTGCGCATACCACCGCAGCCGCAGTGGAAACATTCAGAAAATCGCGGAGAGCCATTTTCATAGTGGAAGCTCTCCTGTCAGACCTCTCGTTTGATGTGCTTCATACATCTTGCGAAAAACCATTTGACCTTCTATGTTACAGAATACACAGGAAATGCTCGAAAGTCAACGGCTTCTGCACTTTCGACATTAAAAACGTGAATATTGACAAAAACATTCGATGTAAATTGGTAAAAACTCCGTTGAAGCGAATTTTAATCAAGCTGTTCTTGTGCTCTGCACGGAGGTATGCTATACTAAACATATCCAACTGACAAAGGAGTACGGCGATGAATGATCTGCATGAGTGGTTTCAGAAAAATGACCTTTGCCCAGAAAACATCTTGTATCTTTACCGTAACGACCGCAAAACAGTCGTTCACCGCATGGATGGGGAGGAAGCTGCGCTGTATGCTCCGCTGCACAGCGTCTTGTCCGTTTTGCCGGAAGATCGGTTTCTGAACATCAGCAAAGGGATCGCAGTGTGCCGCAGCCAGATCGTAAATATCAGCAACGATGGGGTCTATACCATGTCCGACGGGCGCACCTTTCAGGGACGCAAGCGTGGGATGCGCGACCATCGCCGCCTGCGTGCGGAGATTGGGGTGGCAGACACACAGCCCCACTCCATGAACATGAGCCTGCTGGAAAAATGCAGTCTGCTGGACGATATGCCGCTGGCGTTCTGCGTCATTGAGCTGGTCTTTAATGAGGATGGGCATGGCGTGGATTTCATCTTCCGCTACTGCAACGCAGAAATGGCAAATATCGAGGGTGTGCCAGTGGAAGAAATGCTGGATCGCTCTTTTTACAAGGTGTTCCCCAATGGCGATAAAAAGTGGCTGGTATCGTATGCAGATGTGGCGTTGAACGGCACAAAGCACACGCTTCACGATTACAGCCCGGAGGCGGATAAATACCTGACCATCCATTGTTACCAGCCGGAGCCGGGGTATTGTGCCTGCGTGCTGCAAGCAACAGCTCCGTGACGGTGACACATTAAAAAGAACCACAAAAAACCAGAACTGCATCGCTGATTCAGCCCGCAGTTCTGGTTTTTGCTTATTTATTTTTTACCAGCAGTGCCTGATACGGTTCCAGCTCCACATCAGCCAGCCAGACGGAAGTGCCCTCCGGGGTGTGATACTTGCCGCCCAGCGCGTCCAGACTTGCCCCTGCCGGGTACTCGGTAAAGTTGAACAGTCCCACCAGCG
>OHUC01000317.1_pt1 | contig 14748 bp, 9 predicted proteins | sample 1579121 | NCBI WGS metagenome assembly OHUC01 (sample SAMEA3879555, study PRJEB24766) | human gut metagenome | biome: human-associated habitat; feature: feces | place: USA | collected 1985/1987
ATGCGAAGCAGTGCAAAACTGTGTGTTATTCCAATGCAGGACTATTTAGGACTTGGAAATAATTGTCGTATCAACACTCCGTCTACAGTAGGAAAGAACTGGAAGTGGAGAGTGAATACGAGACAGTTATCATTGAAATTGCAGAAGGAAATCCAGGAGATGACACTCAGATATGGAAGAATGAACTGGGAGACAGTCGAGTAGGATTCTAAAAAATAAGATTTTATGAAAAAGAGACGGAGGTTTCTGATTACAAAATGATATGCTCCCTTCTAGGTAGACAAGTGAAATAATAAAAACTTGTCACTTAGGAGGGAGCATATTTTATGTCTAAAAGAAAAGTATCTGTTGAGGATAAGACATATGCTGTAAATCTATATCTGGATGGAAAAGAAAGCCAACGGCGAATTGCCGATATGTTTGATGTAAGTCTTGCATCTGTCCAACAATGGATTCGAAACTATGAATCTATGGGAGTAAATGCATTCACATTGAAAGGAAATAAAAAATATTCCAAAGAATTGAAACAACAAGCAGTCTTAGATTATTTAGCAGGCCATGGTTCTCAAAATGATATTTGCAAAAAATACGGGATCCGTTCAAAAGGTAAGTTACAAACTTGGATAAAGAAGTATAATGGTCATGTAGAATTAAAATCTTCTGGAACAGGAGGAAGCATTGTCATGACCAAAGGAAGAAAAACCACTTTTGAAGAACGGGTTGAAATAGTACAGTATTGTATCGCACATGATCGTAATTATGCCCAAACAGCAGAACAATACCAGGTGTCCTATCAACAGGCTCGCAATTATATAGTCAAATATGAAGCTGGTGGAGTGGAAGCTTTAAGAGATAACCGTGGCAAACGAAAACGTCCCGATGAAATGAGTGAATTAGAAAAGCTGCGTGCTGAAGTTAAAATTTTAAAAGCAGAGAAAGAACGTGCTGAAATGGAGGCATCTTTTTTAAAAAAACTCGAAGAAATAGAGAGGAGGCGGGGCTAAGCCTGATCCGTCATGAACATATATATCAGGCAATCAAAGAAGAACATGAAGATCATAATTATTCAGTTGCTGCACTTTGTAAACTTGGTAATGTTTCTAGAGCAGCTTATTATAAATGGCTACACAGAGAAATTCCTAAAAGTGAGCAAAAGAATAGGCTTATTGCTGACGAGATAGAAAAGATTCATACAGACTCACCGGATAAAGGCTATCGAAGAATCAGAGATGATTTGGAACGATATCATGGTATTGATGTAAACGATAAACGTGTACTACGCATTTGCCGTAAACTTAATATAAAATCAACTGTCAAGTATTCTAACAACGGATGCACAAGACAGGCTGCAAACCCTCAGTATATAGCGGAAAACATACTTAATCGGGAGTTCACTGCCAAAGCACCAAATGAAAAATGGCTCACTGATGTGACAGAATTCCATTATTATATTGGAATGGAAAAGCATAAAGTTTATCTAAGTGCAATACTGGATCTATATGATAGACGGATTGTTTCGTATGTTATTCGTGATAAGAACAACAATGCTTTGGTGTTTGATACGATAGACAATGCTTTACTTGGAAATCCTGGTGTGCAGCCACTGTTTCACAGTGACAGGGGGTTCCAATATACGAACAGGACATTTCATACAAAACTTGTAAATGCTGGAATAATACAAAGCATGTCGCGAGTTGCTAAATGTATCGACAATGGACCAATGGAAGGGTTTTGGGGAATTCTGAAGAGAGAGCGATACTATGGAAAACGATTCACTGATAGAAGTACTCTCGTAAAAATGATCGAAGATTATATAGATTACTACAACAACAAACGTTTGCAAAGGAATCTTGGAATTTTAACACCAATGGAAAAACATGAAATTTACTTGCAAGCTGCATAAAAACTGCCAGCAGATAAATTTCTGCTGGTAGGAAAAATTTATATTTTTTCAATTGTCTACTTGACGGGGAGCGGTTCATTTCCCGACAGCCCCTTGCAAGTTAAGCTTTGTTATTATTTTTTGATGAAGGCTTTTTCATTTGCTGATGCTGGAAGGTTTGGAGTTGTTCCCTTTGGAACCAGACGAACCTCAATTGCCTCGAGACGTTTTGCGTATCCTTCTGTTCCTGAAGATTCTCCATTCTTAGCCCATGCAAGCCATCCATAATCCTGAACATGAACTCTGTAGTATACATCATAGTTCTCTGCTACATCACCAGACAGTTTGATCTGAATTGCTTCCAGACGTTTACACTGTCCTTCTGTTCCGGATAATGATCCGTTAGATGCCCATTTCTTCTCCCATCCAATATCCTGAACGTGAGATCTGTACTGGATTGAGCTGTTCACTGAAGACGGGAGTTTCATACGGATAGATTCCATACGTTTGCACTCGCCTTCTGTACCTGCCATAGCACCGTCATATACATATGCCTGTGTACCATAGTCCTGTACATGTGTCTGGTATCCGACCAGTCTTGCTTTCATAGCTTCTTTGATAGTACCAATAAGTTCTGGTGCTTTGTCCCCTTTGGTAACCAGCTGAATCCTGATTGCTTCAAGACGGTATCCGTAACCAGCTGTTCCTGCTTCTTCGCCATTCTTAGCCCATCCGAGCCATCCGAAGTTCTCGGCATGTACGCTGTAGTATACGTCATAATTCTTTTCAACTTCACCAGTCAGTTTGATCTGGATTGCTTCCAGACGTTTACACTGTCCTTCTGTACCAGACGTTTGTCCGTCTTTCTTCCAGTCTTCTTCCCAGTCATAATCCTGACGGTGAACTTTGTAAGATACGGACATTTTTGTACTCTTTGTAGCTGTAGCTGTAAATTCCTTACCAGTTTCATCTGTGTATTTAGCAGTTGCTGTGTAGATGATCTGACTGTTCTTGTCTTCTTTAACAACATCTGCAGTTTCGTCATGAGAATCTTTACAACGGCTGCATACGAATGTTGCAACAGCTGTATATCCTTTTTCTTTATCAGCTGTCCATTTCCATCCGTCTTTTTCTGAGACTTTGTAGTCATGACCGAGAGCTGCTACTTCTTCTGTCTTAGTATCTTTGTAATCTTTGCCTTCAAATGTAACTGTAGCTGTGTAAGTAATCTTACCTGCCTCTGTACATGTTGCGCCATCAGATTTCTCAGTTACTTTTGCATCAACTGTTTCTACATGTTTCTCATCATTTGCACATGTAAATGTTGCTGTTGCTGTGTAAGTGTTGTTCTCACCCTTTGTCCAGTTCCATGTTGGTTCACCATACTTATGGCCAAGTGCCGGTAAATCAACTTCTTTTGGATCTGCTGTTAATGTACCGATTTCCTTACCATCAGCATCTGTAACTGTCGCTGTTGCTGTATAAACATCTTTACCAGCTTCTGTACATGTTGCTGCTTTGGAATTCTCTGTATCCTTAACAACATTAACTTTAATCTGGTCTTCTGTTGGTTCATTATCACAAACGGAGCATTTAACACCTGTTACAGATGCTGTGCAATTAGTTACATTGCCATTGTCATCTTTAACTTCGTTCCATGTCCATGCACCTGTGTATGCATGCTTTCCAGCTTCCTTTGCCTCAGTAGTTGTTACAACATACTTCACACCATCAGCTGTCTTATCTGCTGCTTTGTAGTACATAGTCACGCCCTGTTCACATGTACCTGTATGGCCAGCAAGTTTAGCCGTTGCAGTTACTTTTTCTGCAAGAGTTTTCTCAATAGAATCTCTGTTAGCTTTGTTTGTTACATTTTCATCTGATTCAAGGAGACAATCCAGTTTATTGATCTGATTTGCACAAGTTTCACATTTCAGATTCTGGAATGTAACGCTTGTGTGATCATCGCTCCATTCAGCATCTGTTGCTGCATAAGCATGTCCTTCTGCTGCGTTCTTCTGAGCTTCATCCCAGATAGCTTTTCTTTTCTCGTATGTAGAATTAGCCTGTTCATATTTGGACTTAACAGGTTCTGTAATACAAGCACCGCACTCTGGGCAAACATAGTTGTCCGCTTCGTTCCAGTTACCGCTATCAGTCTTTGTATAGTATGTTTCATGGAACTTGATGTAATGATGTTCGTGTGCTGTATTCTCTGCTTCTACACGTGTGCCCTCTTTGATCAGACCACAGTCAGAACAACGTTCTTCTGTAAATGCATTACGTCCGCAGTATGCAGGTTCAGAAACTGTTTCATAATTATGAGAAGTACCTGTCAGTGTCTTCATATCAACTGTATCAACGAAGTTAGCTGACCACATGAACTCGTCATTATCATTGCTCTGACTGCCCATGAACTGCTGATACTTCTTGTAGTTTGTATAAGTCGGATTGTAATCTGTCTCTTCGAATTCATAACCGTAGCTGGAATGGTCAAGCAGTTTGCTCTTACCTGAAATGAACGCGAAGTTTGTACCGATTGAAACAACCAGTTCGTCACCCTTCACAGTCAGACCTGCGATTGGATGATTTGTGACAGTGAAATCTGCACTCTTTTCATCTGTTGTTGTAAACGCCATACCGCCAAACAACTTTGTATTATCACGTTTTGCAGATACTGTGTTATATTCCTTCACAACGGCTACTGCACCGTCTGCAGGATTGTAGGAAACGATATCGTTGGATACGTTGAAGTAAATCTTACCATCTGTATACAGTGCTGCTGTCAGACCGATGGATGGGTAAATGCTCTGTTCATCCACAAACTGTGCATACAGTTTGGTCAGAAGATCATTCTTCTCCATCTTACCGTCTTTGTTCAGAACGCTTACAAATGTATCGTCATCATCGTCGTTTTCCTTGTCTGTGAAATTAATCAGTGTCTCATAATCGCTGTCGCCATCGCCTGTATCCTTATTTGTCAGTTTATGACGAACAATCTTGTACTCTGCAGCCTTCTGGCTCTGATTCATGCTTGTACTGTTTACTCTGTCAAACAAGTCTGTAGAATCATACATGTAGTACGCATAACCGTCTGCATAGTAAACATTACTTGCGGCACGCGCCATCCATGCTTTTTCATATGTTGTATCTGTTGCTTCATTCTGATAAAGTGATCTTAAAACACTAAAGTTATCCTGATACAATTTTCTTGCATCTGTATCGCTGAACAGGAAGAAGACATGGTTCATATCACCATCTGTCTCGACACGGTCACGACTCATAACTTCTGTGTAGACATCTGTATAACAAGGGTCTACATAGTACCACTTACCATCCACCTTGACTGCATTCCAGTAATGGTCGGAACCGAAGTCTTCCTGCTCCTCGCCATACATTGTAACGTTGGACTGGAAGGAAATTCTTACAAGGTCAACTGTGTAGCCTGCATTGATATCCAGTGTCTTACCATCTGAACCATAGTACAGTTCTTTGGCTGTCTTCCAGTTATCACATACTTCAGATGTAGATCCATCATCTGCTGTCACTGTTTTCTTACTGTCATACGCATCTGTCTTATCAGGATCAATCAGATAAATATCTTTATCCAGGCACTGCACAAGATATGAAAAAGCTCTGGAGTAACCCAGACATACAGATGTACCCATACCGAATGCACCAAACTGAGTACCTTCCCAATAGTTGATGACACCAGTTGTCATACCGGTTGCAGCCTGCTTCGCATAGATTGGAATCGCCTGCTTAAAGCTTGTTTCCTTCGTTCCATCACCGTCCATATCCAATGCCGGATCATCGCTATCTAACTGCCGCTGAGTAAGCTGCTCAACAGTCATCGTAACGCCTTCAGAAACCTCAACGCCTTTTTCTTCAGCATTTTTGATAAATTTATCTGCTTCCTGCTTCAATGGTTCTGCTGCGTCTGGAAGGTTTTCTTTCACAAATGCTTCCGGATCCTTCTCGATAGCTTCTTTATTAGCTTCTACATATGCATTCGCATCTTCCTTAGACTGTCCAGCCTTCACCAAAGTCTGAGCAATAGCGTTTTTATAAAATTTTACAAGCAACTCCTGCTTAATGCCTGCATAAACCTGATCATGGAAATTCTGTTTGATCTGTGGTTCGTAAACCTTATAGATCTCATCGTAAACTTCATCCTCATGCTTCTGCTTCTGAGGATCCTTTGCAATCATCGGCTTGTCATCATCTGATTTCTTACCAGAGTTCATTATGTAGGACATATCAAATGTATTGTTATGGGCCAACCAGTCATTCAGAACAAGCAGCTTCTGTGCCTTTGTCTGTGCACCTGATGCTGTAACTGCAGCAAGAGCTTCATCTCTTGCATTTGTTACATCTGGACCATAATACTTAATACCTAACTTATCACCATATGTGAAAGTAAAGATCATACCTGTCAGGTCATCGTAGCTCACCTTGCCATCTCTGATATCCTGAACAGATTTGCCGTCTAAGGCAAGCATCTGACCAAGGATACCAAGACCATCTGTATCATCGTTGAAATCCAGAAAGAATGGATTCTGAACACCGAGTACATTAGCATTGGCTGACCACTGATTCAGATACTGCTGATACATACCAACAACTGTATTAATCTGGTCTTCTGTCAGCTTCTTGGTTTCAGCCTGTTCATCTGCTTCATACAGGTCTGCTGTGCTGATATTAGATTCATTGGATTCTGTGCCGGCTTCTCCGCCAACCATTTCGAGATCCCCCAATGCTTCACGCAGGCTCTGGATTGCCGGATCGCTTTCATCAATCTTTATATCTTTTGTAAGTGCTTCTGCTACAGCTGCATTGGCACCCTCGAACTGGATGACTGGTGTCTGTATTGTAATACCTGAAATAGTTACTTTATTTTCATCAGTATCTGTCTGGGTCACAGCATCATTATCTGTGTTTGAAGAATCAGTAGTTGCTTCTGTTGCATCATCTTCTGTCACAGAATCTTCTGTTGCTGGATCTTCTGCCTCATTTGTATTGGTGTTATCCTGCACGGCTTCTGTAGGATTTTCCTGCACTGCTGGTGTTTCTTCAGGTGCAGTCTCTGCAAGAACTGTTGAAGGCACTACACTGAATACCATCATAGCAGAGAGGAATAAACTCAAAAGCATTTTACTTCTCTTTTTCATAATGTCTACACTTCCTTTCGTGTTTGTATTAGATAATTCATATTATGTTTTTTGTTTGCCCCCACCTCATTTCCATTGTATTTTATTTATACTCCACCCTCTATTATATGCTACTGTAATTCGTATTTTGCATATATTTTTGCATATAATATAGTAATTAGGTATTTACTTTAATATATCACTGCTAACTGTTTTGTTCAAGACATACTGACGTTTTTTAGCACAAAAACACATCGAAAAGTCTGGTTTTCAGGTTTCTGGCATGTATAAACGTAATAAAGAAATTCCCCCGTATCTTATGATTTGTTAAAATACGGGGAATCATCAGGTTTTTTCTTACTTATTTATATAGAATTTACATATTGATGCGACAGAGGAGTCTTTTTTAGTTCAGTTCCTCAAGAATTGCTGCTGTGAGTTCTTTTCTGTTTGTCTTGAAGTGGAAATACGGTCTTTCCTTGATTACGCGGATGTCTACCGGATATTCATATTCTTCAAGTGCATCTGCAAGACCTGCTTTTACTTCATCCAGACTCTTTGTTTCATCAAGGATTACAAAGAAATATGGAAGGAAATATCCTTCATGATCCTGATCTGGTACAAAGCAGAAGAATCCATCTTCTACACCAGCTACACGTACTGCTTTTGTCTCCATTCTCATCATGTAAAGTTCTCCGCCACCGAAACGCTTTGTTGTTCCACGTCCAAGAATGTATACAATTCCGTGTTCATTGATGTAAGCTTTATCTCCCGTATGTAACCAGCAGTTCCCATCTGGATGATTGATCAGTGTTCTTTCAGTAAGTTCATCGCCTCTCCATCCCGCATAGTGGAGCATCATAGCAGGACCCGTCATACATAATTCTCCGATTTCTCCATAATTCAGTTCTTCCAGATCCTCTGAGAATACTGCCATAGTTGTTGCCGGCATTGGCATTCCGACGCATCCGTCTACCAGCGGGAACATCGGATTTGGAAGTGTAAAGTTTGAACATCCTTCACTCTGACCATATCCGGCACTTAAAGTTGCTTTAACATTATGCTTATGGAAGAATGCTTCTACTTCTTGTGTTTTCCTTTCGTTCATTGCTTCAGCTCCGGTTCCGATACTTCTTAGATGAGACATATCGTAATCTTCCGGAATTCTGTCACTCTTCATAAGCATTTCACAGAACATTGGAATCAGTGCCCAGAAGTTTGGCTTCTGCTCCATAAATGCGATATCAATATCTTCCAGCGGACAGAATGGATCAAGTACCATAATCAGTCCTGCTGACAATGGGAAGATTGCCATTGATACAGTTACTGCAATCAGTGCAGGTGGTAAGATTGGCAGCCACCATTTTTCCGGTACATCTGACGGCGGAATAAAGATGGACATCTGGAATGCAGTTGCTACTATATTAGAAGAAGAATGAATAACTAATTTAGAGATTCCTGTGGATCCGCTTGTATATGCGCCAAATACTGGTCTGTTCACATCTTCTTGTGCCATATAGTCTTCTGTATAATCTTTCCCAAGTGCCAGGAACTCGTCCCATGTAAGATCTCCTTCTGTTGTCTCTATCGCACCGGTATATCTGGATGCAATTTCTTTTTCAACATAGTCCGGGACAGATTTTCTATCTGCATAATCATATGGAGAAACCTTAATTACACGCTTCATTGGTGTCGTTGCACGGAACAGATCTTCATCTGACTTTGATGTATAATCCATGACAAATGCTGTCTCTGATTTTGATTTTCTGATTGCAAAACATAATTCTTCTGGAATGTCATCTCTGCAGATAATTGCAGCTCCGATTCTTTCTGCTGCGATCAGAAGGATAAAATGTGCCGGAACACTTTGCAGAAATACAGGAATTCTGTTTCCTTCACCAAATCCAAGTATCTTTAAAGATTTTGCTGCTTTATCAACTTCTCCCCAGAATTCTTTCCATGTAATTTTGTTTCCGTAATATTCAAATGCAATTTTATTTTCGTCTGGATTTTTTGCTCTTAAAAACGTTTCAACAGTTATTGTTGGCACTTCAACGTTGCGCAGTGCTTCTGGATAAAACTGTAACCATGGTTTATCAACGCTCGCTTTTCCAGTTAATGTTGCTCCTGTATTTTCCATAATTATTTACTTTTCCGATTATTTATTTGTTTTATAATGACGATTCGTATTATATCATGGATATTTTTCCTTTTCAATAGAAGTGGTGAATTTGGCATATTGAATCAAACAAATCAACTAATTCATTTTTTTCAGGATTTCATTCAATAGGAAATTTTTTGTATAAATGTTCTTGTTTTCTTATTTTGTATGCAGTACACTAAAATTATAATAGAAGAGAGGGGCTTTTGATTATTATGAAAGAAAAAAACAGATTCAGTGTTCTGTTAGAGCATCTGACATCTATGGCCAATTTAAAAAATTATGTACTTGCCAAAGCTGTGCAGTATGATGAATCTTATATAAGCAAATGGATTAGTGGAAAATCACTTCCAACAGAAAAAAATCACGAAATTATTTTGCAGAATATCAGCCAGTGTATTGTTGAGGCTCTGACTGATGATAACCGGGACACTTTTTTAGAAGAATATCAAATTTCTGACGTTTCGAATCTTCAGAAAGCGATTTACGATCATCTCGAATCTGAATATACATATGTAAAAGAACTTCAGGTAACAACTGGTTCTAAAGTGGCTACTAAAATTTCATATTATCCGGAACTTACACTGGATCAGTTTATCTTTAAAATGAAACATCCAGCACTCCGTAAAGTACAGTCGCTAAATATTTATGCTATGGTAGATATTCTGAATGTAGACACGAATTATCAGCTTTTAATTGCTGAATTTAACAGCATGCACAATGACATAGGACTTGTGCTTCCAGGAGTTCATTTTTCTTTAATGATTGATTTGGAATCGTCTTCAGATAATCCGGTTTATACGGCTGGTTTCCTGATGAATTTGCTTTCAAATCTTTCGAATATTGATTTTAATCTTTATTGCGGAACACAGGCACAGAAAAAAATGGTTTTTGCGATTAAAGATATTTATTCGCTTTCAGGTATGTTAGTTGATCAGAACCATTGTCTTGCTGTTACAACAATTGAAGATTCGTCTCTTTCAACGGAACTTTATTACAAATTAAAATTACTTTGCAGCAAAGAAACATTGCTTATTCGACGGACATCTATTCCTGAAATGATTCGTACTTACGAATATGAGCATTCACTGTTTGCCCGGAATTCTTCTTGTCTGCTTTGACATTTTACAGAACATTTTCTTCCAACTGATTTACATAATGAGCTGCTTGATAAGTATGGCTCTTTTATAGGAAAGACATACAGACCTGTACTTCAAAAAATGCATTCTCTGGTATCGCAGATACTTGCTGTTACACCGATAAGAGCACTGATTTATGCTTCTGCATTTACAGATTTTACAGTTACTGGCGAATTGGATTTCTATGGTTATCGAATTCAGCTTTCGCCGGAACAGCGTCTTCATTTTTTTAAGCATATGAAACATCTGCATGAAATTTCAAATGCGCTTCAGATTAAGATTTTGCCGAATGGTTTGCTGTCTGATTACCAGCATATCCCAAGACCGACACTGTTTTTTGCAGATGAGTTTTCTTATTTGCGTTTTAGGAGAAATACACCGTATTACAATATCTGCATTCCGAACAAAATTAGTTTGAATCGAATTTTTTCGGCCTTTTACGATACCGTTTGGGAGTTTGAATCCTGTATTGCACCGGATGCATATCTTACTCATGCAATCCATTCTGTAGAAATTTTGCAATCAGATGCTTCAGGTGATGTGCACAATTAAGAGAAGTCAAGTGGGCTGTTGCAAAATAGATGAGTAATCATCTATGGAGCAATAGCTCCATTTTTATGTCCAAAAGCAGAAAACGGACTCCGAAGAGCCCGCAATCCATGGTATAATTAAGTATGACCAAATACATAAAATACCATAAAAATTATACCGAATTTGGCGAGCCTTATCAACTGGTTTTGCCATTAAATTTGGAAGGTCTGGTTCCTGATGATGATTCTGTCCGACTGCTGAGCCACGAATTGGAGGATTTAGATTACAGTTTACTGTATCAGGCGTACTCTACCAAAGGCAGAAATCCGGCAGTGGACCCAAAGACCATGTTCAAGATCCTGACCTATGCTTATTCCCAAAATATTTATTCTTGCAGAAAGATTGAAACCGCTTGTAAACGTGATATTAACTTTATGTAGCTGCTTGCTGGTCAGAAAGCACCGGATCACAGCACGATTGCAAGGTTCCGTACTGGATTTTTGGCAGACACCTGCGAAGCCCTGTTTTATCAGATGGTACGTCGCTTGGAACGAATGGGAAGAAAATATGTTTCTGAAAATACAGGAGGCGGTCACCCTACTGAACCAAGAGTACCTACAGGCTGTCCGTATAAAGAACGATGTTCCCGTGCTAAAGGGAATAAACGTCTGTACATCTCCAAAAGTTTCTTAGAGAAGCGTCAGGAATCCTATGAAAATATCCTGAGTGAAAAGGGGATCTTATACCGGATGAATCGCTCGATATGATGCTGGGATCCTTTCAATTACTACTGGAGATGCCGAAATTTGCTATTCGTGCGACAGCCTCTTTTCTCTTTCAGGCTGCCTGTAACCGTATTTTTTCAGAAGCGGTACGGTTTCTGGCATTATTTTCCATATTTTCGCGGCTGGTCGGAAATACCTGCGAGGTAATCGAGACTGCAGTCGTACGTCTTTGCCAGCAGCATCAGCGAGTCCAACGGGATCTCACGAATGCCTTTCTCATACCGGTTGTAGGTGTCCAGATGGCTGAAAATCTTCCGCGCCGCCTGTAACATCGAGTAGCCTCGTTTCAGACGGAGCTCTTTTAACCGGATCAGCATTTTCTCCCGCTCCGGCGTTTCTTCTATTTTTCTGTACATGAATGAACTTCTTTTTCCTGTCCTGCTTCGTCTGCGGCTTTTTCCGCCTCCGGTACGTATCCCGGGTTGTCGTCGTATCCTTCCAGGAAATTGTGGCGGATACCGTGCTGTTTATAGCCGACTACCGTGTCAATATTGACATTTTCCACACTGCGGAAAATATTGCTCTCGACAAACGGATTCACCTTTTTCAGATTTTTGATCAGTTCTTTGATCTCTACGCGCTTGGAGCGGTTTTCTTCATTGTTACAGGTTGTACACGTATCTGTGAATTTGCAGGCACACTGGATAAAATGCAGACCATTGTAATCTCTCCACGCCTTGATATCGTCCTCACGCACCAAATACAGCGGGCGGATCAGCTCCATTCCCTCAAAGTGGATGCTGTGAAGCTTTGGCATCATCGTCTGTACCTGCGCACCGTAGAGCATTCCCATCAGGATCGTCTCGATGACATCGTCATAGTGATGGCCGAGCGCAATTTTGTTGCAGCCAAGCTGCTGTGCAAAATGGTACAGATGGCCGCGGCGCATTCTCGCACAGAGATAGCACGGCGAATTTTCCACATAGTAAACGGAGTCAAAAATATCGGTCTCAAAAATAGTAATCGGAATATGAAGACTCTTTGCGTTGTCCTCGATGACTTTGCGGTTCTCCGGGCTGTATCCCGGGTCCATGACAACAAATTTCACTTCAAAATCAAATTTGTTGTGGAGCTTTAACTCCTAGAAGCATTTCGCCATCAGCATCGAATCTTTTCCGCCGGAAATGCAGACTGCGATTTTGTCCCCCGGTTTTACCAGCTCATATGTGTTGATCGCCTTTGTAAATTTGGACCAGATCGACTTTTTGAACTTCTTGCGTAGGCTCTGCTCCACGGCTGCAGCAGATGATCGTCTTTTTCGTCCGATCAATCGCATCGCTGGTCTCAATTTCTTCTGTCTTCATCGCAAGCGCCCCCGGAATGGCTCCGTGGGAAATCTCTACTGCGTCGCGGATATCCACGATCTGATAGCTCGACGGATCGAGTTCTTTTAATTCTTTTATTGAAATACTGGTACTCATGTAAATTTTCCTTTTCTTTCTTCTTTTGATTTACTTTTTGCGGATGTCTGCCATCGTATTCAACAACAGTTCCCGTTTCCAGAACACCAGGCCTGCACTTGCGAACAGAATCGCATACCGCAGGATCCTGTATGGGAACAGCAGATTGCAGATTACGCTTACTCCAATCAGAAATGCGGAACATGCCAGCAGAAATCCGGCATCCATCAGGTTTTCCTCAATGCCTTCTGCCACCAGAATCCGTTTGCTCACCACCTAGTGTCCAACCGAATACAGAATATAGCATGCCAGCGTCGTGTAACCGGCTGCAACATAACCGAAAATACGGATAAAAATAAAGTTCAGCACTACGTTGGCTACCGCTGCCGCCCGTGCCTGAATCGAAAGAGAGCGGTATTTTGAAGTAATGTTCATGAAAGAACTCCCTGCTTTCAAATTATTTGCGAGTTTTTGACGATTCAGAGCCATGCGAAATGGAAGAAAAATTGCGAATCATGGTTACATGAATGAGCTATTTTTGTGGAATTTCATATAGCGAGAAGCAACATCGAGATGCAGCGTAAGCGGAATCAAGATGGGGTTCTGAATCGTTATGTGTATTTTATGATACCAGCTCTTACATAAAGGTTAGTTTTTATCTGTCTGCGGAGTTTTCTTACATTCCAGTTGCATTTCATACACTCTGTTTCGTAAAAAAATCGTTCAAACGCATCATTTAATACCATAATTTCTCGAATATGTGAAAAAGATAAGTTATTAACTAAAACATCTGGATCTGTTACAAATTCGTTCGACACTGTCGAACTTTTTCCAAAATCTGGTAATTTAAATTCGCTCGACACTGTCGAACCAATTTGAGGATATACTTTATAAAACTGTCTACAAGCCTTAAAAAGCGTATAATTCATTCCTTTTTGATCAATTTGCTTTTCCAGATTTTTCAAAAGATGAGAACCATATTCTGCTCTGTCGCTGCCATCTTGTTCGTATTCAACTATATAATAACCAATCGCCCAATTGCGCAATGTCATGAGCTGATTTACAGCTGATTTACAGCACTTTTTGCTGCTGAACTTGCTTTATCATTTATTTGCTTAATACTATCTGCAAGCAGTTCAAATTCCATTGCATTACCTCCAATACATTGTCCTAAGACTGTTATAAATTCGCATAGACACAGTATACCACAGCTCCTGTGTCTATGCGATTTCTTTGGCCAACTTGACCAAAAATTCTCTCATATGTTGACAGCAGGCACCCGTAGCCGTGCTTTTCAGCACGAAGAAAGGCCCTGACTCTCCAAAATCATTATCTGGAAAATCAGAGCCTTCCGGCTTGGAAATAGCCTAGCACGGCTACCCCTACAGTAAACATATGCAATTACTCAAAATACTAATAATTATGGTAAAATACTAAAAAGGCTCACCAGAACACACACAATATTCTCTAGTGAACCTTTTTATTCAATAAGCTCAAATCTAGTTTAGTGCACGCACCGCCCTAGTAAAAACCTCTAACGATTTTTGTTCTATGAAAGGTATTCTACTCTTTCCCAACACTCTTGTCAACCATCTACTGCAAAAAATTTGTATGCCCAAAAATGAAATTTTAAATTCCACCACCACATTTGGTGGTGGAATTTACTCCCGCACAGTAAAGGTTTACTCTTTCATATAAAA